>Ga0209023_10001100_pt1 | contig 37418 bp, 39 predicted proteins | sample LakOneMetagenome_FD_187468 | JGI IMG/M metagenome (GOLD analysis project Ga0209023, IMG submission 187468) | Freshwater and sediment microbial communities from Lake Erie, Canada (SPAdes) (version 2) | ecosystem: Environmental > Aquatic > Freshwater > Lentic | place: Lake Erie, Canada...
CCTTCAAGCCGTGACGATCGGTATAGGTGCGCACCAGACGTGACACGATCTTCGTGCAGTAAACCGGTTCAGGCATCACGCCGAAGGCGTGATACAGCACGGCAAGATCGAACCGCGCGAAATGAAAAATCTTGGTGATCTTCGGATCGCCGAGCAGCTTCTTGAGATTCGGCGCATCGGTGTGGCCAGCCGGAATCTGCACCACGTCAGCGGTGCCGTCACCGTTCGAGAGCTGGATCACGCACAGCCTGTCGCGATGCGGATTGAGACCGAGGGTTTCGGTATCGATCGCGGCCGACGTCGTGTAGCGCGACAGGTCAGGCAAATCACCGCGATGCAGGCGGATGGTCATGGTCTGCAGAGCCCTTCGCAAATGTCCGAATCGACGAGCCTAAACTACAGCCCAAATCTGCTGCCGACGAGAGGGATACCCAATCCAATTAACCCCAAAAAGCATGCGAATCATCCAGATTGGTGGACGCTGCCAAGCAGCGTATTCTGGAAAGACCCCACATGAGCATAGACCAACGACCCCGCTTCGCCATCCTCATTGACGCAGACAATACGTCGCCGCAGATCGCTGAGGGCCTTTTTGCTGAAATCGCCAGCTTCGGCGAGGCAAGCGTACGCCGTATCTACGGAGATTTCTCTAGCCCCAGGCTGAAATCGTGGATCAGCATTTTGCAAAAGCACGCCATCGATCCGTACCAGCAGTTCGCCTACACCACGGGCAAGAATGCATCCGACATCGCGCTCGTGATCGACGCGATGGATTTGCTGCACAGCGGACGATTTCAAGGCTTCTGCATTGTGTCATCCGACAGCGATTTCACGCGCCTCGCGTCCCGCATTCGCGAGCAAGGCGCGGATGTTTACGGCTTCGGTGCCCAGAAGACGCCGGAGAGTTTCCGTCAGGCATGCCGCCGGTTCATCTACACCGAGAACCTGGTGAGCCGCACTTCGGCGACGGAAACAAAGGCACCTTCACCATCGCGCCCACTGCAGCCGCCTGACGCGGCCATGCCATTTTTTCTCAAGGCAATTCTGCCAACGGAGGATGACGGATGGACCAGCCTCGGCTCGGTCGGACGGCGCATCGCAAATCTGTTTCCGGATTTCGATACCCGCACCTACGGCTGCTCCAAGCTGGGCGATCTCGTTCGCAAAACCGGCGCGTTTGATGTTGAAAAATCGGCGGGCGGACATGAGCGGATCAAAGCCAAAGTAATCGGCACAAGATCAAAGAGGCCGCGAGCGTTAAAACCGCAATAAACATTGAAGCGCAGCTGAACGCCTCAGCGCCACAGGCCCAAGGCCGCCCACTTCGATTCCGGGATCATTTCGCCGATCTTGTAGCTGAACGACAGCACCTGCATGTGGTCTGCTGAACCCTTGCAGGTGAATGAAAACGAATACCATTTGCCCTTGCTGCGGAAGGCGCCGCCTTTGCCGGTGACCGTGTCGCCGGCATGCACGGGAGACGACACCACGTCGGTTTTGGCGCGGTCCGGGTGATAGGGATTCGCATCCCGGTCGATCCGGCTCATGGCTTCGAGATCGCAAACCTGCTCCAGCCGAGTCTGCGGATCGAGCTTTTTCAGGCTCGCGGCAAAGCGCGCGTCCATGGCAGCGGATGGTGCGGCAGTGAGCAGGGTGACGGTCAATGCAACAGCTATGTTTTTCACAAAACCACCGTGGAAAAGCGTGGGTGAATCACACCGACCGAGAAAAGACTTTCCGCGATCAAGCCGTCTCCAAAAATAGATGGTGCCCAGGAAAGGACTCGAACCTTCACGGCCGTTAAGCCACTGGCACCTGAAGCCAGCGCGTCTACCAATTCCGCCACCTGGGCATTGGGCCGGTTACTATTGATCGTCCGCGCGCTTGTCAAATTGCCTCGTAGCTTTGGTAGGGCTGGATTGACCTATCCGGCGCTGACATGATGGCATATTGCAAAGTACGCCATTCACCCGCCGAGGAACCGCCCATGCCAGCCCCCATCGATACGCTTGTCACCGTCTTCGGAGGATCGGGTTTTCTCGGGCGGCATATCATCCGGGCACTCGCCAAGCGCGATTACCGCATCCGGGTCGGCGTGCGCCGTCCGGATCTCGCAGGGCATCTACAACCGCTCGGGAAAGTCGGACAGATCCATGCCGTGCAGGCGAACCTGCGCTATCCCGGCTCGGTACAGGCCGCGGCGCGCGGCGCCAGCGTGATCGTCAATCTGGTGGGCATTCTTTCCGAAGGCGGCGCGCAAACCTTCGATGCTGTTCAGGGCAAAGGCCCCGGGGTCATCGCACAGGCGGCAAAAGAGATCGGCGCGCGCATGGTGCACGTATCGGCCATCGGCGCGGATGCGAACTCCACCTCGCGCTATGCCCGCGCAAAGGCCGCCGGCGAAGCCGCGGTGTTGGCCGCTGTGCCTGAAGCGACGATCATGCGGCCGTCCGTGGTGTTCGGCCCGGAGGATCAGTTCACCAACCGCTTCGCAGGCCTTGCGCGCATCTCGCCCGTACTGCCGCTGGTCGGCGGCGGCCTGACCAAGATGCAGCCGGTGTTCGTTGGCGATGTCGCGAACGCCGTGGCCGATGCCGTGGACGGCAAGACCAAGCCCGGCGCGGTTTACGAACTCGGCGGTCCGGAAGTTCTGTCGATGCGGGAGATCATCGAAATCATCCTGCGCATCACCGAACGCAACAGCATGCTGGCCCCGCTGCCGTTCGCGCTGGCGCGGATGCAATCCTTCCTGCTGCAATTTGCGCCAGGCAATTTGAAGCTGACACCGGATCAGGTCGAGTTGCTGCGAAGCGACAATGTGGTGTCCGATGCTGCGAAGTCCGCAGGCCTGACGCTGGAAGGCCTCGGCATCACGCCGGACTCGCTCGAAGCCTTGGCGCCCTCGTATCTCTGGCGCTATCGCAAGACCGGACAGTTCGCGCAGAAAAGCGCGTGATTACTTCCCCAATGCCAGCGCGATCAGGCCGAGCGTGCCGACGATGACGCGCCACCACGCGAACAGCGCAAAGCCGTGCCGCGTGACGTAGCCTAAAAATGTTTTCACCACGATGATCGCGGTGATGAATGAAACGACGAAGCCCACCGCAATGACCAGGCCGTGATCGGTCGTCATGTCGGCGCGGTTTTTGTAAAAATCATAGACGAACGCGCCGACCATGGTGGGAATGGCGAGGAAGAAGGAGAACTCCGCCGCAGCGCGCTTGTCCGCGCCGAACAGCATCGCCGCAACAATGGATGCGCCCGAACGCGACACGCCGGGGATCATCGCGGCACATTGCGCAATGCCAATGCCAAGATACATCGGCAGCGAGAACGCGGTGGCATCGTGATGGCGTGGGTTGAAATCCTGCTGATCGACCCACAGCAAAACAGCACCACCCGCGATCAGCGAGAAGCACACCACCCACGGATTGAACAGCACGCTCTTGATGAAGCTGCCGAACAGCAATCCGAGAATGACCGCGGGCAGAAATGCGATCAGCACACCGATGACGAAGCGCCGCGCTGCCGGATCGGAAAACATGCCGAGCGCAATGTGCCAGAGCCGCTGAAAGTAAATCACCAGAATGGCGAGGATCGCACCGAGCTGAATCAGAACCGCGAAGGTCTTCCAGAAATTGTCGCGATCCAGATCCATGAACCTTTCCACAAGCAACAGATGACCTGTGGATGAAACGGGAAGGAATTCGGTGACACCCTCGACAATGCCGAGGATGAGGGCCTTCAAAAGATCGGCGAGCATCGGGGACGATCCACGGTTGGGCGGTCTTGGAAAACGCGCTCTTGTCGCCCATTCGTGGTGTTGCCGCAACGGCAAATCCATGAAATTGAGGATTGGCGGCGGGCGGGTCATTCAAGCACGCGGGCTTCGCGCGTTAACCGCCCTTCGAGACCTTTTGTTAAACCTAACCGGACTATCAAGACTTCATGTTCACGCTCTTTCATCATCCGTTCTGCCCGCGGTCGCGATTCGTGCGGCTTGCGCTCGGCGAGCACGGACTTGAGTCGCGGCTTGTGGAAGAGCTGGTCTGGGAACGTCGCGAGGCGTTTCTTGCCCTCAATCCCGCAGGCGATACGCCGGTTCTTGTCGCAGAAGGCACTCCGGCCATGCCCGGCGCGGCACTGGTCGCCGAATTTCTGGACGAGATTCACGGTGCGCCATTGGGCGACCACCGGCTGCTGCCTCGCGCGATGAATGACCGCATCGAAGTGCGGCGGCTGACGTCGTGGTTCAACGACAAATTCTTTGAAGAGGCCTCGGGCCCCGTCGTGAACGAGCGCGTCTACAAGCGCTTCATGACACCGGAACAGGGTGGCGGCGCGCCATCGACCGATGTTCTGCGCGCGGCGAAGGCAAATGTGCGCTATCATCTGGCCTATATCGGCTGGCTGGCGAAAACGCGAAATTTCCTCGCAGGCGATCAGCTTACCTTTGCCGATTTGGCCGCCGCAGCACATCTGTCGGCGCTGGATTATCTGGGCGATGTGCCATGGGCCGAGGACGACGCAGCGAAGGCTTGGTATGTGCGGATCAAATCCCGTCCGTCGTTCCGCCCGTTGCTGAACGAGTGGGTGTCGGGATTCCCGGCGGCGGCCCACTACGTGGATCTCGACTTCTGAATTCCGAAAAACTTTTCGATGCTGCCGCGATCAAGAATGCCTTGATCGCGCAAGCGCGCGACATCGGCTTCAGCGCCGTCGGCGTCACCGATCCCGATTCAATTTCCGGCGCGCACGAACGCCTGCAGGCATTTATCGATGCGGGCGCGCATGGCGACATGGACTGGCTCGCAAACGAGCCCGCGCGCCGCGCCAGTCCGCGCGTGCTATGGAGCGAGGTGCGCTCCGTGATCATGCTCGGCATGAATTACGGGCCGGACGAGAATCCGCTGGAACTGCTCAAACAGACCACGCGCGGCAACATCTCTGTCTATGCGCGCGGCGACGATTATCACGACCTCATCAAGAAGCGGCTGAAGGTTCTCGCACGTTGGCTGGTCGCGCATGGCGGCGGCGATGTGAAAGTGTTTGTCGATACGGCCGCCGTGATGGAGAAGCCGCTGGCGCATGAAGCCGGTCTCGGCTGGCAGGGCAAGCATACCAATCTGGTGTCGCGCGAGTACGGCTCTTGGCTGTTTCTCGGCGCGATCTTCACCACGCTCGACCTGCCGCGCGATGCGACGGACGGCGTGAGCCATTGCGGATCGTGCCAGTCGTGTCTCGACATCTGCCCGACCGACGCATTTCCCGCGCCCTACAGGCTCGATGCGCGCAAGTGCATTTCGTATCTCACCATCGAGCACAAGGGGCCGATCCCACGCGAATTCCGCAACGCCATCGGCAATCGCATCTATGGCTGCGACGATTGCCTTAGCGTCTGCCCGTGGAACAAGTTCGCGCAGGAAGGACACGAAGCGAAACTCGCAGCACGCAATGAGCTGCGTGCGCCGTCGCTGGCTGAACTGTCGCGGCTCGATGATGCTTCATTCCGCGGGCTGTTCACGAAATCGCCGGTCAAGCGGATCGGCCGCGCGAGGTTTCTGCGCAACGTGCTGACGGCCATCGGCAACAGCGGCGATGTTTCGCTGGCCGATGACGCGCGACGACTGCTTGATGATGACAGCGCGCTGGTGCGCAGCGCTGCGGTCTGGGCGCTGTCGCAGCTTTTGCCGCGCGAGGAATTTTTGAAGCTCGCGCGCGACGCAAGCGATGATGATGAAAGCGTGAAGGACGAGTGGGCCAGCGCCGTCAGTTGACGCCGATACTCATCCGCCTGCCAGCTCGTTCGCCGCGGCCAGCATGCGCGCGATGTCCTGCGGACGCGACAGCCGGTGATCGCCGTCCTGCACCAGCGTCAGCACCACGTCATCGCTCGGCAGGCAATGCGTCAGCGCGAAGGCGTGACGCCACGGCACGTCCGGATCTTGCGCGCCTTGCAGGATGCGCACCGGGCAGCCGACATCGATGGTGCCGCCGAGCAGCAGATGATTGCGGCCCTCCTCGATCAGGGTGCGCGTGATCGGATAGGGCTCGCCATAGTCCGACGGACGATGCCAGACGCCCGTGGTCATGATCTGGTCGCGAATCTCTTGCGAAAATCCTTTCCACATCAATTCCTCGGTGAAGTCCGGCGCGGGCGCGATCAGCACGAGGCCCGCAAGCGGCGCACGCGCATTCGCGTCACGGCGCTTCGCCAATGCGCGCGCCAGCAGCAATCCCATCCAGCCGCCCATGCTCGAGCCGACCAGAACCTGCGGGCCGTCACAAAATGCGTCGTACACCGCGAGGCTTTCCTCGAGCCAACGACCGATGGTTCCTGACGCGAAGGTGCCACCGGATTCGCCGTGGCCGGAATAATCGAACCGAAGGCATCCACGCCCCTGCCCTGCGGCCCATTCATCGAGCGCCTGCGCCTTGGTTCCTGTCATGTCGGAATTGAAACCGCCGAGCCAGACCACGCCGGGTGCAATCCCGTTTCGTTTGCGGACGGCAATGCGCCGTGCGCCCTCGCCGCTCCCGACATCGAGAAACGCTGGTTGTGTCATGGCGGAACTGCCGGCTGGATCGGTCATGGACTGTTTGCCCCCATCGCCCGTTATGGCGGCGCTTGCCGCAATCCGTCAACGTGACGAGGCGCTTGGCACCGTCGCTTGCCGGCGGGTCACATTGTGAACGGCGGTCGCCAGTGCTTGCGAACCCGCCGTCCTAGCTCTATGTGAAGCGGGTCTTCCATGCGCGCCGGGCGGATATTTGCCGTTCATTAACGGTGTCATGGTCGGCCGCATATCTTTCGTATCCCTGGCGCGCAGCGGGAAAATGCGCGCCTATGGCCTGACGCGCTTGCCCGGCGGGCCTTAATCCTTCAAAGTCATTGCCTCTTTCACAACACCGGAGACTACCCCATTCGCCGTCCCAACAGAGCCCCGCCCGTTGCCGCCAAAGACGGGCCGCGCACCAACGATGAAATCCGCAATCTCACCATTCAGCTGATCGACCAGACCGGCCTCAATCACGGCACCGTCGAAACGGCGATCGCAGTGAAGATGGCGATGGAAGCCGGCATGGATCTCGTGGAGATTTCGCCGAACAACAATCCTCCCGTCTGCAAGATCATGGACTACGGGAAGTACAAGTATTCGGCGCAGAAGAAAGCCGCCGAGGCCCGTAAGAAGCAGAAGGTCGTCGAGATCAAGGAGATCAAGCTCCGTCCGATGATCGACGATCACGACTACGACGTGAAGATGCGGGCGATGCTGCGGTTCTTCGAAGAAGGCGACAAGGTCAAGATCACGCTGCGCTATCGCGGCCGTGAAATGGCGCATCAGGAAATCGGCACCAAGCTGCTCGACAAGGTGAAAGCCGCCGTCGCCGACGTCGCGAAGGTCGAACAGGACGCGCGCTTCGAAGGCCGTCAGGTCGTCATGGTTCTCGCGCCGCGTTAAGGCTTTATGCCGAAACAAATCGGATCATCGCAGCCCGTCAGTCATCTGGCGGGCTGTTTTGTTGAGCGCATGAAAGGACACGAGATGCCCGCATGGATCGCACGCATTCTCGACTGGCGATATTTCGCAGTCTTTGCCCGCATCGTGCTCACCTCACCATTCTGGATCAACGGCGTGTGGCGGATTACCAACATGACGGCGAGCGTTATCGAGATCGATCAATACGATCTGCCGCAGGCGTGGCTGATCAATTACTTCGTCATCTTCGTCGAGCTTGGCGGCTCGCTGCTGGTGGTCGCAAATCGCCGCACATGGTCCGGAGCAGGCGCGCTTGCGATTTTCACGTTGATGACAATTCTGGTCGCGCACCGTTTCTGGACTTTGAGCGGCCACGCAGCACAGGCGGAATTCTGGATCGCGCTCCAGCATCTCGGATTGATCGGCGGCTTGATGCTAGCAGCGATCCTGTCGCGGCAATCGAAATACAGAGGGGCGTGACGCTTCACTCAAAGCTTGTCATCACCGGGCTTGTCCCGGTGATCCCGACAGATTGGCACCGTGCCCCAGGATCGGGATGCCCGGGACAAGCCCGGGCATGACAACTGAGAATAAAGCGCGCGCAAAGAAAAACGGCGCTGCAGATCGCAGCGCCGTTTTTCTGTTTTGGCGGATGTGTCGGAAAAAACTTACGAAGCGCGGGTGGCTTCCCAGCGGCCCGAGCACGCCGTGCTGGACGACTTGCCGCTCCACTGGCCCGAACCGGACGTGGCCGACAGCTTGCCGCTGGCGCTGGCCTTCTGGTCGCCGCGCGCAATCGCAACGTTGACCGCGCCCGCATCGCCGACATGGCCGGAAATATCGAAGCTGCCGTCACCCGAATAGCTGACCTTGCCGCCCTCTACCTTCACCGGATAGCTGTAAGCCGGGTCGCAGTTGCCGGACTGGGTGATGATGGTGACGCGCCACTTGCCGTCGAACGAGGCACCGGCATTCGCAGCGCTTGCCAGCGAAATGGCCGCGGCCAGAAGAGCGATCGCAAAGCCCGCCAGAATGAACAGCCGAACGGCCGGATTAACGGTCAAAACCACCGTCTTTGCTGCAGTCATGTTGCGCCTAGCCATCTGATTTCCCTCACGATTCATTGTGCTTGAACCAAGTATAGGGAGATTGCGGCAAGACTTCTACCGCAGCGCAGCATAGCGGGCAGACCCACAACGCGGACCTGCCTCTGAAAATAATCCAAGCAATTGAAAATGCTGAGTTATCTATGCGCTTCCCAGCGCCCGCTACAGCGCGCGCCGTTCAGGACGCCGCTCCAGCGGCCCGAGCCGGAATATCCCGCCAGCCGTCCGCTGGCCCGGCCGGACGATCCGCCGCTGGAGATCGACACATTGACCCCGCCTCCGCTGCTGATCCGGCCGCTCATGGTCGCCCCACCAGCCGAGCTAACCCGCCCGCCGCTGACCTGCAGCGGAAAGCTATAGGCCGCATCGCAATTACCCGATTGGGTGACGATAGTGACCGTCCAGGGTCCGTCGAACGACGCTGCGTGGCCGGGAGACGTGGCCAGCACAATCGCCGCCGCAAGAGCGAATGGGGCAGAACGCTTCCAGAGGCTGACTTTCATGAGACCGGCTTTCCGGTAAGAGGGCACGCGATGGCTCACAGGATAGTCGCGGAAACGGTCCCATACGTTCAAAAAAGTGCGTTCATCGTTGCCATTTCGCAGATCGTCTGCCATAAGCCCAACCTTCGTCGCCCGGCTGATTAAGGGCTGCCGTGGCGACGCCCGATGCTGATCGGTCCATACGGGACTAAATCGAGCATTATCAACGCTCTAACGAGCATTTTAGCCACGGCCGTGCCCCTTGGGGTGCATTTCTGCTGTGGCCTTTAGGAGAGCCAAATGCCCAAGCTGAAGACCAAGTCGGGCGCTAAAAAGCGCTTCAAAGTGACCGGGACCGGAAAAGTGGTTTCGGCCCATGCCGGCAAACGCCACGGCATGATCAAGCGCACCAAGAAGCAGATTCGTCAGCTTCGCGGCACGCGCATCCTGTTCAAGACCGACGGCGACAACATCAAGAAGTATTTCTTGCCGAACGCCTGATCACCCTGTCGCGCATCCGCGCGGCGCTCTGTCACCATTTCAATTTTCAGATGAAGGAGATCAGTCATGGCACGCGTGAAACGCGGTGTGACGGCTCATGCCAAGCACAAGAAAGTCTACAAGGCCGCCAAGGGTTTTTATGGCCGCCGCAAGAACACCATCCGCGCCGCGAAGGCTGCGACCGACAAGGCTCAGCAATACGCCTACGTCGCGCGCAAGCTGAAGAAGCGCACCTTCCGTGCGCTCTGGATCCAGCGCATCAACGCCGCCGTGCGTCCGTTCGGCATGACCTACAGCCGATTTATCGACGGCCTCGCCAAGTCGGGCGTCGTTGTGGATCGCAAGGTGCTGTCGGATCTCGCGATCCGCGAACCGGTGGCGTTTCAGGCGATTGCAGAAAAGGCCCAAGCCGCTCTCGCGGCTTGAGCTTGCCCTTCCTGGACGAGGCCGAAACGACCGGGGCGTAATATGCCCCGCTCCGTTCGGCTGGACTGATTGATCCCGCCGGACGGTTTCACTCCAAACCGTTCGACGGGGCTTTGCGATGTCCGATCTCGCCCGACTTGAATCCGAAATTCTCTCCGCTGTCGCCGCTGCTTCCGACGAAGCCGCGCTCGAAGCCGTGCGCGTCGCAGCCCTCGGCAAGAAGGGATCGATCTCCGCGCTGCTCGCGACGCTCGGCAAGATGTCCCCCGACGAGCGCAAGACCGAGGGCGCGAAGATCAATCTCGCCAAGGACACAGTGACCGCAGCGTTGGCTGCGCGCCGCGACATTTTGAAGAACGCCGCGCTCGATGCGCGGCTCGCGTCCGAAGTGATCGACGTCACGCTGCCGGTGCGCGAGACGCCTGCGGAAACAGGCCGTATCCATCCGCTGTCTCAGGTATGGGACGAACTCGTCACCATCTTCGCCGACATGGGTTTTTCCGTCGCAGAAGGTCCAGACATCGAGACCGACGATTACAATTTCACTAAGCTGAATTTTCCTGAAGGCCATCCGGCGCGGGAAATGCACGACACGTTCTTCTTCAACCGCAAGGAAGACGGCTCACGTCCGCTACTGCGCACGCACACTTCGCCGGTGCAGGTGCGCACCATGCTGAACCAGAAGCCGCCGATCCGCGTGATCTGTCCGGGCCGCACTTATCGCATCGACAGTGACGCAACCCACACGCCGCAATTCCATCAGGTCGAAGGCCTTGTCATCGACAAGGGATCGAACCTCGGCCACCTGAAATGGATTCTCGCGGAATTCTGCAAGGCGTTCTTCGAAGTCGATCACGTCAACATGAAATTCCGGCCGTCGTTCTTCCCGTTCACCGAGCCATCGCTGGAAGTGGACATTCAGTGCCGCCGCAGTGGCGGTGAAATCCGTTTCGGAGAAGGCGAAGACTGGCTGGAGATTCTCGGCTGCGGCATGGTGCATCCGAATGTGCTGCGCGCCTGTGGCATCGACCCGGACGTGTATCAGGGCTTCGCCTGGGGCATGGGCATCGACCGTATCGCGATGCTGAAATACGGCATCACCGATCTCAGGCAGATGTTCGACAGCGACGTGCGCTGGATCAATCACTACGGCTTCAAGCCGCTCGATGTCCCGACTCTGGCGGGAGGGTTGTCGTCGTGAAATTCACCCTCTCCTGGCTGAAAGAACATCTCGACACCGACGAGACGCTTGAGACACTCACCAACAAGCTCACCATGATCGGGCTTGAGGTCGAGCATATCGACGACAAGGCGAAGGCGCTGGCGCCGTTCGTGATCGCGAAGGTGATCTCCGCCGAGCAGCATCCGAATGCCGACCGCCTGCGCGTCTGCATGGTCGATTACGGGCAAGTTGCAAATGGCGAGAAGCCGCTGCAGGTCGTGTGCGGCGCGCCGAACGCGCGCGCGGGACTCTTCAGCGTGTTCTCGCCGCCCGGCACTTACATTCCCGGTAAAAACATCACGCTCTCTGTCGGCACCATTCGCGGCGTCGAAAGCCACGGCATGCTGTGCTCCGCCGCCGAGCTTGAACTCTCCGAGGATCACGACGGCATCATCGAGCTTCCTGCCGATGCGCCGGTCGGCACGCCTTACGCGACATGGGCGGGCCTCGGCGATCCGGTCATCGAAATCAATCTGACGCCCAACCGTCAGGATTGCACCGGCGTGCACGGCATCGCACGCGATCTTGCCGCCGCCGACATGGGCAAATTCAAAGATCCCGCGCCGAAGCAGATCAAGGGCGAATTTCCCTGCCCCGTGCAGGTGAAGATCGAGGACGAGAAACTGTGTCCGGGCTTCGCGCTGCGTCTGGTGCGCGGCGTCAAGAATGGCCCGTCGCCGGAATGGCTGCAGAAGCGACTCACATCCATTGGTCTTCGCCCGATCAACTCACTGGTGGACATCACCAACTTCATGACCTTCGACCGCGCGCGTCCGCTGCACGTGTTCGACGCGAAGAAGGTGAAGGGCAACCTCACGGTGCGTCATGCGAAATCGGGCGAAACACTGCTCGCGCTCGACGGCAAGACCTACACGCTCGACGAAACCGTCTGCGTCATCGCCGATGATAATGGTGTGGAGTCGCTCGCGGGCATCATGGGCGGCGAAGCCTCAGGCTGCGACGAGAACACCACTGACGTGCTGATCGAGTCCGCGCTGTGGAACGAGATCAACATCGCGCAGACGGGCCGCAAGCTCGGCATTAATTCCGATGCGCGCTATCGCTTCGAGCGTGGTGTCGATCCGGCTTTCATGGTGCCGGGTCTTGAGATGGCAACCAAGCTGGTGATGGACCTCACCGGCGGCACGCCGTCCGAGGTGGTGGTCGCGGGCAAGAGCCATGGCGATGATCGCATCATCGAATTTCCGGTGTCCGAAACCAAGCGTCTCGCTGGCGTCGACGTACCGTTTCCGGAAGCCAAGCGCATTCTCGGCCATCTCGGTTTTATGGTGGCGGGCTCCGGCCCCACGGTGAAGGTCGCGGTGCCGTCATGGCGCGCGGACGTGCACGGCAAGGCAGATATCGTGGAAGAGATCGTGCGGATCGTCGGCGTGGACAGCGTGCCGCTGACGCCGTTCGAACGTGGCGATGCGCCGCGCAAGCCGATCCTGACGCAAATCCAGTCGCGCACCCGCCGCGCCAAGCGTGCGCTGGCCGCACGTGGCATGGTGGAAGCGATTACGTGGTCGTTCGTCTCAAAAACGCAGGCCGAACTGTTCGGCGGCGGGCAAGCTGAACTCGTGCTGGCCAATCCGATTGCGTCGGATCTGTCCGACATGCGGCCCTCGCTGGTGCCGGGCCTTGTGGTTGCGGCGCAGGGCAATGCGGATCGCGGCCTTTCCGATGTGGCGCTGTTCGAGGTCGGGCAGATCTTCAAGGGCGACCGCCCGGAAGATCAATTCATCGCCGCGAGCGGCGTGCGCCGTGCGCTGGCGTCCTCGAGAGGCAGCGGTCGTTTCTGGTCGGGCTCCGCCACCGTCGATGCGCTCGACGCCAAGGCTGACGCACTCGCTGTGCTGGCGGCTGCCGGTGCGCCGATGCAGGGACTTCAGATTGCCTCGAGCGGCGAATCGAAAAACTTTCCGGCATGGCTGCATCCCGGCCGTTCCGGCGCGATCCAGATCGGGCCGCAGAACGTGCTCGGCTATTTCGGCGAGTTGCATCCGCGCACGCTGGAAGCCTTGAAGGCCGACGGACCGCTGGTGGGATTTGAAGTGATCCTCGACCGCATTCCCGACGCGAAAGCAAAACCGACCCGCGCGAAATCGCTGCTCGAACTTTCGGCGTTCCAGCCGGTGTCGCGCGACTTCGCGTTCATCGTGGATCGCGGTGTGAAGGCGGGCGACATCGTTCGCGCCGCGCAAAGCGTGGATAAGAAGCTGATCTCGGGCGTCACCGTGTTCGACGTCTATGAGGGCAAGGGCATCGACGACGGCAAGAAATCGATTGCGATTGCCGTGACGCTGCAGCCGCGTGAGAAGACGCTCACCGATCAGGAGATCGATGCGGTGGCCGCGAAGATTGTTGCGGACGTTACCAAGAAAACCGGCGGCACGTTGCGGGGCTAAGTTTTAGTTCCGCGGCCAGAATAGTCCGCCGCGCTGTGGTGCTGGCTCCGCCGTCGCGCGCGATTGAGAGCGTCGAGGCTTCCGTGTGTCATCGGCGACGGGCGCATCCTTGAACCCGCCGAGCTTGCGCAGCGCCGCGTCGGCTGCGCGCTCGCCAGATTCCCACGCACCGCCGACCGTCCCCCATTGCGTATCGTGAATCGCGTCGCCCGCGAAAAACACAGCGCCCATCGGCTCCATCAGCACCTTGCGCGCGGGTTGTCCGCCGGGTGCCGCCGCCGCCATCGCGCCGAACACATGCGGCACATCGTTCCAGCGCGTGGCGGTGCTGCGCTTGACCAAGCTCTTGATGTCAGAACCAAACAATTTCGTGAGCCATTCGGTCGCGAAAGCCACCATGTTGGCTTCGCCCCGCGCGGACAATTCCGCGCCAAACGAACCCGCGACATCGACCTGACACAGCGACGAGCCGCCGAGATTGGCGAACAGAAAACCCGTGCTGCGATCCGTGCTTTGCTCAATGACGATGTCGTCTCGCGCAAGCCCGAGTGGATTGCCCGGCAATTCCAGCGCGATATGATCGTAACTTCCAAGTGTAAGTTTTGACGCCGCATCCTGCTGACGCTTCGGCAGGTCGGGCGCGAACTTAATCTTGCCCGACAGCAGCGCATTGGTGGATGCCGTCATCACCACGGCTTTCGCGTTGATCGTGCCAGCAGGCGTTTCAAGCTGCGCATCGCGGCCGCTCCAGGCCACGCGCGTCACCGGCGTGGAGAGCACAACCGGCAACGGCTCGCCGAGCTTTGCGATCAGCGCACCCACGCCCTGGCGGCAAGCGGAGGGTCCGTCACGCTGCGCCATCGCGACAAGATCGAGCGCGGAGAGATCTTTCAGATCCTTGCCCGTGGCATAAGCGCCGAGCAGGAAATCCGTGGTGCCCGCCCACACGCCGAGATCCTTCGGCAACCCTGCGGCGGCGGGCATGTCGGCCTTGCCGCGCACAGCGTCGCCGATGGCGCGGTTGGCGCGCACCAGCGTGGCCAGAAAATCTTCGGCTTCGCCCGCGCGCGCGTTGCGGCGGCCGATGCGGATGCGCTGGCCGCGCGGCGCGGGATATAATTCCATGCCCACGCCACGCGCGAGCTTCGCCGCTGGATTGGTTTCCGTATTGTAAAGCCAGCGCGCGCCGCGATCGAACGGCACATCGAACGAAGTGGCATCTGTGACGCAGCGGCCTCCAATGGCCGAAGCCGCCTCGATCACAATGACCTTGCGTCCAGCGGCCATGATGCGCCTTGCTGCACCGATGCCGGCCACGCCCGCGCCGATCACAACGACGTCAGCATCGCGCGGCAGGGGCGCTGCAATCGCGCGCGCGCCGAATGGCGACAGCGCGGCAAGTGCTGCGGAACCGGCAAGAACGTCGCGCCGGGAAATTGTCATGTCATGGTTTCCGAAATTCGAACAAACAGAGGAACAGCAGGTGAATTTGCCGCATTGTAGGCCTTGCGGCAACGGTCATGGTGAATGTTTGATTATTTCAGCGAGACGTGCATGAACTAAATTGAAATCGCTTTCGACAACAATCCAGGAGACGGAAAAGCGGCCAGAACGTGCCGCGACCTGGGGAGATTACTATGGGCTTCGTGCTCGATACGATCGGCAAAGTCATCGCCGGCTACCTGCAGAAAGAGGTGCCGGGTTATGAACCGTTCACGCCTAGCGATCCCGAGCGGCTGCGCGGATTGATCGAGCCTGGCGATGTGCTGCTGGTCGAAGGCAACAACCGCGTCTCCGGCATCATCAAATATCTCACGCAGTCCACATGGTCGCATGCCGCACTCTATGTCGGCCCGGTCGATGGCGCGATGGAGCCGGACGGCGAACCGCATGTGCTGATCGAGGCCAATATCGGCGAAGGCGTCACCTCCGCGCCGCTCTCGAAATATTATCCGTATCATACCCGGCTGTGCCGCCCGGTCGGACTGTCCTTTGAGGACCGCACCACCGTCTGCCGTTATGCGATCAACCGCATCGGCTTCGGCTACGACACCAAAAACATTCTCGACCTGATGCGCTTCCTGATCCCGCTGCCGGTGCCGCAGCGCTGGCGCCGCCGGATGATTTCGCTGGGTTCGGGCGATCCCACCAAGATCATCTGCTCCGCACTGATCGCGCAGGCCTTCGGCGCGGTGCGCTATCCGATCCTGCCAAAAATCACGCAGGCAGCGAGCCGACAGGCACGCAAAGAGATTCTGCATATCCGAGACTCCTCGCTTTACATGCCGCGCGACTTCGACATCTCGCCCTATTTCGAGATCGTCAAGCCGACCATCGTGCGCGGCTTCGATTACACCGCGCTCCACTGGGCAGATACGACAAAGCCGTCCCCGGAGGTGACGGACGAGTCTGATCCCTTTCCAGAGGGAATCTTCGAAACGCCGGAGGCACCGCTCGCGCCTGTTGCGCCGTTTGAGACGGTTGCGGCGGAAAACGAGCGGGCGCGCGATCTCGCGGCCTGAGCCGGAATCCGACTTGGAGCGAAGCGGATAAAAATCTGCGCGTCACAACGACGCTGCCAGTCCCGCCACTTGCCGAACCCGTCCAGCATGTCTAATTGCCCGGTTGAACTCGCGAGGAGTTCTACGGAGGAAGGCCCATGCTTGACGCCGCGCTCAAGGCGTTGTCCCAGATCCTGTCGCCGCCGATGCGTTCCATTCTATGGAAATCGGTAGGGCTTGCGCTTGTGCTGATCGTCGCCGCCGCCGTCTCGCTGCAGCGGGTTTTGAGCTGGCTTGCCGGATCGGGTGAGCTGTGGGCCGAAACCATGGTCGGCTCCGACTATCACACCCTCATCAACGTGATCGCGTGGATCGTGTCCATCGCGGCGGGCCTCGGCATCGTTCTCGGTGCAGTCTTCCTGATGCCCGCGATCACCTCGCTGGTGGCCAGCGTCTTTGTCGATGACGTCGCCGACATTGTCGAGCGCGAGCATTACCCAGCAGAAAAGCCCGGCGTCGCGCTGCCGATGGGACTTGCGATGACCGAAGGCGGCAAGACCGCGCTGCTGACGATTTTGGTTTATATCGTCGCGCTGCCGTTCGTGCTGATCGCAGGCGCGGGCTTCCTTGTGTTCTTCATTGCCACTGCATGGCTGCTGGGCCGCGAATATTTCGAGCTTGCCGCGATGCGCTTCCGCACGCCGGACGAAGCCAAGATGTTACGCAGGCAAAATGCGGCGACTGTTTTTACAGCGGGACTGTTCATCGCGGCCTTCGTGTCGATTCCGATTGTGAATCTCGCAACTCCGCTGTTCGGCATGGCGTTCATGGTCCACATGCACAAGCGGCTGTCGGGTCCGCGGCCCGAACTGATCGAGCCGCCACGGCGCAAGGCGAATGTGACAGCGGTCTAACTACACCGTCTTTTCCGGCCACCTACAAAGATCGTTGATGAGACACACCTCGCAGCGCGGCTTGCGCGCGACGCAGGTGTAGCGCCCGTGCAGGATCAGCCAGTGATGCGCATGGCGCTTGAATTCGGCGGGAATGATTTTCTCCAGACCGAGCTCGACCTCCAGCGGCGTCTTGCCGGGCGCCAATCCCGTGCGGTTGCCGACGCGAAACAGATGCGTGTCCACCGCGATAGTCGGCTCGCCGAATGCGATGTTGAGAACGACATTCGCTGTCTTGCGGCCGACGCCAGGCAATTCCTCCAGCGCCTCGCGCGTACGTGGCACTTGGCTGCCGTGTTCGGCAATCAGCTTCTCCGACAGCGCGATGACGTTCTTCGCCTTGTTGCGATAAAGGCCGATGGTCTTGATGAACTCGCGCACCGTCTCCTCACCGAGTGCCACCATCTTTTCCGGCGTGTCGGCCACCGGAAACAGATGGCGCGTCGCCTTGTTGACGCCGACATCCGTCGCCTGCGCCGACAAAGCCACCGCCACCAGCAGCGTGTAGGGATTCAGATGTTCGAGTTCGCCCTTGGGCTCGGGATTGGCCTTGCGGAAACGGCTGAAGGCTTCGACGACTTCGGCCTGCGTCCAGGGCTTTGGCCGTTTCGCCTTGCTGGCAGGCTTTTTCGCCGTTGCTTTCAACCGGGACGTGATCGCCTTTTTCGCCATGATCCCGGTATAATAAGTGATGATGGACGACCGCAACGACTTTGATCCTGCGCTCGCGGCGGATACACCGCTGTTTTCCGCGCGGCTGACACCGCATCGCTCGTTGAGCCGCAAAGGCTTTCTGCTGCTGATGGGATTTCTCATCGCCGTAAGCTTTGCTGCCGGCATTGCCTTCCTGATGATGGGCGCGTGGCCGGTGTTCGGATTCTTCGGCCTCGATGTGCTGGCGATCTACTGGGCTTTCAAGCTGAACTACCGCCGCGCCGCCGCCACCGAGGACATCGTCATCACGCCATATGAAATCCAAGTCCGCCGCGTCAGTCATCGCGGCCATGTCACCGAATGGACGCTCAATCCGATGTGGGTGCGGCTCGAGCGGAAGGAGCACGAAGAATTCGGCATCGAAAGACTTTATCTGGTCTCACGCGGCCGCCGCCTGTCGGTAGCGAGCTTTCTCGGGCCCGATGAAAAAGCCAGTTTCGCCGAGGCTTTTCAGGCTGCCTTGACCGCCGCAAAGCGCGGACCGACGCTGAATCCGGTCACATAAGGCCACGCAGGAATCGGGTGGTTGCGCGACGGAAGGCGGCCTAAATCCGGATCATGATGGACACCGGACCACGGACACAGCCATGATGACCGCCGCCATGAAGAAACACGCCAGCGAACCGCAACTTGCAAAGCCATCCAAGCAGGGCGCGGCGTTGCGCGATTACGATTCGGTCCGCCGCGCCATCGGATTCATTTCCGAGCGATGGCGCACGCAGCCGACCATCGAGGCGATGGCGGATGCCGCGCATCTGACGCCGGATGAACTGCATCATCTGTTCCGGCGATGGGCCGGCCTGACGCCGAAAGACTTCATGCAGGCGCTGACGCTCGACAACGCCAAGCGCCTGCTGCGCGACTCCGCAAGCGTACTCGATGCCGCCTATGACTCCGGTCTCTCGGGACCCGGACGATTGCACGACCTGTTCGTGACACACGAAGCGATGTCGCCGGGCGAATGGAAAAAGGGCGGCGCAGGCACGACGTTGCAATACGGCTTTCATCCTTCGCCGTTCGGCATGGCGGTTGTGATCGCGAGCGAGCGCGGCCTTGCGGGATTGGCCTTCGCCGATGAAGGCGAGGAAATGCCGGCACTTGTCGACATGCAACAGCGCTGGCCGCTGGCGACCTATATCGAATCCTTTGCAGGGACCGCGCCGCTCGCCAAACGCATTTTCGATTCCTCACAGTGGCGCGAGGATCGGCCGCTGCGCGTGGTGCTGATCGGCACGGATTTCGAAGTGCGGGTCTGGGAAACGCTTTTGAAGATTCCGTTGGGCCGCGCCACCACCTATTCGGATGTCGCGAACAAGATCGAGAAACCGAAAGCGTCACGCGCGGTCGGCGCTGCCGTCGGCAAGAACCCGATCTCGTTCGTGGTGCCGTGCCATCGCGTGCTCGGCAAGAGCGGTGCGCTCACCGGCTACCATTGGGGCATCACGCGCAAACGCGCGATGCTCGGCTGGGAAAGCGGACAGGCGGCGGGGGTTTAAGCGGCCAAGTCCTTCACCGAGGCCACAGTCGCATCCGCGTTGAGGCGATAGACAACCGGCGCGCCGGTGCCGAGTTCGCGCTCAAGAATCTGCGCAGGCGTCAGCTTTTCCAGCACCATAATCAGCGCACGCAGCGAATTGCCATGCGCCGCGACAAGCGTGCGCTGACCGCGCAGCACACAAGGCAGGATTTCCTGCACATAATAAGGAAGCGTGCGCGCCAGCGTATCTTTCAGGCTTTCACCGCCGGGCGGCGGCACATCGTAAGAGCGCCGCCAGATCCGCACCTGCTCCTCGCCCCACCTGGCACGCGCATCGTCCTTGTTGAGGCCCGACAGATCGCCGTAGTCGCGCTCGTTCAGCGCGAGATGTTGCGTGATCGGGATTCCCGCCTGGCCCATTTCGGTGAGTGCAAGATTGAGCGTGCGCTGCGCGCGCGACAATGCAGAGGTGAAAGCCAGGTCGAATGTCAGTCCTTGCGCTTTGAGTTTGGCGCCCGCCGCGATGGCTTCCTTGACGCCAAGCTCGGTCAGATCCGGGTCTCTCCAGCCGGTGAAAAGATTCTTCAGATTCCATTCGCTCTGGCCGTGACGCACGAGCACGAGAAGACGTTCGCTCATTCTTTCAATTCCGGTTCAATGAGTGTTCAGGTGCCGATGCCGAGCACGTCGGACATCGTGTAGAAGCCCGGCGACTTGCCGCGCGCCCATAGTGCTGCTTTCAGCGCGCCGCGCGCGAAGATCATCCGGTCTTCGGCCTTGTGCGTGAGTTCGATGCGCTCGTAAGGCCCCGCGAACAACACCGTATGATCGCCAGTGACGGTGCCGCCGCGCAACGTCGCGAATCCGATGTCGCCGCGATTGCGTTCGCCGGTATAGCCGTCGCGCGCGCGCACCGAGCGATCCTCAAGAGGGATGCCGCGTCCGTCCGCCGCCGCCTGTCCGAGCAGATAGGCAGTGCCCGACGGTGCATCGACCTTGAGCTTGTGATGCATCTCGATGACTTCGATATCGAAATCTTCATCGAGCGACTTCGCGACCTGCTTGACCAGCGCAGCAAGCAAATTGACGCCGAGACTCATATTGCCGGATTGCACGACAATGGCCTGCGAGGTCACGCTCTTGATGACCGCGTTGTCCGATCCAGAGAGGCCCGTGGTGCCGATGACATGCACGATGCCGCGCTGGGCCGCGATGGCGACATTGGCGATGGTCGCGGCAGGCACGGTGAAATCGAGAATGCCGTCGGCGTTCTTCGAAAGCGCCCAGAGATCGGCGGACAGCTCAATGCCGTTGGCAGGAAGCCCCGCCAGAACGCCGGAATCCTGCCCCAGCAATTCGGAACCCGGCGCTTCGAGCGCACCGGCGAGCACGGCTCCCGGCGTCTCGTTGATGGCGCGGATCAGGGTCCGGCCCATCCGGCCTCCGGCTCCCGCAACAATCAGGCGCATATCGGACATTTCCGAACCTCGGGATTGGCGTCACATTTGTTCTGGCGGTATAGCGGCGCGAAGCCAGCGCGGCAACCTGCGAGGCTGTCACCGGCAGTCACCCTGACGGGCACCCGCGCCGCCGCGATAGATGAAGGAAACACACCATGCGCCAGTTGCTTGCGGCCTTTGCCGCGATGTTCGCGATCGCGGCCCTGCCCGCCCCTGTGCATGCCGGGGAACAGATCGGCGGCGACAGGGCCTTCTCCTTCGTGGCGCTTGGCGACATGCCCTACAACCTGCCCGACGACTACGCGAAGTTCGACCGCCTTATCGCGGCGGTGAACACGCTGAAGCCCGCCTTCACGCTGCATATGGGCGACATCAAGTCTGGCTCTCTTCCTTGCAGCGACGAGGTGCTGAAGAAGGCCTACGACCAGATCCAGACCTTCGAGGGCGCGCTGGTCTATACCATCGGCGACAACGAATGGATCGACTGCCATCGCAAGGCCGCAGGCAGCTACAATCCGCGCGAGCGGCTGGCAAAGTTGCGCGAGATGTTTTTCGCAGCACCGTCGAAATCCCTCGGCAAGACTCCGCTCAACGTGGAAAGCCAGTCGCTGCTGATGCCGGATTTCGCGGCCTATGTGGAGAACACGCGATTTGCCAAAAATGATGTGCTGTTCCTGACCGCCCATGTGCCCGGCTCGAACAACGGATTCGAGGCGCAGGATCTTGAGGGCGTCACGGAGTTCTTCGCCCGCAACAAAGCCAACGTGGCATGGCTCAATGCGGGTTTCGCCAAGGCGACGGCGGACAATGCGAAGGCCATGGTGGTGTTCATGCAGGCCGAGTTCGACGAGGCCCGCTTTCAGAACGGCGCGATGCCGCGCCAGTCAGGCTTCACGGATACGCTCGACGCCATCGAAGCCGGCGCGAAAAGTTTTGGCAAACCTGTGCTGCTGATCCACGGCGACGAGCATTACTTTTCCATCGCTCCGCTCAAGAACAGCAAGGGCAAGCCGATACCGGGCGTCAACAAGCTGATGGTCTATGGCGACACGCTGGTCCATGCCGTGCGAGTCACGGTCGATCCGGACAGCAGCAATGTGTTCGGATTCATTCCGCTGATCGTGCCTGAGAACGGAATGGGGAAGTAGGGCCCGTCAGATCAAGGCGACTATGGCTGTTCGCCGTCATAGCCCTCAACGACCACAAACTCACCCTTGGCGTGCGGCGTGCGGGCTTTGATCAGCGCCTGATATTCGGGCGAGTGGTAGCAGGCAAGCGCGGTGGCGTAGTCCTTGAACTCAAGCACGACATTGCGCGAGCGCCCCGGACCTTCATGCGCTTCGTATGTGCCGCCGCGGGTTAGAAACTTTGCGCCGTACTTTTTGAACACCGCGCCGTTATGCGCAACGTAATCGCGCTTGTAACCTTCGAGGTCGTGAACGTCGATGCGTGCGATCCAGTAACCCTTGGGCATTGTCGTCTCCTTCTTGTTATTGATTCAGCCGCCAGCCTGAACGATCTCCGCAACGATGGCATCCGCCGCAGCCTTCGGATCGGCGGCCTCAACCACGGGGCGGCCGACCACGAGATAATCCGCGCCGCCCGCAATCGCGAGGCTAGGGGTCATCACACGTTTCTGATCGCCGACCGCGCTTCCTGCGGGGCGAATGCCTGGCGTCACCAGCGCCATCTTCGGCCCGACGATCCCGCGCACAGTGGCCGCTTCTTCACCTGAGCACACGATGCCATCGATGCCGAGCGCCTGCGCCTGCCGCGCGCGCGTGGCGACAAGATCAGCGATGCCCGGACGGTAGCCCGCGTCGCGAAGATCGTTCTCGTCGTAGGACGTGAGCACGGTGACCGCAAGAATCTTCAGCGAAGGCCCGCGCGCTTCAACTGCGGCCTTCATGGTTTGCGGATAGGCATGGACTGTTGCGAATGTCGCGCCGAGCTTTGCGACGCTCTCGATGCCTCGCGCAACTGTATTGCCGATGTCGTGCATTTTCAGATCGACGAAAACTTTCTTGCCGCTATCAACGAGCTTCGGCACCAGCGACAGACCGCCCGCGTAGCCGAGCTGATAACCTATCTTGTAAAAGGTCGCGCTGTCACCGATTCGCGCGATCAGCGCTTCCGCCGCCTCGACGCTGGAGAGATCGAGCGCGATAATCAGCCGGTCGCGTGAATCAATTTTTGTCGTCATGCGATCTCACATCATTCGTTGTGCGGCATCGATCAACTGCCGCAACGTGCCGCGCAGAAGCTCCGTATCGGCGGGGTCTTTCAGACGGTCCATCTCGTCGAAGGCCTGATCGGCGAAAGACAGCGCCATCTGTTTCGGAATGACTTGCGCGCCGCAGCCGAGCGCGAGAATCTGGCGCAGCGCCATCAGCACGCGCAGGCCGCCGAACTTGCCGTCGGACGCAGCAGCGATGGCGAAAGCGCGCTCGCGAAACACCTGACCGAACATTTCATTGCGGTCGCGCACCCGCGTTACCCAGTCGATGGCATTTTTCAGAAGCGGCGGCACCGACGAATTGTATTCGGGGCTGACAAACAGCACGCCATGATGCGCGCCAATCATGCGCTTCAGATTGACAGCATTCACTGGCACGCCGGACTTCGCTTCCAGATCACCGTCGTAGATCGGCAGCGGATAATCGCTGAGCGAGATCAGCGTGACGTCCACACTTAGCAGCGCCAGCTCTTTCACTGACGCTGCAGCCAGCCGCGCATTGTACGAGCCGGTCCGCAAAGAGCCTGGAATGACGAGTATTTTCAGGGCGGCCATGAGTTGAGACCTAAAGCGTTTTCCGGCGCGGGGAAAGCCGCTTTAGCGCCGTTGTGCACGGCTCCAAATGCAGGTGTCAGCCCTTGCGATAAACCCAGACGCGGGCGGGCGGCAGGTTCATCCAGATCCGCTCGGAGGCCTGGGTGTGAATGCCCGGCAGCGATTTCGGAATCGGCGGCGCGACAGAATAGGTGAACTGGATGAAGGGCGCGGCAGGCTCAAGTTTCAAAAAGGCATCGCGCATCAATTTGACGCGGGTCAGCATCGGCTTGGTCACCAGCGGAAGGCCGGACACCATGGCGGCGGCAGGCTCCTTGAAGTCCGCCAGCGTGTGATCGAGATTGTAGGCATCGCCCTGAATGACGGTCGCCTGCGGATAGCGCTCGCGCAGCAGCGCGCAAAAGCCGGGATCGAATTCCACCAGCACCAGACGCTTCTCGGCAACCCCGCGCTTGATCAGCGCGTCGGTGATAGCACCGGTGCCGGGGCCAAGCTCGATGACGGGCGACGTAGAATGAGGATCGACATAACGCGCCACTGCGCGGGCCAAAATCTTGCTGGAGGGCATGACCGCGCCCATGTGAAGCGGCTTTTCAATCCATGAGCGGAGAAAACGGACTTCGTCGTCGAGACGAAGCGGTTTTTTCAACGCACGCACAGAGGACTGGGGGGCCATATCGCTTCCAACGGAGCCCGAGGCGCGGGCAAGGCGTCAAATTTCCTTCACAAATGGGTACAGGCGGAAGCCAAAACCGTCAAGGACACTGGCCGGGCTCGAAATACCAACTTCGCGAGGTTTTGCAGCAAGTTCCGCAGTGTGGTTAGAGCGCAAACATGCTCCTCAGAGCACGAATCTTGCGATTTTTTGCCGCAGATGATCGCAAAAACGCGCGCAAAGAGCGGGGCCAGACAATCAAGGCCGGGTCACTAGAGTCCTGTCGGTCCGACCACATCGAAACCAGCTCTAGATTTTGTTTGGACGCGTTTTCTTGACGCGAACCGGTACCCACTTCGCTCGAAAACGCTTTAGGTCGTGCCGGTGCGGCTTCCGAAGAAGTCCTTGGCCATCTTGAAGAATCCAGCGGATTCCGGCTGCGTTTCGCCGGACGACAGCTTTTCGAACTCGGCCAGCAGTTCTTTTTGCTTCTTGGTCAGATTTTGCGGAGTCTCGACCACGACCTGCACATACATATCGCCCATCTGCCGAGAGCGCAGCACTGGCATGCCTTTGCCGCCGATGCGGACACGACGGCCGGACTGGGTGCCGGATGGCACTTTCACCTTGGTCTTGCCCTTGTCGATGGTCGGCACCTCGAACTCACCGCCCATCGCCGCTGTCACCATGGACACCGGGACGCGGCAGTGGAGGTCCGCGCCGTCGCGCTGGAAGAACTGGTGCTGGGCCAAAGACAGGAAAATGTAGAGATCGCCCGCAGGCCCGCCCTGCACGCCCGCCTCGCCCTCACCGGCAAGCCGGATGCGGGTGCCGTCCTCGACGCCTTGAGGAATGTTGACCGACAGCGTGCGCTCTTTCTGCACGCGGCCCTGACCCGAACAGGAGCTGCACGGCGTCTCGATCATCTGGCCGCGGCCCTGACAGCCCGGGCACGTGCGTTCAAGCGTGAAGAAGCCCTGCGCCTGACGGACGCGGCCAGCGCCGCCGCACATCGAGCATGTCTTCGGCTTGGTGCCGGCTTTCGCGCCGGTGCCCGAACAGGTTTCGCAAGTGACTGCGACCGGAATGTTGATCTGCGCGGTCTTGCCGGTGAACGCTTCTTCCAGCGTGATTTCCATATTGTAGCGCAGGTCCGCGCCACGCTCGCGGCCGCCACGGCCGCCGCGCTGTCCGGCCATGCCGAACAGGTCTTCGAAAATATCGGAGAAGGATGAGGCAAAGCCCGCGCCGAAGCCATGGCCGCCACCGCCGCCCATGCCACCCTGCTCGAATGCGGCATGGCCATAGCGGTCATAAGCGGCGCGCTTGTTACCGTCCTTGAGGACTTCGTAGGCCTCAGAGATTTCCTTGAACTTGTGCTCGCATGCCGGATCGCCCGGGTTTTTGTCCGGGTGCCACTTCATCGCAAGCTTGCGGAATGAAGTTTTCAGGCCCGCATCGTCGATCGTGCGCTCGACTTCCAGCGTCTCGTAATAGCAGGTCTTGGTGGACATTCCGATTGATCCGTCAGACTTGCTGCCCTCTCTTCCCTTTTGGAAGAGAGGGCAGGAGCATTAAGCGGACTTCTTGCCGGGCTTGTCGTCATCGACTTCCGTAAATTCGGCGTCGACAACATCGTCCTTGGCGGCATCCTTCTTGGCGTCCGCCTCGGCCTGCTGGGTGTACATCGCTTCGCCGAGCTTCATGGAAGCCTGCGCCAGCGTATTCGACTTGGTCTTGATGCCTTCAGAATCGTCGCCCTTCAAGGCTTCCTTCAAGTCCGCAAGCGCGTCCTCGATGGCCTTGCGCTCAGGCTCGCCGACCTTGTCGCCATGCTCGGCAAGTGCCTTCTCCGTGGAATGCACCAGCGCGTCGGCATGGTTCTTGGCATCGACCGCTTCGCGGCGCTTCTTGTCCTCGGCCGCATTGGCCTCGGCATCCTTGACCATCTTCTCGATGTCGCTGTCGGACAATCCACCGGATGCCTGAATGCGAATCTGCTGTTCCTTGTTGGTCGCCTTGTCCTTCGCCGAGACGTTGACAATGCCGTTAGCGTCGATGTCGAACGTGACCTCGATCTGCGGCATGCCGCGCGGAGCAGGCGGAATTCCCATCAAGTCGAACTGACCGAGAATCTTGTTGTCAGCGGCCATCTCGCGTTCACCCTGGAACACGCGAATGGTCACCGCGCCCTGATTGTCCTCGGCAGTCGAGAACACCTGGCCCTTCTTGGTCGGGATTGTGGTGTTGCGCTCGATGATGCGCGTGAACACACCGCCCAGCGTTTCGATGCCGAGCGACAATGGCGTCACGTCCAGCAGCAGCACGTCCTTGACGTCGCCCTGCAGCACGCCGGCCTGAATCGCAGCACCGATGGCAACCACTTCATCCGGGTTGACGCCCTTGTGCGGCTCCTTGCCGAACAACTGCTTCACCACTTCCTGAACCTTCGGCATGCGCGACATGCCGCCGACCAGAACGACTTCGTTGATTTCAGCAGCCGAAAGCCCTGCGTCCTTCAGCGCCTTGCGGCAAGGCTCGACGGTCTTCTGAATGAGGTCATCGACCAGCGCTTCGAACTTGGCGCGGGTGAGCTTCATGGTCAGATGCTTCGGACCGGATGCATCCGCCGTGATGAACGGCAGATTGATTTCGGTCTGCGTCGTGGACGACAATTCGATCTTCGCCTTTTCAGCGGCCTCCTTCAGGCGCTGCAGAGCGAGCTTATCGTTGCGCAGATTGATGCCCTGCTCCTTCTGGAATTCGTCTGCCAGATAGGACACGAGGCGCATGTCGAAGTCTTCACCGCCGAGGAAGGTGTCGCCGTTGGTGGACTTCACTTCGAACACGCCGTCGCCGATTTCGAGGATCGACACGTCGAACGTGCCGCCGCCGAGATCGTACACCGCGATGGTGCCCTGCTTGGTCTTGTCGAGACCGTAAGCGAGCGCCGCTGCCGTCGGCTCGTTGATGATGCGCAGCACTTCAAGGCCGGCGATCTTGCCGGCGTCCTTGGTGGCCTGACGCTGGGCGTCGTTGAAGTAAGCAGGAACGGTGATGACCGCCTGATCGACCTTCTGGCCGAGATGGGCTTCAGCGGTCTCTTTCATCTTCTGCAGGATGAACGCGGAGACCTGCGACGGCGAATAGGTCTGCTTGTCGGCCTCGACCCAGGCATCTCCGTTGGACGCCTTCACGATCTTATAGGGGACGAGCTTTTTGTCCTTCTCCACCGTCGGGTCGTCGTAACGGCGGCCGATGAGGCGCTTGACGGCGAAGATGGTGTTTTCCGGATTGGTGACAGCCTGACGCTTGGCCGGCTGCCCGACGAGGCGCTCACCGTCGTCGGTCAGGGCAACGATGGACGGGGTCGTCCGCATGCCCTCTGCGTTCTCGATTACTTTCGGTGTTTTGCCATCCATCACGGCCACGCAAGAATTCGTGGTGCCGAGATCGATCCCAATGACCTTTCCCATGGTCCTAAAGTCCTTCTTTTTGCGGCAGGTTGGCTGGGCCCTGACGGCGCACCAATCCGAACCCCCAGATATCAAATGTTCGCGACATCGCGACGCTCCGCCTCATATAGGAGGGGGGTATGGGGCTGCAAGGACCGGAGCCTTGGTAACGGGGCGGAAAATGAATTTTCGTGGACAGGTTTTTTTGGGTTGCGCATCAGGCAAACCGGCCCAATGCGTCAATTTGCAACCAAACAGGGGTTGATCTGTTGGGCCGTGCAGAGGAAATGTTGCCGACTTGCGAACCACTGCTCGGCTTGCGGAAACCCGCGGACGCGGACTCTGCGCCACCCTCACCGCTCCGCTTCACCAAACCGCCTCAATGCAACATCAGTCAGGTTTCATGAAATCCATCCGTGCCCTTGTTGTTCTCATTCTTGCAGCTGCAAGCCATCCTGTTTTCGCCGCCGATCCGGTGTTTCCATCCGGCGCGCGGGTCGGCTTGGTGCCTATCGAAGGCATCAACCCCGCCAAGGATTTTATGGGGTTCGAGTCCGACGACAAAAAGATCAAAATCGGCGTAACGGAAATTCCGCCGGCCGCCTTCGACGCCGTCGATACCGCCATCAGGGAGGGCAAGCCGACCGGACCCGGTGCCAAGCCGGAGGCTTTCGAGACCGCCGCCGGGCTCGGCAAGGCCTACATCACCATCGATACCGGCAAGGACGGCGATACCCCGATCCGGATCTACTCGCTGATCGTGTCCGGGGGCGACAAGTACACCGGCTATGTCATCGCGCAGGTGCGCGAAGATGCCAGCAAACCACCGTCCGACGAGGCCATGCGCAAGATGCTGGCCTCCACCACGCTGCGCAAGGCAGTGCCGGTCGAAGAGCAGCTCGGCCTGCTGCCGTTCAAGATCGGCGACCTCGGCGAGTTCAAGACGGTGCGCACGCTGTCGCCGCGCGTGTCGATCCTGCTGACCGACGGCACGGAAGACACCACCCTCGACGGCGCGCCGTACATGGTCATCGGGCTGATCGGCGCAGGTCCCGAGAAATCCGAAGATCGCGGCCGCTTCGCCCAGCAAGCTGCTGCGTCTATCCCCGGACTGCGCAATGCACGCATTACGTCGAGCGAGCCCATGCGCATCGACGGCAGCGCCGGATACGAGACGCGGATCGACGCGGTCACCGGAAAAGAGGATACGCCGGTGACGCTTGTGCAGTGGTTGCGGTTCGGCAGCACCACGTTGCGCATCATCGCCAGCTCAACGCAGGAAGCATGGCCGAAAGCGTTTCCGCGTTTCCGCGCAGTGCGCGACGGAATCGAGGGGCGCTGATTAACGTCGTTATTCTTTCTCGGAATCCTGCGCCGCGGGTGAGGCTTTCGCGCCGCCCTTGGCGACCGCGACCAAGGCGGGACGCAGCACGCGCCCGCCGATGGTGTAACCACCCTGCACGACTTGCAGCACAGTGCCTGACGGCACGGATGCATCCGGCACTTCGTACATCGCCTGATGAAAGTTCGGATCGAATTTCTCATTCATCGGATCGAGTTTCTGCACGCCGTTTTTTTCAAGCGTCTTGTGCAGTGATTTTTCCGTCAGTTCGACGCCTTCGATCAGCGACTTCAAACCGGCATCGGCCGCCTCGCGCGCTTCGTGCGGCACGGCATCCAAGGCCCGTTGAAGATTGTCGGCGATGTCGAGCACGTCGCGCGCGAATGCGGTGATGCCGTAGGTACGCGCGTCCGCGACTTCGCGCTGGGTGCGCTTGCGCAGGTTTTCCATCTCGGCCAGCGTGCGCAGCATGCGGTCCTTGGCGTCGGCGACGTCCTTGGTGAGCGCCTCCACCGAGCCTTCCTCAGGATCGTCCGGCATCACATAAGGCTTTGAGACTACAGGCTCCTTCTCCGGTGCCGCTTCCGGCGCCGCCGTGTCCTGTGGTTCCTTGCGCCCATTGGTATTGGCCATCACGCACCCTTCTCGAAATCATCGGCTGAATGGAAATTGTTAGCCCGCATATCGTGCTTTAAGCGCCGAAAATCAAGCGATAAGGCGCTATTTGCCGATCAGCTGGCTGACGATCCGGGCGGCATAATCCACCATCGGAATAACCCGCGCGTAATTCAGCCGGGTTGGGCCGATCACGCCCAGCACACCGACGATGTGCCCGGTATTGTCGCGATAGGGCGCGATGATGGTGGACGAGCCGGACAGCGAGAACAGCTTGTTTTCCGAGCCGATGAAAATGCGCACGCCGTCGGCACGCTCGGCGCGGCCGAGCAGATCGATGACACCCTTCTTGGCTTCGAGATCATCGAACAAGAGCCGCACGCGCTCGAGGTCTTCCATCGCATGCAGATCTTCGAGCAGGTTCGCGTGACCGCGCACGATCAACTGCCGCTCGTCGCCTCCGCCACCGGACCAGCTTGCGATGCCCGCAGTGATCACTTTCTGCGTGAGTTGATCCAGCTCGGAACGGGCATCGGTGAGCGCGGCTTCAAGCTCCACGCGCGCGTCGGCCAGCGTGCGTCCGCGAATCCGTGCGTTGAGAAAATTTGACGCTTCGGTCAGCACCGACATCGGCACGCCCGGAGGCAATTGCAGCACACGGTTTTCGACCTGGCCGTCTTCGGCCACCAGCACGACCAGCGCCTGCTCCGGCTCCAGCCGCACGAATTCGATATGCTTCAGGCGCACGTTGGATTTCTGCGTCAGCACCACGGCGGCTGCGCGCGTCAGTCCCGACAAGCGTGTCAGCGCTTCGTTGAGGGCCGCTTCCACCGACGGCGCGCCGCCGACGGATTTGAGTTGCGTCTCGATCGACTGCCGCTCGGGTTCGGAGAGATCGCCGACCTGCATCAGCGCATCAACGAAGAAGCGCAGTCCGAGTTCGGTCGGCAAACGTCCGGCAGATGTATGCGGTGCGTAGATCAGCCCCAACTGTTCGAGGTCCGACATCACATTGCGCACGGATGCGGGCGACAGCGGCATGGTGATCAGGCGCGAGATATTGCGCGAGCCGACCGGCTCGCCGGTGGCCAGATAATTCTCGACGATCTGGCGGAAAATATCCCGCGACCGCTCGTTGAGCTGCGCCAGCCCGGCGTTCGGCGTAATCAGGTGGCTGATCGGATCGTGATGCGCCAAATTTGGCTCCAAAGGGATGACAGCCCCCAATCTGTCCATCGCGCGGGGCAATGACAAGCCGCTTTCTCCGAACATCGTTGATCCGCCCTTGCTGCCACAGCTTGGGCCCCCTAAAAGCACCGCCAGATCGTTATTCCTGACGTTTCTGGAGGATTTTCCCATGCGCCCAAGCTGTCGCGCGCCCGACGAACTGCGCCCCGTCACTCTGGAACGCGGCGTTGTCAAATACGCCGAAGGTTCCTGCATGGTGAAGTTCGGCGACACCCATGTGCTCGTCACCGCAACGCTCGAGGAACGCCTGCCGCCTTGGCTCAAGGGTCAGGGCCGCGGCTGGGTCACCGCCGAATACGGCATGCTGCCGCGCGCCACGCACGAGCGCATGCGCCGCGAATCCGCTGCCGGCAAGCAGAGCGGCCGCACTGTCGAAATTCAGCGGCTGATCGGACGCTCGCTGCGCACCACCGTCGATCTCGTGGCGCTGGGCGAACGCCAGATCACTGTGGACTGCGACGTGATTCAGGCCGATGGCGGAACGCGCACTGCTTCGATTACCGGCGCATGGGTCGCACTGGCCGACTGCCTGCAATGGATGAAGGCGCGCAACATGCTCAAGAACGACAACGTGCTGCGCGACAATGTCGCCGCGATCTCCTGCGGCATTTACAACGGCACGCCGGTGCTCGATCTCGACTACGCGGAAGATTCGGAAGCCGAGACCGACGCGAATTTCGTGATGACCGGCGATGGCCGCATTGTCGAGATTCAAGGCACCGCCGAGAAGACGCCGTTTTCGCAAGACGAATTTCTCAAGCTGATGGCGTTGGCGCAAAAGGGCATTGGACGCCTGGTGGATTTGCAGAAGATGGCGGTGGCGTAGATTCGCGCATGAGTGATCATCGCCCCATCACCGGACGTCTTGTCATCGCGACTCACAATCCCGGCAAGCTCGCCGAGATGCGCGAGTTGCTCGCGCCTTATGGTGTCGAAGCTGTTTCGGCAGCAGAGCTTGGACTCGCCGAGCCGGAGGAAACCGGCACGACATTTCAGGCCAATGCGCGCATCAAGGCCGAGGCCGCGACGCGCGCGACGAATCTTCCCGCTTTCGCCGACGATTCAGGTCTCGCGGTGGATGCGCTCGGCGGTCAACCCGGAATCTATTCGGCGCGGTGGGCGGGCGAAGACAAAAACTTCCTTGCGGCGATGACGCAGATCGAGCGCCTGTTGCAGGAGCGTGGCGCGAAAGAGCTCGCGCAGCGCAAAGCGCATTTCGTGTCCGCGTTATGTGTCGCATGGCCGGACGGGCATCTCGAAGAAGTCGAAGCGCGCGTCGATGGCACGCTTGTCTGGCCGCCGCGCGGCACTGCAGGCTTCGGCTACGATCCTGCATTTCTGCCCGATGGTCACACGCGCACCTTCGGCGAGATGACCAGCATCGAGAAGCACGGCCTGCCGCCTCATGGGATGGGCTTGTCACATCGCGCGAAGGCATTCGTGAAGCTCGCGCGGATGTGTCTCGCGAAACCCGCGTGATCACGCGCGAAATCGTTAAAGTTTTAACGAATCCGGTTGCGGACAATGCCGAAAAAGAGCGTGTTATCGCGGCCTTAAACGCTTAATGTGCCGTTAATGATTCAAGCCTCACCAGCCTTCGGCGTTTACGTGCACTGGCCCTTCTGCCTGTCGAAGTGCCCGTATTGCGACTTCAACAGCCACGTGCGTCACGCACCCATCGACGAGTTTCGTTTCGTACGCGCGTTCGAGCGGGAGATCGAAACCACCGCAGCGCGCACCGGGCCGCGCGAAGTCACGTCGATCTTTCTCGGCGGCGGCACGCCGTCGTTGATGCAGCCACAAACCGTGGCTGCAATTCTCGACACCATTGCGAAGCACTGGACCGTCGCGAGCAATGTCGAGGTTTCGCTGGAAGCCAATCCCACCAGCGTCGAGGCGACACGTTTCAAGGGTTATCGCACCGCTGGCGTCAATCGCGTCTCGCTCGGCGTGCAGGCGCTGGACGACGCCTCGCTGAAATCGCTCGGACGATTGCACACGGCGAAAGAAGCCCTCGACGCGGTAGCCATCGCTCGCGGCGCGTTCGACCGCTATTCGTTCGACCTTATCTACGCGCGGCCCGACCAGACGCCGCAGATGTGGGAAGATGAATTGCGGCTCGCGGTGTCGGAAGCCGCAGAACATTTGTCGCTGTATCAGCTCACTATCGAACCGGAGACGCCATTCTTCGGATTGCATGCGGCAGGCAAGCTGAAAATTCCCGACGAAGATGTCGCGCGCGCGCTTTACGATGTCACGCAGGATGTGTGCGCCAAACTCGGATTGCCGTCCTACGAGATTTCAAATCACGCGCGGCCGGGCGCCGAGTGCAAGCACAATCTGGTTTACTGGCGCGGCCAGGAATATGCCGGCATCGGTCCCGGCGCGCATGGCCGCCTCGACATCAATGGTGTGCGCCATGCCATCGCCACCGAGAAGCGGCCCGAGACATGGCTGATGCGTGTCGAAGCGCAGGGACATGGCGTCATCACCGACGATCTTCTCAACAGCGAGGAGCGCGCCGACGAATATCTTTTGATGGGGCTGCGCCTTGCGGAAGGCATCGATCCCGTTCGTTACAGCGCGTTGTCGGGACGCTCGCTCGATCCGCGCCGTATCGAAATTTTGCGCGACGAAGGCGCGATCACGGTCGATCCCGATGGCCGCGTGCGCGTGACGATGCAAGGCTTTCCGGTGCTGGACGCAGTGGTCGCAGATCTGGCGGCGTAACATTTTATTAGCGCGTGATCTGATCCGAAAACCGGTTCCCACTTTTCGGGGGATCAAGCGCTACGCCCCGAAACTCTTCGGCGAACCCGCAACGATCTGTCCGCCGCCGGGGGCAGCGCGCATCACTGCAAGGCCGCGCTCGTTGGTGCCGTCGCTGCGGAAACGAAACAATCCATCGATCCCTGCGAAGCCCGATGAATTGGTGAGAACTTCGGACGAAAATCGTTGGCCGCCTTGCGTGCGCGCCAGTGCTGCGATCAGCGCGACCGCATCGTAAGCCAGCGTCGCGGTGCGCACCGGATCGCCACTGTACTTGGTGCGATAACGCGCCGAGAAGCCGCGAAAGCCCGATGGGTCCGGCGCGGCATACAGACCGCCGCGGAGATTGACGTTGGCGAACACGCGCGGATTGTCCCACAAGCCGGTGCCGAGCAATTGCAGCCGCTTCAGATTTGCGCCGCTCGCCGTCAGCGCATCGGCGACTCCGACCAGCGCATCGCCGTCATCGGCGAGCAGCAGCGAGTCGGCATTCGCAAGCGTCGGCGCGATGGAGGCGACCGTGGTCTGCATCTGCGCGGCGTTGTATTTCTCGAACGCAATCACTCGGCCGTTCCGGCGCGCGACGGCCTGCTTGAACGCGGCCTCGACCACATTGCCGTAGGCATTTTCCGGCAGGAGCGCGGCGAACGAACGCTTCCCGGTGGAGGCTGCGTATTCGACGATCCGGTTGACATCGGACTCGGGGAGAAAACTCAGGAGATAGACGCCACGGCCCGCGACGCTGGAATCCGTCGAGAACGCGATCATCGAAATGCCCTTGGCGCGCGTCACTTGTGCTGCGGCAGGCACCGATTGGCCGAACAGCGGCCCGAGAATGATTTCAGCGCCCTCATCGACGGCCTGTTGCGCGCCCTGCTGTGCACCTTGCGGCGTGCCCGCATCGTCCTTCACCAGAAGCTGGATGTTCGGGTTCTGGAATTCCGCCAGCGCCAGTTCAGCCGCGTTGCGCATCGATTGCGCGGCGACGCCCGCGTTGCCCGAGGCCGACAGCGGCAACAGCAGTCCCACCTTGACCTGCCCCGTGCCGACCGCGCTCGGTTGCTGCGGGGGGCCGGAAGGCTGATCGCCAGTCGTAGGTCCGCCGGAAAATCCGCCGCTGGCGCAGCCGGCAACGAGCGGCGCGCCGAGAATCAGGCCAATGGCGCTGCGGCGGGTGGCGCCGCTGCGTCGAGGCTCAGGAAATATCGGCGAGGGCATTCTCTCTTCAGTCCGCGTTGCGATCCTCAGGCACGTCTGGAAGAGGATTCAGGCATATTGTCGGCCATAAGTTAACTAAAACAAAAGCTTTTCGGCAGGGTCAATCGCGGCAAGCCGCGCAAATATCGTGTTTGCAGTTGCGAACGAGACGAAGCGATCCGCTGACGTTACAATGCTTGGATGCGCTCAATTCCCACGCCTGCCACGCCCGCTTCGCCGTCCGACAAGCCCGCCCGCACCTTTGCGGTGGCGGGGCAACTCGTGACCGCGCCGAAAGCTCCGCCGGGCCTTTATCTGGTGGCAACGCCCATCGGCAATCTCGGCGACATCACGCTGCGCGCGCTGGAGACGCTGGCTGGCGTCGACATCGTCGCCTGCGAGGACACGCGCATCACGCGGCGGCTGATGGAGCGGTTCTCGATCTCTGCGAACCTGAAGCAATATCACGAGCACAATGCCGAACAGGCGCGACCAAAAATTCTGGAGGCGCTGGCGCGCGGACAATCTATTGCGCTGGTGTCCGACGCGGGCACGCCGCTGATTTCCGATCCCGGCTTCAAACTGGTGCGGGAGGTCAGCGCCGCAGGATTTCCCGTCATCGCGCTGCCGGGACCGTCCTCGGTGCTGACGGCACTGTCTGTCGCCGCCTTGCCGACGGATCGATTTTTCTTCGAAGGCTTCTTGCCGCCAAAGCAACATGCGCGACGGGCGCGGCTGACAGAGCTGGCGCGCATCGATGCGACGCTGGTGCTGTTCGAAAGCGGTCCACGCATTCAGGATTGTCTGCAGGACCTGGCCGCCACCATGGGCGAGCGCGAGGCCGCGATCTGCCGCGAGATGACCAAGCTGCACGAAGAAGTGCGCCGCGCGCGCGTGAGCGACCTTGCCGCCATCGCGGATGAACTGGAGACACGCGGCGAATTCGTGCTGGTGATCGGACCGCCCGCTGCCGATGCCGGTGTCATGAGCGACGACGCGCTCGATGATTTCCTGCGCGCGGCGCTGAAGCGCGACAGCGTCAAGGATGCCGTTGCGCACGCGATGGAAATTTCGGGACGTCCGCGCCGCGAGATTTATGCGCGCGCGCTCGAACTGGCGAAAGACGGCGATGACGACTGACGATCCCCCGCCACCGTCGCGAGCGCTTAAGCGCCGTGGCACCATCGCGCCAGCAACGTCGATGTCCGAAGATCGCACAGCAAGCACCCCCTCGCCCGCGCGCGTCGCGGCGTTTCAGACCGGACTGTCCGCCGAGAGCAAGGCGAGCGCATGGCTGATCGCGAAGGGCTATCGTATTCTGGCGCGCCGCTTCCGCACGCCCTATGGCGAAATCGACATCGTGGCGCGGCGGCGCGATTTGCTGGCCTTCGTGGAAGTGAAGGCCCGCGCCAATCTCGATGACGCCGCTTATTCAGTGACGCCGCAACAGCAGCAGCGTATCATCGCCGCAGCACAAGCCTGGCTGATGGCGCATCCCGAACATAACGAGTTGGACATGCGCTTCGACGCCATCCTGATCGCGCCGAAACATCTTCCCAAGCATCTGATGGCCGCATTCGACGCCAGCGATTGAGTAGTAGGATTGCAGAATCGCTCTGGAAAGATCGCGCCAAATCGCACAGATTGCCGCCGCACACTTCAACGCCCGGGTTTTGAAACATGAAGCTGAACGTCGCCGTCCAGATGGACCCCATCGCGAAGATCAACATTCGCGGCGACTCGACCTTCGCGCTGCTGCTGGAAGCGCAGAAGCGCGGGCACAGCGTCTCGTATTACACGCCAGAGACGCTTTCCCTGAAGGGCGAGCAACTAGTGGCGAGCGTGCATCCGCTTCACGTGCGCGATCAGGAAGGCGATCACTTCACGCTGAGTGAAGCAAGCCGCACCGATCTGGCCTCCTTCGATGTGATCCTGCTGCGGCAAGACCCGCCGTTCGATCTTGCCTACATCACCACCACGCATTTCCTCGAACGCATTCACCCCGAAACGCTGGTGGTGAACAATCCGGCCAGCGTGCGCAACGCGCCGGAAAAGATTTTCGTGATGGAGTTCGAAGACCTGATGCCGCCGACGCTGATCTCGCGCGACAAGGCCGAGATCAACGCCTTCCGCGCCGAGCACGGCGACGTGGTGATGAAGCCGCTTTACGGACACGGCGGTGCTGCGGTGTTCCGCATCACGCCGAACGACATGAATTTCGGATCGCTATTCGACATGTTCTCAGTGACGTTTCGCGAACCGTGGGTAATCCAGCGCTTCCTTCCCGAGGTAAAATACGGCGACAAGCGCATCATTCTTGTGGATGGCGAGTTCGCGGGCGCGGTCAACCGCGTACCAGCACCGGACGATTTGCGCTCCAACATGGTGCGCGGCGGTGCTGCGCAATCCACCGATCTGTCGCCACGCGAACGCGAGATCTGCGACCGGCTCGGGCCGTCGCTGCGGGAGAAGGGCCTGCTGTTCGTCGGCATCGACGTGATCGACGGTAATCTTACGGAGATCAACGTCACCTCGCCCACCGGTATCCGCGCGATTTCGCGGCTCGGCGGGCCGGACGTCGCTGCGAAAATCTGGGACGCTATCGCAGCCAAGCG
>Ga0209023_10001101_pt1 | contig 37413 bp, 26 predicted proteins | sample LakOneMetagenome_FD_187468 | JGI IMG/M metagenome (GOLD analysis project Ga0209023, IMG submission 187468) | Freshwater and sediment microbial communities from Lake Erie, Canada (SPAdes) (version 2) | ecosystem: Environmental > Aquatic > Freshwater > Lentic | place: Lake Erie, Canada...
ATGGCAGATGTAAAAACGGCCGCAAGCAGTGCAGGCAAACCAAAAAATTCGAGTAATTTCATGACTAACCTCGGTATAGTTGTGGCTTGCCTGGTGATAGGATATGTTACCTGGAAATTTGTGTTGGGAAGTGCAAGCAATTTCCATGACCCTGAAACAAAAGAAAAAGCAACGAACGCACTGGGTACAATGTACCAGGGTGGTTTTGTGGTACCAATATTGCTGGCAACATTGCTGACACTTATTTCTTTCATTATTGAGCGTGCACTTACTATCGTTAAAGCAAAAGGTAAAATGGATGCAGGTGAATTTGTACGTAAAGTGCAGTACCACCTTGCTAACAAGAATATAGATGCAGCTATCGCAGAGTGCGACAAGCAGGCAGGTTCTGTAGGTAATGTAATGCGCTCTGGCCTTGTTAAGTATCGCGATATGACTAACAACCACGAACTGGATACAGACCAGAAAGTGCTGAGCATACAGAAAGAAATAGAAGAGGCAACTGCACTGGAACTGCCGATGCTGGAAAAGAACCTGGTGTTCTTGTCTACGATCGCGTCTTGCGCTACGCTGCTTGGACTGTTTGGTACTGTAATGGGTATGATCCGTTCATTTGCTGCGATGTCGCAGGCAGGTGCTCCGGATGCAGGCGCACTTGCGGCTGGTATCTCTGAGGCCCTTATCAATACAGCACTTGGTATCAGTACTTCATTTTTCGCGATCGTGTCTTATAACTTCTTTACAACGATCATCGATGGTATCACTTACGGTATCGACGAAAGCGGCTTTACGCTGACACAGAGCTTTGCAGCTACTTACAAATGATCAATCATTTATGTGACTATTCCGAGTTAAATCCGGGATAGTCACATAAATTGAAAAAATATACGAAAAAGAGCTGTGGAATTTTTCCTGTCCCGGATCTTATTAGTTTAACAGCAGAAGAAATTATAACAATGCCTCACGCAAAACTCCCAAGGCAAAGTACGCACATAGACATGACAGCGATGTGTGACGTGGCTTTCCTGCTGCTGACATTCTTTATGTTGGCGACCAAGTTCAAACCTGAGGAGCCGGTGGTTGTGAAAACACCTTCGTCTATATCAGAAATACCATTACCGGATAAGGATATCATGTTGCTGACGGTGGATACAAAGGGCCGCATATTTTTTGCGATAGATAACCCTAAGATGCGCCGCATGCTGATAGATGACATTAATGGTGAACGAAACCTTAACCTTTCTGAAACTGAAAAGAAGTCTTTCACGCTTGACGCATCGATCGGTATCCCGTTCAACCAGCTTAAGTCTTACCTGGCATCAACTCCTGACCAACAGAAGGCAATGGAAACAAATGCTCCGGGCATACCTGTAGATACGTCTGTGCTTTCGCAGAACAATGAGCTTGCTGCGTGGATCAAGAGTGCAAGAAACACTAACCCGCAGTTACGTATCTGTATCAAGGCGGATGGAGATGCTTCTTATCCTAAGGTTCAGAATATCATTAAGACGCTGGAAGGCTGGCACTTGTTCAAGTTCAACCTGATCACCAATCTGAAAGCGGTGCCTCCGGGCACAGCGGCATTTGCTGCTAAGAATGCGGGTGTTAAGTAATTTTCCCCGTTAATAATTGACATAAATTATTTGAAATAAAAGAAAATTTGGTGTTATGGCAGAAATGGATACCTCGAGTAGCGGGGGGCATAAAAAGGGCCCCGGAGTCAAAAAAGGTAAAAAACTCAGTACACGTATAGATCTTACCCCGATGGTGGATCTTGGCTTCCTGTTGATCACATTCTTTATGTTTACGACAACACTGGCCAAGCCTAAGACGATGGAGATCAACATGCCTTACAAGGATCCTAATCTTAAAGAAGAGGAAAAGAACAAGTTGAAGGCAAGTGCGGCGATGACGGTGCTGTTGAGCAAAAATCATCGTGTTTATTACTATCAAGGCATAGGTGACGATCCTAACACGCCCCCGGAACTTAAAATAACCTACTTTTCTGCAACTAAAGGTATCAGGGATGCGATCATAGAAAAGAAAAAGTTGGTAGCAGGATTGAAACAGAGCGGTGCTCTTGGCCCGAAGGATGAAGCCACAATACTGATAAAACCGGATACTACGAGCACATATAGTGACCTGGTGAATATGCTTGATGAGATGAATATTAATGACGTAAAGGTTTACGCGATCATTGATATCTCTGATATTGAGCAGGGCTTTATCAAGGCTACAGAAGATGCGAGTGGTGGTGCGGCTCCTGCTGCCGGCACGAAGTAGTATGAAATTTGAATTATTACGTCTATATAAAGCCGGAAGTAAGTAACTAAAGGCTAAAAAGAAATAAAATGGATATTAATAAAATACTCAACACCGATTACATCGATATCCTGTTCGAGGGTCGAAATAAAGCGTACGGTGCATATGAGCTGCGTAAAAACTATTCTAAACGGGTACGTACAGCTTTGCTGGTACTTGTAGGGATAGGTGCATCTATAGCAGCGTATGCAATTGTGAGCATGAATCTTAAGGCTGAAAAGAAACCTGTTGCGATGATGAAGCAAGTAACACTTGCTGAACCGCCGCCAATAGATCCGAAGAAGCCACCACCGCCACCACCACCGCCACCACCGCCACCGGTAAAGCCAACTGTGAAGTTTACGCCACCGGTGATCAAGAAGGACGAGGAAGTGAAGGAAGAGGAAGTGCCGCCGCCACAGAAAGAGGTAACAGCAGCAGGACCTAAAACAGAGAAAGGTGATCCTAATGGTATTGATCCGGGAATAGTTGCTCCTCCAAGTACAGGAGTTGTGGCTGCGCCACCACCACCGGCTATCTTCCAGTATGTAGAGCAGATGCCGGCTCCATCATTTGACATGGCTTCTTACCTGGGTAAGAACATCCACTATCCTGATGCAGCACGTGAAAGCAATATCGAAGGGCGTGTAATTGTAAGATTCGTTGTAAATGAAGATGGCCATATCAGCGACGTATCTATAGTACGTGGTATAGGCGGAGGCTGCGATGAAGAAGCTAAACGCGTTATCCTGGCGATGCCGGCATGGAAGCCGGGTAAACAAAACGGTAAGACCGTTAAGGTTTACTTTACACAGCCAATATCATTCAAGTTAGAGTAATCGACTCATATTTAATTTCAAATAAACAAAAAAGAGATGGAGCTATTTCATCTCTTTTTTGTTTATTTGGGATACAGAGCAAAAAAGCGGGCTTTACTTCTGAAGCCGGTAAGCATATTATGGAGCTAAAAGGGGCTATAAAAAAAGTTAGCGTAGTAGTCATTACGTATAAACATGAAAAGTTTATCAGGCAGACACTTGAGAGCATAGTTAGTCAAAAAACAAATTTTGATTTTGAATTAATAATTGCTGAGGATTTCAGCCCTGATAAAACACGATCAATATGTGAAGAGTTCGCTGAGCAATATCCCGCGGTGGTGAGGCTACTACCATCGGATCGTAATTACGGTGCGATGGCGAATTTTATCAGGGCCATAGATGCATGTACGGGCAAGTATATAGCAATGTGCGAAGGAGATGACTACTGGATAGATGACCATAAGCTTCAGAAGCAGTTTGACTTCATGGAAGCAAACCCCGATTTTACACTTTGTTTTACAGGAGTAGAAGTAATTGATGAAATTGGCTGGAATAAAGATCCTAGTCATTTTTTGCCGAAGCCGGAAAAAGATATATATACGATAGAAGACATTATTTTGTCGGAAATGAATATCGTTCCTACACCTACTATTTTTTTTAAAAATGTATTGCCTAAGCCGTTTCCTGATTTTTATGTAAACACATTGGTTGGAGATATGGGTGTACAATTATTTACTGCACAAAAGGGTAAATTTAAGTACCTGGACGAGAAAATGGCTGTGTACCGGAATCATAGTGGCGGCATGACCAAATCAAAGGAAAATATAGAAATGGGGAATGGTGTGTTATTGAAATTATTCGGTGATTTCAATGAATATTCTGAATATAAATACAATGCCGTTTTTAGAAAGCGATTTTTAGCAGACGCGAAGGCAAAATTGATATACGGTGCTAAGGATAAAACAGGTATTAATAAATTGAAACATTATTTAAAAGAAATGCCGGTTTACTTAAAGTATTCTGATAAGTTGGACATTAAGGAAATAGTCTACTACCATTTTATTTTATTTGCGCCGACTCTATTAAAATTATTTCAAAGAAAGAGTCATACTTCCGTGTAAACTCTCGCCGGCGTTCCGAGCTTTACCGTTTTTTAGTGTTGTTGAACATTGACAATAGTTTCTCTGCATTATATACGTAGTCGCCAAAAGCTATCATTTTTTGCCGCGCCTTTACACCCATCGTTACCCTTAGATGGTCATTTTTCGTTATTGTGGTAATAGCTTTAACGATTTCATCTACTGAGCGGGGTTGTATAAGAAGTGCCTCGTTATCACTTTGTATCACCTCTCTGTGCCCGCCTACAGCAGTAGCGATACACGGTAGTCCACTAGCCATAGCTTCCAGCAGCGCATTGGACATACCCTCATTATAACTCGGCAAAATAAATGCATCCACTGCCCTCAACAGGTCAGGTAGTTTTTCCGGTACCACTTCACCAATGTATAATACCCGGTCTGTTATTCCTAAGGTTTCGCTTACCTTTTTTAGATCGATAGCATCTTTATTATTTCTAGGTGGGGCTACCATCAAAAGCATCCACCCGTTTAATTGTTCTCCGCATTCTTTTATTGCTTCCAGCAACTCCATCCAGCCTTTTAGCACAACCGGGGTTGCTATACATACCATGTATTTTTTGGCAGGCGACAGATCATATTGTTTCAATGTAACCAGCCGTTCATCCTTTGTTTTTGCAGGCCGGAATTTATTGTGGTCGACGCCATTATATGCTACTGCTACTTCCCTCTCCTTTCCAGGCTCCATCCATTGCCGTGTATCATCAGCAAGTCGTTTACTGTTAGCCAGGAGTAGGTCTGCATGATCAAAAACATAATGAAGATGAGCAACTAAACCCGGGTTTTCTTCCGGCCATGCATGTACGTCATCCCCCCTTGCTATCACTGCCAGCTTCATGCCGAGTGTGTCTCTCATTTTTGCGGCTATATATCCATTATCGGTAAGAAAATGCCCATAGAGCCAGTCTGCATTATTGAGTGTTTTATTGCTTTTTATAAACTTGATCAGCGTCTTTGCAGCCCTTTCAAAATAATTGTCATTAAAAATTCTGCCTGGCATTCTTACTACCATGGGCACTGCAAATATCTTCACATCTTCATACTCTTCTAATAAGTCCTGCTTCAGGTCATACCCTTGTTGCCAATATGTATGGTGCTTATGGATCCCAAAAGGAGGAAACCAGTTGTGCAACAACAATACGTAGCACTCCACCCCCAGCTGTTGCAGTGCTTTTACCTGCTGGTGAATAAAAATGCCATTTCTGAGTGCATTTTTCCGGGGGTAATTATTAGTGATGATCAGAATTTTCATGCTGTAGGTAATCACTAAGGCATACAATAGAAAAAATAATTCCGGCTCTTACCGTTCCAGGAGCTTTTTTATATTTTTCAATCGTATGTTTATTAATGAAACTGAGTTTTGCTACGTTTTTAAGTTCTTTAGTTACAAATTCTATTGTTTGTTTATCATTAGACAACCATTGCTGCAGTGGCGAATTAAACCCTGTCTTATCACGGTAAGCCAGTGCATTGCCCATGCGCTTCGCCAATAACTCTCTTAATATTATTTTTCCAACCCCGTTTTCTCTTTTATACAAAGCCGGTATGCTGAAGGCCAACTCTACCAATCTATGGTCGAGGAATGGTACACGCCCTTCTATCCCATTTATCATTGTCATACGATCACACTTGGTAAGCATCTCATCAACCAGTGTTGTTTTTATGTCAACGTACAGCACTCTATTCAGTTCATCCTCTCCTTTTCTTTTACCGAAAAAAGTAATCAGACGTCGCAGGTATCGTTCTGTATCAATTTCTTTTCGCTCTTGTTCAGAAAAAAGCGAAAGTGCTGTTTCTTTATCTGTAATAATAGTCTTTTGAAAATACAATTCGCCTTCCTGTAGTGCTATATTCACCCTGAGTGTTTCAAGGCTTTTCTTACCGGTTATCTTGGCGCCCACCTTTAATGTCATATTGCGAAGTGGTGCCGGTATCATTTTCAGAAATGGAGGCCTGGCAGGAAATTCATGTCGCGTATATCCGCCAAACAATTCGTCAGCTCCATCGCCACTCAGTATCACCTTTACTTGTTTTTTTGCCATCGCAGAGATACGCCCCAGCGACAATGCACTACTTATAGCAAGCGGCTGGTCAATATCCTTAAACTGCTCATTGAAATCGTTGAAAAAATTGTTCGTCAGCTTATAGGTATGTTGGGTGGTCCGTAGTTTCTTCGCGGTAGCGGCTGCTATATCGCCCTCATCTTCCGGCTCTCCGGGAAAGGATGCTGTAAAGCTATGAATACCCGGATGATGCCCTGCTGCTATGGCCGTGATCAGCGAAGAATCTACCCCGGCGGAAAGAAAAGTACCCACCGGTACATCTGCCACCAAATGCTCCTTTACAACATCGGTTAGCAGTTTATCTACAGCTTCATATACTTCCTCTTTATTTTTCCATTTTCTCAAACCCTTAGGTACGTCCCAATACTCATGCAATGTCATCTTTCCTTTAGTCATCAGCATATAGTGCCCGGGCTCCAGGCACTTAACTTCTTTGTAAAGGGTATTGGGGGCCGGAATACTACCGGTCAGAAAATACTCGTAGAGCGATGTTTTATCTATTGTCGAATCAATCACTCCTGTCTCTGCAACGGGTTTTACTTCGGATGCAAAAATAAGTTGCCCGTCACGGTAATTGTAATAGAGCGGCTTGATGCCGATCCTATCCCTAGCTATAAATAGTTGTTTCTTTTTAGCATCCCACAGTGCAAAAGCAAACATGCCCGTTAACTGGCTAAGCAATTTAGCCGGATCATTGCTGTACTCCTCATATAGGTGCAGTATCACCTCGCAGTCAGACTCTGATGAAAACCGATGGCCTCTGCTGATAAGATCTTCCCTGAGTTTCTTATAATTGTATATTTCCCCGTTACAGATAAGCACGAGGCTTCGATCTTCGTTATATAAAGGTTGGTCACCATCGGCCGAAAGATCAATAATAGAAAGGCGGGTATGGATCAATGTCACTTCCTCCTCCTCAAATATGCCATGACCGTCTGGCCCGCGATGAGCCAGTGATCTATTTAGCGCTGCAATTGCCGCTTGCTTTGCGGCGGAATGAAATTGTCCGTATAGGCCAGCAATGCCACACATTAACTAAAATATTTTAAGGCCCATGAGGGGTTATGTTCAGGATGAAGTAGCATCTCTCTGTCCTTTGGTTTCATTGATCCCTTAACCGCTCTTATGTTCAGTTCTGTGTGATTTACAGTTCTTGTTACATCAGTAAACCCATTTGCTTCGAGCACTTTTTTGACAAAATCAAACTCCAGCCGTCTGTTTAAAAGCGGCGAATAAATATCATGGTTTTGGTGAAGCTTAGTCTTGTCTCCGTTCGCTTTGTCTACCAGGAACTGTTCTTTTTCTTCCCAACTGCCAAGGGTGTTGTAGATCACCCTGTTTTTAAATAAGTTAATATCTTCGTTATAACTCACAGACTCTCTGCCATACAAATACAAATAGATAAAGCCGCCCTCTTTTACGCAATTCATCACTTGTTTGAATGCCTCGTTGAAGTCGGAGCAATGATGCAAAACGCCCCAGGACCAGGCAAGATCATACTTTTTTCCTTCAGGCAAGCACGCACCAAGATGTTCGAGCGGAGTTAAAATAAAATTCTTTTTTACGTCAATGTCTTTCAGCACTTCTTTTGTTGCTTCGATCGCCGATTCATTAATGTCTACAGCAGTCACATTAGCACCCATTTTTGCCAGCCCATAAGACCACCTTCCACCACCGCTGCCACAGTCTATAATATCTTTATCTTTGAACCACTCTTCTTTTATTAATATCTCCCGTTCGGAAATGATATTGGTTACATTATCCTTGAACCATTTGTCACTCAACATTGCTTCACCCTCCTGTAATTCTTTCCACTGAAAGCCGAATGCATCTATTGTTTGTGCAGAAGCTAATGGTAGCGCCTGATCAAGGTCATGTACCTGATTATACAATAATTTGTATAAAGCATCTATATCCTGCTTGTTTCGTTCTATCCGTAAATCATAACTCCTGAGTATTGGGGATAAGAGCTTTTTTATTATTTTTTTCATGCAGTTCTGTTTCTTTTCACTTTATCTGTTCGTGTTCAAAAATACACAATGAGTGGAATGTACCGGCAATTGGGTAAAATTATCCTATTTTCTTTAATGTTGGTTATTGATGAATAATGGATGGTATTGTAATTTGAAAGATATGGATGATAAGGTTGGTAATAATAGCAAATACGATACGATGGTAAATAACTCATTTCAACAAATTCGTAGCTAAGAAAGAATAGCGCATTGCGAGTATGCGACTATCTTATATGGTGTAATGCGCGATCATTTATCTGTCTGTACTGCATTATAAGGACACTATTTCCCATTTTTGCTTTTATAGCATTGAAAGCTGTAATTTCACAGGCAAAATGTCCAAGAAACGTAATTGTTTTGAACATGAATTTGAGTGTGATAATACCTACATATAACAGGGCCAACCTGATCCGGTTTACACTTGATTCTTTAAAGAAAGAACATCATAGTAACCAACAATATGAGGTAATAGTTGTCGATGATGGGTCAATTGATGGCACTGAAGCAATTGTGAGGGAGGATTTTCCTGGTGTTTTGTTTCTGAAAAACAAAGGGATGGGCGCTTCCGCAGCAAGAAACACCGGATTGGCGGCTGCGACAGGAAAGTATATAACTTACCTTGATTCAGATGACCTGGCAGGTGAAAACTTCTACATTGAGAAAATTAAATTTCTTGATCAGAATACCGGGGCAGATGCCTGCTATGGCGATTATGATTACTTTGAATCAGACGGCCCCTTCAGCAATGATAGTGTGATCTTTAAGAATAAATACCCGGTAATAGCAACAGTGGATGATGCAAGGGCGCATCTGATCAATTATCTAGGCGGTAATTTTTTACCATCAAATTGTATCGTATGGCGCAGAAGCTTCATTATGCAAATTAACGGACATGATGATAGCTTAAAGATCAACCAGGATGTAGACCTGTTTGTCCGGGCACTGCTCAACGGACTAAATATTGCAGCAGTAGTGGATAATACGAGAGTGTACGTAAGGCATCACTTTGTGGATAGCAGGGTGGGAAGTGCCAATAGCAGAGAAAAGAAAGTGCAGATTCTGGAACTTAGAAAAAGCATCTATAACAACCTGAAAAAATATCAATTCAATGATATTGCTTACTACAGGGCTTTAAGTACGTACTTGTTCAATAACTGGCGGCAGTTGCGGCATGCGGAACCGATAACAGCAGCTTCGTTTTTAAATTTTGCGAAAGAGGTCTATTGGCCAATAGAAATAAAGGGTAATTTCGGAATGCTTGCGAAAATAGTAGGTCCAGTGAATGCTGTGAATATTAAATACTTATTACTAAAAAGAGACTAAGAAGAATGTGCGGGATCCTTTCCATAATAAACAAGAAGGTAAGTAACAGTTCGGAAGACCTGCTAAACGCATGCAGTATAATAAAGCACAGAGGTCCGGATGATGAGGGCCTGCTAACATGGGCAGGAGATGGTGCGCCAACAGTATGGGCAGGGAAAGATACGGCAGCGTCGACATTAGCGCACTGGAAATACAATAGCTTGCAGCCGGGGCAGCTGTTCAAAGTAGGTTTTGGTCACAGGAGGTTATCCATTCTTGATCTTTCTCCGAACGGACATCAGCCAATGCTGCACAAAGAAGGGGAGCTTGCTATTACATTTAACGGTGAGGTATATAACTACCTGGAAATAAAGCAGGAGCTTTTGCAGCTAGGGCATCATTTTTCGGGTACATCTGATACGGAAGTGATCCTTCACGCATGGCAGGAATGGGGTGTCACTTGTCTTGAGAGGTTTAACGGGATGTTTGCGTTCGTCATTCTTGATCATAGGAAAAAGGAACTGTACGCTGTGAGGGATAGATTCGGGGTAAAGCCGCTATACTATTATGATGGTGTTAATGCACTGTATCTTTCATCGGAAATAAAACAGATAAGGACAGCGCCTGATTATACTTTCCGGCTTAATGAAACGGTAGCTAAACAGTATCTTGCTTATGGTACCTGTGAGTATGGTGCTGATACTTTTTACGATAATATAAAACAGGTAGAAGGCGGGCATTACCTGCGCATTGACCTTGCAAAAGATAACAATAAGCCGGAAATAGTGAAATGGTACACACTAACACCCCGTCGATGGAACGGTAGTTACGATGCAGCCGCAGCACAGTTCAGGGATTTGCTTACCGATTCGGTGAGCCTGCGTTTGCGATCTGATGTTAAGGTAGGCTCATGTCTTTCGGGTGGGTTAGACTCATCGAGCATTGTATGTATAGCTGCTGATCTGCTTAAAGCCAGTGGTGATTTTGCGGGACAGGAAACAGTGACGGCATGCTTTGACAATTTAAAGTATGATGAATGGAAATTTGCGCAGGAAGTGATCGTGAAGACCAATGCAAATCCACATAGAATATTTCCATCCTTCGGCCAGCTGCAAGAGGAAATTGATAGCTTTTTGTGGCATCAGGATGAGCCAACGGGCAGCACATCTCAGTTTAGTCAATGGGCCGTATTCAAGGGCGCGCATGCTGCCAGCCTAAAGGTAATGATAGACGGCCAGGGCGCTGATGAGCAACTGGCGGGCTATGGCATGAACGACATTCCATTGTACGCAGGACTGATCAGGAAGGCGAAATTTGCTGCATTGATAGATGAGGTACAGCACTATAAAAAGGAAAAAGGTGCGTGGCCTAAGGGTTTTCTGCTCGGTGCCATGCAGTTGAACATGGGGGGAGCTTTTTCGAACTTGTTGCCGCAACGACTGAGAATAACCAATAAGCAAACGGTGGACTGGATGCAGAATATGGATGCGGTAACCAGGGATGGCAGGCCGGCAGAAAGCCTGCAGGCGCATTTGCTGCAACACATATATATGGACCCATTGCCGTCGTTGCTTCGTTATGAGGATCGCAATTCGATGGCATGGAGCGTGGAATCAAGGACTCCGTTCATGGATTATCGCCTGGTTGAGTTTAACCTCGGGCTTCCTGAGGATTTTATTTATAAGAGGGGCGTAAGAAAGACCATACTCCGCGATGCAATGCATGGCGTGATACCTGCTGCGATAGAGAACAGAAGAGATAAAATGGGCTTTGTAACTCCTGAGGAAGTCTGGATGAAGGGTGAAGGCAAAGAATGGTTTATAACTGAGATTGAGAAGGCCTGCAAACAATTTGGCGGTACGTTACTGCATGCAGATCGCGTAAAGCAGCATGTAGCGGAAATGATAGCAGGGAAGCGGCCGTTTGATTTCATGCCCTGGCGTATTATCTGCTTCAATAAATGGTTTAGTAGTCTTTGATCAGTCTTTCTTAGAAGAAGAAGCCAACATCCGGATAGGTTTTACGAAAAGGTAGAGGAAATAAAGTCCTTTGGGAAGTTTTAAAAATTTGTAATCCAGGATAGATGGGGTGGCGGAATAGCGGATGTACTTGGAGATCATCTTTAATTTATCTCCAAGGTTGTCCTTTATCTTCAGATTCAGCAATAATACACTTGTTGTATCTTTCCTGCTTTTGTTCAGGGAATCAAGCAATTCAATCAGATAGGCATGAGCATCTGCAGGTGCTTTGTATGTTACATCCGGCTTAATACCCAATAATTCATCTGCTATATAGAGGCCTATGTTTACCGCTTTATTAAAACCGTAGGTTTTGCTTATTGCCGTTACTTCCTCCCAGTTCAGATCTTTGCCATTCTTTACTATCATGGCAAAGTCCATCATATACTTGATGAGTCCCCAACGTTGATTGAGGCCATGATGGGTAGCCATTGCAATAAAATGATGCGTGTCGCTAAGCACTTTTACTTGCTTGCCGCAGATGTTACTTTCCTTTAAGTTGCGGAATAATAATGAATTAGGTAAGGGGGTAGGGAAGTCGAATACCTGGCTGGCTGTTGCCCAATGAAATTCTGCATGAAACTGTCGTTTGTCTCCTTCGTATTTATCAAAATAGTATTCCCGGGTGTATCTAAAGAGTGTTGCTTTAAATTCTTCTGGTACATTAGACTTGTCTATGTAGCCGGCCTGTTCAAATGATTTTTTAATGGTACTGAGGTCTTTCAGATCGAGATTGATGAGAAAGTCGATATCTGAAAATTCCCTGAGCCCAAGGTCCTTATAGTATTCAACACAGAATATACTTCCCTTGTACGGTATGGCGGTCACTCCCGAATTGTTCAGTGTTTCAAATATCCTGGCGAGCTCTCTTGCATGCTCCAGGTTGTGCATGGCTATATGGGTACAGTTTGCTTGCAGCTTGTCTTTTATATCTTTCGGTATATGAAATTTGTAGAGGACTTTAAACGCAACAGGCCTTAGCTGGTGGATGCGTGCAATTGTGTATACCTGTTGCCAATCAATATTATTTTCGCTGATGAATACAGATAGCTCATCGTCTGCTGCAGTGCCTACGAAGACACGACAAACGAGGACAATAACAGCGATCTCCGTTCCGAAATCCTGTTTGAGTTTATCTGCACTGATCATATCTTCTGGTTATCAAACATTTTTTTGAAGATCCCGTTTTGAGCTATCAGGCTGTCAAAACTACCTTCTTCTTCAATTCTGCCATCTTTCATTACGTATATGTTATCCGCTATCTTCAGATTGTATAGTGTATGAGATATTAGGATTACCATTTTGCCCGCTGAATGTTCTTTCAGATTGCTGAACAGCTGATGCTCCGCGATCGCATCAATAGAACTTGTCGGCTCATCGAGCACGATCAATTGTGCGTTCTTGTAAAACATACGGGCTAGTGCCAGCTTTTGCCACTGCCCGCCGCTCAGTTCTTCACTCTGTTCAAAGGTGCGGCCCAGCCTTGTGTCATAGCCTTTTGAGAGTGCTTTGATGTAATCATTGGCGCCTGCCAATGAAGCAGCCTGTTGCAGGTCTGTTTGCGCATTACCGTTCTTGCCGGCAAGCGTAATATTCTCCGCTACTGTGAGCAAGTACTTTTCGAAATCCTGGAACAGGAAGAAGCTATTTGCCCTGAATGTCTCATTAGATATTGTATTTGCAGGTACATTGTCAATGCTTATCCGGCCGTGTTGCAGGTCATAGAGGCGCGCCAGTAATTTAACCAGTGTAGATTTGCCTGAGCCATTCTCGCCTACAATTGCTATTATCTTTCCCGGTGCGCATTGAAGTGAAACATTGTTCAGTACGGGGCGTGTAGTATCAGGATAAGTGAAAGACACATCATTGACGGTTAGCCCCATTCTTATTTCCGGGAAAATAGTTTCAGCCGGTGTGGTGGAAGACTTAATATCAAAGAAGGTAAACAGGTCTTTTAGGAAAAGACGTTGCTGGAATATCTGCACAAAAGACTGGAGGAAGTTTTTAGAAGCCGATTGCAGTCGTTGAAATCCTTGAATGTATATCACGAAAACTCCGAGCGTGATCTCGCCGGCCCATGCATTTTTTGCCAACATTATGAAGATCATGGCCATTACAATAGCCTCCACTATCTGGGTGAGTATGCTGTAGCGCGTCAATTTAATATTCAGCGCTTTCTTTCCTTCGTATACCGATGCCCGTATAGTTTTGAATTTTTTAATAAAATCAGCGGCAAAGCCGAAAATGCGGACCTCCTTAGCATAAGATACTCCTGTAAGTACCTGGTGGAGGTACCCCGCCTCTCTTTCGGCAGGTATGAATTTCTTTTCGAGCCGGTAAAGCTGGTAGCTGTAATACCATTTTATGGCTGCGAGCGGTAGCGACAGAAACAGGAATAATAGTGCATAAAACCAATGCAACGTAAAGAAAAAGCAGATCAGGAACAGTAATGAGAAGCTATTAAGTAGTAACCCGTTCATATTGGTTACCAACTGGGGGATGCGATACTGGGATTGCAGCTGCGCCATGTGCAGGTTATCATGGTAAGCCGGATTTTCGTAGTATTCCAGGTCTACATTTATGGCTTTATTTAATACGAGCTCCGCTACATAGTCGCTTATCTTCTGTTGCTGCAGGGTATTGATATAAGTGCTAAACTGGCCAATAACTGCCACAAGGAACTGCGTAATACAAAAGCCAATAATAACTGTATAGATTGGGCCGAAATCAGACCTGTTTCCAGAAACCATCAGCTCAATCAGGCGTTTGACAAAGTACAATGAAGTCACCGGAAGCAAGGCCTGCACAAACTGCAGCAGGATGTTGGTCACCGCCATTCCTTTGCTCGCTTGCCACGCAAGCAGGGATGTTCTGAACAGATCTCTGGTGAAATATTTAAGCTGCATTCCTTTCATCAATCGCTATAATAATACCTAAACGACTCAAAAGTGTACAATCTACACCAATATTTTTATATTATTGCACCCATAAACAATGGTCTGTGTATCAGTATTGGGGCTTTGAGTTAAATATATTGTCTGAAATTGAATTTCCCGAGCTTTTGCCCGCTAAGTTCGATCAGGCAGATCTTGTGATCAGGTATGGACCTATGCCGGGTGACGCTGATCAGCCGGGCGGTGATGAAAAATTACACGAGCGTATTATTAGTAGTGCCGAGTACTTTCTGGATATAAAGAATATATGCAAGTACTATGTTTCCGGGGGGAAGGAAGTAGTTGTAGCTCCATATGACGGAGTTGGTGGCAGGGTAGTGAGAATATACCTTCTTGCTACTGTAATGGCAGTGGTGCTGCTGCAGAGGGGGTCTATGCCACTGCATGCTTCTGGTATACTGAAAGATGACCGGCTTATTCTTTTTACAGGTGATTCCGGGGCAGGGAAATCTACAACACTGGCTTACCTTGTTTCAAAAGGTTACCGGATATTTACTGATGATGTATGTGTTTTAAAAACTGATCCCGGCAATGACCGGCAGGTTTTAGGTGTTTCATCTTATCCAATGTTGAAATTATGGGATGATGCGATCTCAAAACTGGACGATGATGCTTATAGCGATAAAACATTCAGGATAAATAATGAACAGGATAAATACGGTTACTTTTTTTACGATACGTTTATTAAAGAATCGTTCCCGATCAAGATCATATTTATCATAAAGAAAAATGAGGGTATCGATAGTGTAAGTGTCCGGAAGCTTACGGGAATTGAAGCATTTCAGGAACTCGAGAAGCAAGCGTATCGCAAATACCTGATCACCGACAACGAGCTTAGGGCGTTGCATTTCAAAACGATGTCTCTTCTTACACAAAATTGCACTGTGTTTGAAGTCTGCAGGCCGGTGAACGGAAGTGTGGAAGCACTAGCAGCTGCAATTACCGCACGGTTTTGATAATGCTGCTCAATTACTGGTTTTATCCATAAACATAAATACTTTTGTAAGGTAATGGATGGACACAGTCATTTATTACTTTCATTGTTTCTCTAAACAAGGTGGTTCCGATTGAAAAATATTTTATCAAATGAATATTTGCTAGTGTTTATGTTTTGCGTGGCCGTTATTGCCGGCCCTGCCATAGCTACCTTATTTGAAAATAACCTGCTTCATTTCCCTGATTGTACCACATACCTTGGTTTGGCGCATTTTGACCTGGCTCAAAGTCCTGTAAGGAGGTATAGGGTTATTGTCCCTTTCATAGCAGCAGCGCTTAATTTTTTATTTGGGCGCGTATTTGCGTGTTTCAGCCCGTCTTATTTCAGCAATGATTACTCACTTGCCTTTAGCTTTTTTGTGGTCAATGTTTCTCTGACCGCATTGTTCGGTGTGTTGGTTTACAGGTATTGCAAGGCATTTGGCTGTAGCAGGGCATCGGCATTGATCGGTACTCTGGCAATGCTTACCTGTCGTTATACTATCTATATGGCGGCCCTTCCCCTTGTAGACTCATTGTTTTGTGTAGTTGTTGCACTAACGTTGCTAGGCATTAAGGAGAAAAATACAGGCATGCTTTTATGGGCAATATTCCTGGGGCCGTTCGCTAAGGAGGCTTTTATATTTATAGCACCGCTTATCGTTTTCTTCAGCCATATTGACAAGAAGAAACAGGTGTTGTTTTTTGTGATCTCGGGAGCTATAGTGTTTACCTACCGGTTCTTATATGACCACTATGCGCCATTACCATCGGGGAGCGGATTGGATGCTGATATGAGTCATCTTCCAAACTTAATTCACAACCTGCCTAAACTATTTAGTGTAAGCACCCTGTTTAAAATATTGATGAACGTGGGTTTCTGGGCACTAGTACCGTTGCTTGTCTTTCTTATCAGTAAGGTCAGGGGGCTGTTTGTAGTAAAAGCGCTGGACAAATATATGCTTTGGTTTGTTTTGACTATAATTGTACAGATGTTGTTATCCGGATCAATGGAACGTATGTTTTACCTTGCGATGCCGGTATTGTGTGTGATCGTCGCGTTGTCGGTTGATGAGCTGGCGGGTATGTATAGAAAGATGGGTTCAAAAGGACATAATGAACAATGAGGACAGTGACTTTTAGAGAATATCTGCTGTTAATAGAAGCATGGTTCTTTCTTGCTTTGGCGAGAGCTATACTTATTGTCATGCCATTTAAACGGATAGCGCCATTGTTGGGTAAGATGAATAATAATGAGCCCTCATCGCAATCAAGAGAATATACTATAATACTGCACCACATTAAGGTTGGTATTTTACGGGCGAGCCGCTTTTCGCCATGGCGAACAAAATGTTTTGAACAGGCTATTGCGGGCAAAGCAATGCTACGGATGCGGCATATCAGTAGCTTGTTATACCTTGGAGCCTATAAAGATCCGGCTAATCAGCTAAAAGCACATGCGTGGCTGATAGCCGGGGATATAGTAGTCACAGGCGGGCCGAATATAGAGCAGTATACAGTAGTGAGCTGGTTTGGAAGTTAAATAGAGAGCATGAGCGCCATTTTTGGGATCATATATAAAAGGGATGCTTCATCAATGTCTGTTGATATTATGAACATGCAGGCCGCGTTGATGCACAGGGCAACAGATGGTAAGGCTGTGTGGCGATCAGATCGTGCATTTGTCGGGTATCACCAATTATGTATTCATCCTGAGCAGGTCTACGAACAAATGCCTTTCGATGATGGAGACCTTGTAATAACTGCAGATGTGAGCCTCTATAACAGGGAGGATCTGTTTATCCGGCTTGGCATAGAAAGGGGGAAATGGGCTACAATCCCTGACTCTTTGCTAGTATTGGCAGCATATAAGAAGTGGGGCGAAAGCTGTCCTGAATACCTGGATGGAGAATTTGCTTTTGTTGTTTATAACAAGGTTTCAGGTGCTTTATTTTGTGCGGTCGACCACATTGGCTTCCGGCCATTGTATTATTACGACACGCCTGAAGCTTTTGTTTTTGCCAGCGAGATAAAGGGCATTATTGCCGTAAAGAAAACGCCTAATGTATTTAACGAAGAAGCACTCATTGAATATTATTTCAGGCAATCAGATAAAAGCAAGACCTATACTAAGGATGTCTTTGCATTGTGCGGTGGTAATGAACTGATAGTTAAAAATGGTAAGCCAGCGGTAAACAGGTATTGGGAGCCTGGAGTGAAGGGGAAGTATAATTTTACCAGGAGTGCTGATTGGGCAGAGTGCCTGAGAGAACTGATGATCAAAGCCGTAGAAGACAGAATGCGAACAGACCTGCCTGTTGGCATAACGCTCAGTGGCGGACTGGACTCATCTTCTGTAGCGTGTATTGCCGGGAAAATACTGGAAAAGCGAAATATGCCGTTATATGCATTTTCTTCTGTATTGCCTGCCGGATATAAGGGCAATGCAATTGACGAACGTGATTACATTGCGATAATAGGGAAACACCTCAAAAACATAGATCAAACATTTGTAGAGGCTCCGGCATCAGGGATATTTACCGATTTTGAGGAATCGATCAATGCTGATGGAGGTATACCGAATGGTTTTTTTTATATAGACAGAGCTTTAGACCATGCGGCTAAAAACAAAGGTGTAAAAGTATTGATGTCCGGTTTTGGTGGTGATTTCTTTGTTTCCTGGAAGGGAAACTCTGTGATCTATCAGTTATTAAAGCAATTCAGAGTTGGGAAGGCGGCAGGTATATTCTCTGCAACGAAGCGCTATGAGCAGAAGCCACTGAAAGACCTGTTGAAAACAGAGCTTATAGCCCATACCGATCTGTATGATCGTATTGCGCCGTTTCTGCACAGAAATAAACGTAACTGGAACAAACGGACAACACTGAAAGATGAGTATTTCAATAAGTATAGGGAGACGCTTATTTTTAAAAATGAGCCGGACCAAAAAACTTATATGGAAAACCAGATCAGGGATGGTCATACTGGTAAGCTCTGTAGCATGTTTACTAACAGGAATGCTATGTATGGCATGACTTCTGCTTTGCCATTGTTTGATAAGCGGATCATGGACTTTATGTTTGATGTTCCTTTAACTGAGTTTAGGACCGGAGGTACGAGACGTAGCATTATCCGTAATGCAATGGAGGGTATACTACCGCCTGAAGTGCAATGGAGGAAAGATAAGCTCCCTTATTCTCCTGACTATATTTCCAGATTGCGGGACAGTAAACAATTTATTAATGCAATAATTGATGCAAAAGAATATAACTTTGCGTGGCAATATATTGATAAGGGGAGTATTATTGATAATATTGATAATTTGAAAGATGCTTCGGGAATGGGTCGAGTGTCTGAGGTTGCGGGTATCAGAATCATTCAAGGGGTAATATGTTTGCTTTTTTTAAAATGGTTAATTGTTAACAATTATTCGCTGGAGGCAAACGGTTCAAATTAACAGTGACAGACGTACATATTTTAATTTAAAAAATAAATATTAGTTTTTGGTTTTTAGAAGATTTATTATAGTTTTGTACCATTAAATTTATGACATCATTAAAACATCCATTTTCCATGCAGCATTCTGAGAATAATATTACAACTACAGCTAAAAAAACATGGTCTGATCCGGCGATTACTATTCTTTCAGTTAAGAATGATACATTAGGTGGTGGTGCTACGACTGCTGACGCGGGAGTACAAAGCTAAAATATCGATATTATTACTATTTTACGCTTTTATATTATCAAGTAGTTTGTAGTAATTCTTATTATCAATTAATAAATTACAGCAAGGGCATTTTGATACATCAAAATGCCCTTGCTGTATGTATAGCCATTTGCTATTTTTTTCTTATTCTAAGATCAGGACCATTTCTTGACCAGCCATATCGGTTATATGTTTCATGGTTTTTTCTGAGCACTCCTCTTCTGTGATATCGTAAATACTTAACAGGTAGTTAATCACCTCTTTTATCGCCGTAGGTTGCTCAAGTTTATTCCAGATTACTGCTCCTACCTCATTAATACCAATGTAGTTACCACTTTCCATACTCATCATCACTATCTCATCACCGATTGGGCTGGTAATGAATTTTTTATCGTTCCTTACTACTATTGTATCCGGGGTAACACTGCTGGTATTGTCCATTGTCATGCTTTTCAGTGCAAATATGGCTTAGTATTCCATTATTTAAAAACATTTTCGGAACTAAATATCATAAATGGACAGGTAAAACTATTTATGATAGTACTTTATGTTCCTTTAGTTATAATTTTGGTTCCTGTAATGAGTACAAAAAGAAGTATCGCATTTTTGTGTCACCCTTATCATAGGGGGGGAGTAACCAGGTGGATGGCAGATGCGGCTATTGCAGCTGCAGTTGCCGGGCATGAAGTATATTTTTTAACTGTAGAGCCGGTAAGTGAGTTTTTCTCAGGCAAAGGGCGGGAAACGATGCTGCAATTATTAGGTAGCAGGAAAGGCCTTGTGAAAATTATTAAGTGCAGTGTAGGTTACGAATTTGAGTTTGGTACGGATGAATACAGGTCATATATATATAAACAACTAGTAGTGCAGTTGCCGTTATTTACACCTGTTATTTTATCAGATAGTGAACCAACATGGATCGCCGCTACAGCATTTTACGGCACGTATCCAATCGTTGGGGTATTACATGCTGATGAGGATTATTACTACTCTCTCGCAGAAAAATACTATAAGCGAGTGGATATATTTGCTTGTGTATCCAAACGAGTAAGCACAATTACCAGTAAAAGGATTCCGGAATTTAATAGTGACCAAATCTATACGATTCCATGCGGTATTGAATTTTCAAGTTTGCAAAGGGGGGGTGATGATAATGCGATACTTAAGTTGGTTTATGTTGGCCGGATTAGCGATTATCAGAAGAGAACAGGGGATTTGTTGAAAATGGTGTCCCTGCTTGCAAAAGATAATACAAGTTTCCACTTAGATATAATTGGTGATGGTGTTGCCGCCAGAGCTGTGTTAGAACAGCGATTCAAAGACGAAGGGTTGTCTAAGTACGTTACTTTCAGAGGATGGCTATCGAAACAGGAGGTGGCAATATATCTTTCCCAATCAGACATTCTATTACTTACCTCTGATTTTGAGGGTACACCAATTGCAATGATGGAAGCGCTTGCTGCCGGTTGCGGAGTGGTGGGTACCAGGGTAAGTGGCATTGAGGACTATGAACATCACCAGCTTGCGACAGGTTGTTATAGTGTATTTGCCGTAGGAGATATTGCCGACGCTGTACAAAAGATCAATAAAATTGCAACTATACCCGAACAAACGAGAGTGACAGCAGCAAGGGCGCTTGCGGAAAGTGAATTTACGATGCAGGTCTGTATGCAAAAGTATTTTGCCGCTATTGATGAAATACAGATGAAGCCAATTTCACCGGTAAAAGTAAAATTATCCTTGTTTGATCGCCTTTATTCTGGCTTGATCGCTTTCGCCAGGTATCAGAAAATGAAATTCAGCCAAAAGTAGTGATGCAATCTAAAGTAAAAGGCCCTTTACAATTTTCTTGTATAGGGCCTTTAAATATGTTGTAACCAATCCGAGTATTACATCTTCCAATCATCAACGCTGGAGTTGTCATTAATTCCTGCAACCTCAGAAACTATCGACATAGGTGCACTTTCTAAAGTATCAGTAACTTCCGATACTTCACTGTTTTCCATAACAGGCATGCCTTCTTCATTTTCCTGGTCATGATTAAACGCATCAAAGTCAAAGTCAGGCATAAGATCTGTCTTTACATAGTTGATCGTATCAGTAAGACCGGCAAGGAACTTGTTGAAATCTTCTTTGTACAGGAACATCTTGTGCCTGTCGTAACCATTATCATCAAAACGTTTTTTGCTTTCTGTTATAGTGATGAAGTAATCGTTTCCGCGTGTTGAACGAACGTCAAAAAAGTAGGTCCTTCTTTTTCCTGCTTTTATGCGCTTGCTGTACAAACTTTCATTGCGGCTATCGCCACGGTTCTCGCCACGGTTCTCGCTACGATTGTCTCCAAAGTTTTTGTTTTCGTACGCCACAATTCTGTTTTTTAGTGATTAATATGACACAAATTTAATTAAAGGCGTGAAGTATCCAAATAATTATAACAAGAATTAAAAATACTTGTCTGAAGATTAGATATATTTTTATGTATTAAGCGATGGATAACAGGAAAGTTAAGAAACAACAAAGTGATAACCTTTGCCTTTTAGGGTTACGATCTCTATTCCTTCTGCTCCGGCAAAGTAACCCCTGATTTTCCTGATGTATACGTCCAGATTGCGCGAATTAAAGAATGAATCATCGCCCCATACCATGTTGAGCATGGTCCGACGGTCTACTGTATTGTTGGTGTGGGCACAGAGCATGCCCAGTATTTGCGATTCCCTGTTTGAGAGCTTGATTACTTCCGAAGGAGTGTGGAGTTCAAAACGGCCGGGATAAAAAGTATATTCTTTCAGTTTTACTTCTTCCGGTAATGATTGTATCGCAGATACATCCCGGTTCATTATTTTCAGCTGGTTATCCATGCGTACAATCAGCTCTTCCATACTGAATGGCTTTTTGAGATAATCAGTGCCACCTGAAGAAAATCCTTTTACGAGATCATCGGTCTGTGTACGCGCAGTAAGGAATATTATAGGCAGGCTGGCATTAATATTTCGGATATGGTTGGCGAGCGTAAAGCCATCTATGTGTGGCAGCATAACATCAAGCAGGCAGATGTCAGGACCAAAGCTGCTTACCGTTTCCGTGAGGCGAAGTCCATCTTTTTTATGGAGTACTTCATAACCTTTCAGCTCCAGCGTGTCCTTCACTATTCTTGCCAGATGCGATTCATCTTCGATGTACAATACCTTTTTCTTCATATTCCGGATAAGCTAAGGAATCAGGCTGGTCAATGCCCTTTGGGTTTCACTTGTATTAAAAATTAAGGGTAAACATACAGCCACCTGCCGCAACATTATTTACATTGATGGAGCCATTGTGCTGCCGCATTACCTGTGCCGCATAACTAAGCCCTAGTCCATATCCCTTTGTGTTATGCCTGTTGTCGTTAGGCACCCTGAAGAATTTTTCAAACACCTTTTCACGATATTCTTCGGGTATACCGGGGCCATTATCGCAAAGCGTGAGCTGCACGGAACCATTATTTTCTGTCAGGTCAATCTGTATATGTACCGGCGCTATGCCATACTTCAGGCTATTATCTATGAGGTTGACCAATACACCTTGTGTGTGCAGTTTGTCTACAGGAATAAGAAAGCTGCTGCCCTGAGCTTTGAATGACACTTTAGCGCCATGCTGTTGTAGCCGCAACTGCATATTGTGCAATACTTCGTCTACCAGTTTTTTCAGATCGTAGCTTTCGCGCTGCAGATACATCTTGCCTGTTTCGAGCAGGGATGTGTTCAATACCCTTGTTGCCAGCAGTTCCAGTCTATCCATTTCTGCGGATGCCATGCCCAGGTACTCCCTGTTTATTTTTGGGTTGTCTATCACATTAAAATTGTTCAGTGCTTCCAATGCAACTTTTACTGTCGCGATAGGGGTTTTCAGCTCATGCGACATATTGCTTATGAAGTCATCCTTGAGATGGCTGAGTTTTATCTGTGCTTGCAGGCTCCTGTAAGTTATCCATGACGCCGCACCTGTAAGTAACAAGAGTACAATAACAAAACAGAGCTGAGGCACTAACTTACCAAACAGGTACCAGGTATAATCATTCACAACGATCCCCCTGGCGTTGGTAAAGAAGTTGCTTTGTATAAAAATTGCTTTGCTTTTTCTGCTGTTGCTATCAACACTGTTGATCCATTCTGAATGGAAATCCCAGCCATTCAATCGCATCTGGGCAGCGAAATATTCATTGAAAATAATACTGTCCATCCGGAACAGTTTCTTTTCTTCATCCGGCGAAATCGTTGTGCCGCTCAATAATTTGTGCATGCCCGGTGTAGACAGTGCGATGGGTATACGCTCCCCGGTGTCTTTACAGTATACTGATTGATCGTATGCAACAGGCTTGTTGATAAATCCCGGGTCAACGGCATGTTCCATCAACAGAGAATCAGTGATATGCTGCTGCACCTCGGTAAATAATTTTGTAAGGTTGGTTTTTAACTGCGCCTGCTGGTCATTATACTGGCTGAGCATCCATTGTGCAGTAAACATAAACAATACTACCTGGCTGAATATCAGCAACCATTTTATCTGTTGTAGTTTGGAGTGTTTTATAGCAGTCATTTATACAAATATAATATGCCTGTTGTAACATATTAAGCCGTTTAACCTTATTTAACATTCCTTAGCATTTTGGAACCTGCTATATATCTGGCAGTTTCAGTTTTTCACGAAATCAACTAAACGGCTTACCTTTGCGCCGCTATGCAGATAGAAGTATTAAAGTCTAAAATACATAGGGTAAAGATCACCGAAGCTAACCTGAATTATATTGGCAGTATTACCATTGATGAAGATCTGATGGATGCCGCTAATATGATAGAGAATGAGAAAGTAAGTGTTTTAAGTATTGATAACGGATCGAGGCTGGATACTTACATCATCAAGGGTACGCGCGGTTCGGGCATGATCTGCATGAACGGTCCTGCAGCGCGCAAAATATCGGTAGGGGATACTGTGATCATTGTTTCCTACGCCAGTATGGATTTTGAAGCTGCCAAGAAGTACAAGCCTTCCATAATCTTCCCGAAAGAAGATAATACATTGTAGTTAAGGAACATGTAAATTAACTTCTTCCCATTTCGGCGGAAGTGTTTTGTCATTTTCCATTAGTATCTTTATAGCGTATGAAGAAAGCCATTATTACAATACTACAGTACCTGGTCTTTCTTGGTTTGGGAATATGGATCGTTTATCACATGCTGCACCAGCTTAGTGATAAAGAAACTACCGAACTTATTAACGCGATTGAGAGTATTAATGCCTGGTACCTGATACCGATCTGTATCGTTGGTTTCTTTTCTCACTTCTTCAGGGCACTTCGCTGGCGCTACCTGCTAGAGACAATGGACATGCGTCCCACGGTTACCAATACTTTTTTCGCTGTAATGATAGGGTATATAGCCAACCTGGCGCTGCCAAGGGCGGGAGAGGTAGCAAAGTGTACGGTACTTGCTAAATATGAGAAAATGCCTGCGCATAAAATGATAGGTACCATTGTTGCCGAACGTGCTTTTGATATTGTCTGCCTGCTGGTAATAACGCTAGTTACCTTTTTGCTCCAGATGCATGTGATCAATGATTACGCAGGACAGAAAATGCATGAGCTATCCGGGAAAATTGAAAGGCATAGTACGGTATTGCTCATCATTTTGGCGGTGATCATCGCCATCATTTTTGGTTCGATACTATTCTATCGTAAGCACAAGGACAACAAGGCCGGCCGGATCATGAAAGAAATGAGTCACGGTATATTTTCCATCATTCACATGAAGAAGAGATGGGAATTCATGGGGCTGACCGTTTTGATGTGGCTGATGTATGTGCTCCAGATCTATATCGGCCTTAAGAGCCTTCCTGACACTAATCATTTAAGCCCGCTTGCATCGCTGGTGGTGCTGGTATATGGCAGCGTAGGCCTTATTATTACCCCAGGCGGTATTGGCTTATATACACTTTTAGTAGCCCAGATACTTGCGGCGTATAAAATTCCCGACGTACCTGCCCAGGCTTTTGGCTGGATAGCATGGGCGGTGCAGACTGTAATGATCATTATACTTGGGGTGTTCTCACTTATAGCTATTCACCCTTATAACCGGAAACGAGATGCGCAAGCTGAACTGGATACAAACAAGAATATTTAGCAGGGAAGAACTTGCTCGTAAGTGCAACATATGGCGCGGGGCAGGGAAGAAGATCGTATTTACCAATGGTTGTTTCGACATACTGCATCATGGCCACCTGGACCTGTTGGCAAAAGCTGCTGATTTCGGTAATATACTCATACTTGGGTTGAATACAGATAGTTCGGTGCAAAGACTAAAAGGACCGGACAGACCGGTGACCAATGAGCAGGACCGTGCGTTCCAGGTAGCATCCCTGCTTTGTGTAGATGCTGTTTGCCTGTTCGATGAAGATACTCCTGAAGCCTTGATAGAAATATTGAAACCCGATGTGCTGGTAAAGGGCGGCGACTATACTATCGATAAAATAGTAGGCGCAAGCTTTGTACAGAACAATGGTGGTAAAGTTGAGATCGTGCCGTTTGTTGAGGGTTATTCTACCACGTCAATTATCGACCGCATAAAACATTTGTAATTATGCCTCTGCATAAAACAAGATAGCCATTCCGTACTGGAATGGCTATCTTGTTTTAGTTATTATCAGAATTACCGGATTATTGTTACGTCTCCTTTCAGATTTACATTATCGCCTGCATTGCATACTGCGTCAACGACATACACATATACGTCAGGCCTTGCGTAGTCGCCATTGTAGGAGCCGTCCCATGCATTTGCCGCATCATTGAGTTGTATGTTGGTACGTTCGAATAATAGCTGTCCCCACCTGTTATAGATTCGGAATGACCTGACAATACTTATTCCTCTGCCTCTCGGGTAGAAAACATCATTTTGACCATCGCCATTAGGGGTAAATGTATTTGGCAGGAAGATCTGGCTTTTATCGCAGTAAACATTAATAACTACTGTGTCCGAGTTAGGACATCCGGCTATAGAAGTGACATCTATCACATAGGCAGTTGTCTGGAAGGGAGTAGCTTTTGGAGCCATGCAATTTTTACAGCTCAGCGTACTGTCGCTGCTCCAGCTTAATTTGTAAATATTCGTGCCCGATGCTCTGATATCTGCTGATGTACCTGAAACGATCGTTTGGTCTGGGCCGGCATCAACCTGTGGCTCCGGGTTTACGATCACCTTTATGAAGTTAGTATCAGGTATGCAACTGCCTATCTGGGCTATGATCATATAGTTTGTCGTAGTGTCAGGCGCAGAGAGCGGTGTGCCACTGGTAGGGTCATCTAATCCTGCCGGAGGAAACCACTTGAATTTTGTGGCTCCCGAGTCGCATAACTGTACCCTGGCACCGAAGCAAATCGTTGTATCTCCGTGGCCTGTGCTTACCGTTTTTGTTTTAAGAGACACCCTTACATTGTTCGTATTCTTACAGCCGTGTATATCAGTTCCGGTAACTGTATATACAGTGAAAACAAGTGGATTTGCAAATGTCGGGTTGCAGGCTGTGCAGCTGAGCGTGGCCGGCGCGGCCCAGGTATAACTGACGCCTCCGTAACCTCTTAGTGTAGCTGAGTCCGTTACGCAAACGACAGTATCCGGACTTGTGGTGATCACCGGTGGTGGGTAAACGATAATACTACGGGTGCCGGAATCACTGCAGCCCCAGCCATCAGCTGCTTTTAGTGAGATATCATATGTGCCGGCTTTTGAGTATTTAATTGTTGGATGTTCCAGCGTGCTGGTGGATCCGTCGGACAATGTCCATAACCAGGAATTTATTTTTGAAAAATAGCTGAAAGAAGTGTCTTTTAAAGTCAGCTGAACATTTTCACAAGCAGGTGATGGTTCCGTTGTGAAACCCATAAATACGGCATCTACTTTTATGGTATCGATGCCCATGCTTGAATTTTCGCAACCTGAATTGTCGCTTAGAATAAGTTTGGGGACATACGCACCGGGATTTAGATAAATGTGGTCTATACTGTCAATACTTGATTTGGTACTGACAATACCATCTGCAAAGTCGAAGATAATGTTGGGAACATTGTGTAGCATGGATTTGAAATGAACCAGGTGTGGCGCGCAACCAGTAAGAGGGGCATATGAGAAGGCGCCTGCGTAACCGAACAGTTCCATGTACCTGGTCATGGTATCTTTGCATCCATTCGCATCCGTTGCAATAAGTAATACCGTATCGCGACCTGTTTTTGTATATAAATTACTTGGCGAGAACATAGTGGAAATGCCCCCATCTCCGAAATACCAGTTGTAACTGATTGCTCCTGATCCGCTGGTGTTAGTGAATGTAACCATGATTGGCGGACAGATAGAAAAAGAGTCGCTCATGTTAAATGAAGCAACAGGCTTATTGACGTGAATATAGCTCACCGATGTAGTTGTGTCTGTACAGCCATGTATATCAGTAACCGCGAGTTTTACGGTGTAAGTGCCGGAGGATCTGTAAGTATGCCATGGTGATATCTTTGAGGAAGTAGTACCGTCCCCGAAATCCCAGGATGCACGGGATATTCCTGTTGTTGTATTCGTAAAGAGGATACTGTCATTAGCACATGGGTTCAGGTTGCTGGCATAAAACGATGGGTTGGCTTTATATACAATGACAGGTGCATAGGCCGTATCCTTGCAGCCAATATTATCGGTTACGATCTCATTAACTGAAAATGTTCCGCCAGTTGTATAAGTATGCGTAGTTGTAATAGTGGTTACAGATGCTGTGCCGCCGTCTCCGAACATCCAGTAGAAATTAGTGAATGTTGTTCCGGCAATGTCTGTGCTTGCATCTGTAAATGTTACTGGCAGAGGGTTGCAGCCGGTAGAAGGCACGGCGGTTATATGGGCCACTGGCTTGGCCACCATAAGGTAATTCGTTTTTGTGAGGGTGTCCAGGCAGCCTATCTGATCTGAAATAACCAGTTGCACCGTATAAAAGCCGGTTACATGCAGTGGTGTTTTAAGTACATGAGTGATCGGGTTCACACCAGCGGTAGTTATTATCCCGTTCAGATACCAGTCAAAGTTATCAGCAGTTCCAGAAATGATCGTAGGTGTTATTGTTACTGTATCGTCTCTGCAGAGCGCCAGCTGGTCAGCGGTAAAATCAAACACAGGAACACGAAGGTCTATAGTCACATTTGCTGTATCCCGGCAACCGCTTGCTGCATTATATGTTGCCAGTGTTACAATATAAACTCCTAGTGCCGGGTATGCATGCACCGGGTTTTTGGTCGTGGATGTTGTGCCATCGCCAAATAGCCAGAGATGAGTATCATCACCAAGCGATTTATCGAAGAAGCTTACTGTACCGCGTGGCGAACAACTTGCGGTGTAATTTATTATGGCTTTTGGTGAATCTACGATTATTGAAACCGGGATCACATAAGGTGGCCCGGGACAACCATGATAAGTTGCGGAGACGGTACAGGTAAATGTGCCGGGCACCGGGAAAATAATATCCAGAACACCTGACGAGTTAGTGAAAGTACCAATGCCATTGCTGAATGACCAGAAATAATCGTCAACCGGGCCTGATACTATAGTGGTGGGTATATGAATATTCTTACCATAGCATACATGTGTAGGGGTAGCTATTGCGGTGATAACCGGAGGGTTGCCGACAAGTATGGTGACTGTATCTGAGAAAATACAACCATTACTGGTCATTACTGTTACAAACGCCTTGTAGGTGCCGGGAGCCGTATAGGTATGTACCGGCTTGGCTAATGTAGAAGTAGGAGACCCGTCTCCGAAATTCCATGTGTACGATGTAAATGGATAAGGGTATGGGTGCAGTGGTAGTGATGGTTGCTTTGTCCAGGCGCTTACGCTAAATTTTACTGTCAGTGGAGTGCAGCCATTGGACGGTGAATCGATGATGTCAAATATCATGTCATAAAATGTGTCTATGACGCTTACGTTGTTCGTACAGCCTGTTGCCGGATCAAATACCGTCATTTTAATGGTGTCGACGCCTCCTTTTGTGAAGACATGAGTGACCGGAGTGCCTGATCCTGTTCCGCCGTCGCCAAAATCCCAGGAGACTGTTGTGCCCGGCGGAACGCTGCCCGTGAATTTTATGCTGGTTGGCGGTGGACAGGGTTGTGGGCTCGATTGTGTGAAGCTTGCGGCCGGCAATGCATTGACTTTGATGGTATGTTGTACGGTGTCATAGCAATAGCCATCAAATACTATAAGAGTAACCGTGAACGTACCCGCAGCCGTATACGCATGAAAGGCGGGATCCGTGGTAGACGTGCCGCCGTCACCAAAGTCCCATTTGCTGGATACATAAGGTTTTGGGGTACTGGTATTAGTGAATGTCGCAATGGAGGATACGCATACGGACGCCGGCAGGGTGAAGCTGGCAGTAATATGCCCTACAATGATACCCCCGGTTTTTACTGTACTGTCCTTGCAACCATTGCCATCAGTTACAACAAGCTTTACATTGTAGCTGCCTGCTGCTAGGTAAGAGTGAGAGGGGGAAGTAGCAGTGGATGTACCGCCATCGCCAAACTGCCATGCATAGCTAAGCGCAGGTGTCCCTGATGATGTATTAGTGAATACGGCAGCACCCGGGGGATTGCAGAAATGTGTAGTTATCGTAGTGAACCTTGCTGCAGGCGGTGTAAATACATGCATATATGCAGGTATGGAAAGCGTACTCACGCATCCCATAGAGTTAGTAACGGACAAAGTAACCCTATAAAAACCGGGAGTGCTGTAGGCATGGGTGGGTGTGGCCAGCGTGCTTAAGGTGCCATCTCCAAAGTTCCATATATAGGTCATAGGTCCCGGCGTGCCACCTGAGGTTGTACTGGTAAAAGAGACCAATGTACCGGGACATACTGAGGTGTCGCTGGCATGAAAAGAAACAGCGGGTGCAGGGTAAACGGTGATGGTCATTGTGTAAGTGGCAGATGTTCCCCCTCCAGTTGCTACCAGCGTAGCGGTGTAGGTGCCGGGCGTAAGATATGTTCCGGAAACATCCTTTAATGTAGATGTAGTGCCATTGCCAAGGTTCCAGGAATAGCTGGTAGCCCCGGTAGACGTATTAGTAAAATGTACGACCAGAGGGCCGCATCCGGCACTATTGTCAACTTTAAAACTGGCCGTTACTGCTTTGGCAACTACGGCAAAACCAAGAAATAAAAATAATAGTATTGAGGTACGTACATAGCATTTCATAGAGTATAGTGTAGGTTGTTAAGCGATTGTTCTGACTACCTGATTATTGTTACGTCGCCTTTGAGGTTTACCTCATCGCCGGCATCACAAACAGCTTCCAATGCATATACGTATACATCCGGCCTTGGCTGGTCGCCCTGGAAAGAACCGTCCCATGCGTTTGTTGCATCATTAAGTTGTATGTTGCTGCGTTCGAACAATAGTTGTCCCCACCTGTTATAGATACGGAATGACTTGACCATGCTGATGCCTCTGCCGCGGGGGTAAAAAACATCATTCTGTCCATCGCCATTAGGTGTGAATGTGTTAGGTACGAATATCTGGCTCTTATCGCAGTATAGGTGAATGACAACAGTGTCTGAATTAGGGCATCCGAATTCCGATGTTACAGTGATCACATAGGCTGTAGTAACGAACGGAGTGGCTTTGGGTGTCAGGCAGTTGTTGCAGCTAAGCGTGCTATCATTACCCCAGCTCACGCTGTATATCCCGCTTCCTGATGCCTTTATGTCTGCTGACATACCAGCTATCATTGTCTGATCCGGCCCTGCGTCTACCAATGGTACAGGATATACCGTTACTTTCACAAAGTTTGTGTCAGGTATACAACTTCCCAGTTGGGCGATGATCATGTAGTTGGTCGTGGTATCAGGAGATGCCGTCGGGTTAGCTATCGTTGGATCGCTCAGGCCTGCCGCAGGAAGCCATGTGAATTTCGTTGCACCGGAATCAAGTAATGGTACAATAACACCATAACAAACTGTTGTGTCTCCATAAGCAGCACTTACAGTTTTATATTTCAATCGGAGGGTCACTGTATCGATATTCGTACAGCCATTTTTATCCTTGCCGGTTACGGTATAGGTTGTCACTACTTTAGGAATGCCCAGTGTAGGATTGCAATTGGTGCAACTTACCAATGATGCTGGTTCCCAGGTATAGCTAACGCCACCATAACCTGTCAACGTACCCCCATCGCCAAGGCAAACTACGGTGTCAGGGCTTGCTATGATGTGCGGCGGAGGGGAAACAACAACACTGCTATTTACAGTGGCACTGCAGCCCCAGTCGTCAGTAACAAAGAGTGTCGCAGGATATGTGCCGGCTAGTGAGTAGGTATTTGTTGGTGACTTTAATGAACTGGTATCAGTGCCATTAAATGTCCAGAACCATGAATTGACTGTAGCGTAATAGCTGTGAGAAGTATCTTTAAAGTAGAAAATGCCTTTTTCACAAGCCGGTGAAGGATCTGTTGTAAAGCCGGGGTAAATGGCATTTACCTTAATAGTGTCGAGGCCCATACTGGAATTCTGGCAGCCTGTATTGTCACTTAGTATCAGCTTTGGTACGTATGCACCCGGGTTAGTGTAAACGTGGTCAATATTGTCTACACCGGATGGTGAGCTGGTAATACCATCAGCAAAATCCCATATATAGCTGAATACGTTGGTGAAATTCGATTTGAAATGGACGCTGAGCGGAGCACACCCTTTGATAGGAGTGTAGGTAAATGCACCGTCATAGCCGAATATATCTACCGCCCCGTGGGCTGTATCCACACAGCCATTTCCATCATGGGCAACAAGCGTAACAATATAATGCCCTGTTTTAACATAGAGGTCGGAGGGGTATATTGCAGCCGAGGTGTTGCCATCACCGAAAGACCAGTCATAAGCTATGGCGCCACTGCCGCTTGTGTTGTAGAAGACCACGGTCAATGGTGGGCATACCGAAAATGAATCGCTCATGTGAAATGAGGCCGTCGGTTTACTGATATTAATGTAATTGATCTTACGGAGGGTATCTGTGCAGCCATTTACATCTTTAACTACCAGCGTTACAGTAAATGAACCTGCTGTTTTGTAAACATGCCAGGTAGATATAGAAGTGGAGGTGGTACCATCACCAAAATCCCAGAATGCGCTTACCATGTCTATGCTGGAGTTGACAAAGTAGATACTGTCATATGCACATGGAGCAGGGTTGCTCACACTGAATAATGCAACAGGTCTTGTCACAACTATCGGGCTGAAATGCGCTGTGTCTTTACACCCTATTGCATCAGTGACAATTTCATCAACGGTGTAAGAGCCATTAGCGGTGTATGTATGCGTTGTAGTTGGCGTAGATACAGATGCCGTAGCGCCATCGCCAAATGTCCAGGCGAAATTTGTTAAGGCCACACCAGGTACATCAGTGCTTACATCTTTGAAAGTTACGAGTAATGATCGGCAGCCACTAGGTGGCGATACAGTAAACTTTGCAACCGGCTTTGCAACCGTGAGATAGTCTTTTTTGATGAGTGTATCCCAGCATCCGAGATTATCATATATCAATAGCATAGGGCTGTATTTCCCCGTAACAAAATAGGTGTCAATAAACACATAGGTTATTGGCTTTACATGGAATGTGTCAGTAAAATGTACGCCGCCTAACCACCAATCATAAGATCGGATAGGTGGGCCGCTCACCTGGAACGGAGTTACACGAATGATCTCATCACGACAGACTGCCGTCCGGTCTGCCGTGTAATCAATAACAGGCGGTGTCAGGTCTATTTCTTCTGTAGCCGTATCTCTGCAGCCGCTTTTTTTATTGTAAGTTGCCAGCTTCACTGTGTATTTTCCTAATGTCGGATACGTATGTGACGGGTGCATGACAGTTGAAGTGGTGCCGTCTCCGAACATCCATTCATAAGTGTCTGCTCCCAGTGAATTGTTTGTAAAATTCACAACGTTTCGCGGATGGCATGCATACTTGATCCCGATCTTTGCCTGTGGCGAGTCAACGATCATCGTATCAGTGAGTACAAAGGGCGGACTCATACAGCCATTGTACGAAGCATAAACGGTACAGGTGAAGAAGCCTGGCATCGGGAAGTACATGTGTAAGCTGTCATTTTTGTGTTCTAACATGCCAAGCGGAGGGCCGAAATCCCAGAAGTAATCATCGGCAATACCTGTCAAAACTTTTATCGGTATGTTTATTTCATGATGGAAACACACTCGTTTTGGGAAAATGACTGCTGAAACTGTTGGCGGAACACCTACTCTCACCTCTCCGGTGTCAGTGAAAGTACATCCGTTGCCGGTAGTGACAGTTACCCAGGTTTTATACACACCTACGGCCGTATATGTGTGAATGAATGGAGGTGGGCCGGTGGTAACAGGCGAGCCGTCGCCAAAGCCCCATGTATAACTGACGATAGGAAAAGGATAGGGGTGCGCTGGTGCCAGTGTGTCCGGAGCATGCGTAAGTGCACTCACGTCAAAATGAACCTTTAATGGTTTGCAGCCCCATGGAGTGTCGATGATCGTCAGATCCATATCGTACAATGTGTCGATACGTATTGCCGTGTCCCTACAGCCTGTCACCGGGTCTATTGATATCATCTTAATAGTATCAACCCCTCTGTGGGGGAATGTGTGGGTGACCGGGCTTCCGGATCCGGTAGTCCCATCACCGAATATCCAGTTAACTGTTGTGCCGGTTAATGAGCTCTTAAGGCCTATAGCTACAGGTGGCGGACAGGGCTGAAGCGGAGTTTGGATAATAGTGGCCACAGGGCCTGCATTAACTTTAACAGTGTGGTAAACCGTATCATAGCAATAGCCGTCGAAAACGATGAGTCTTACGGTGTATGGGGTAGGGGATGCCGTAGTATATATGTGCGTAGGATTAGTAACTGTCGATGTCCCGCCATCCCCGAAATCCCAATTGCTGGTTGTATAAGGAGCGGTGGTCGTATTCGTAAACGAAACCAAAGATCCCTCACATATACTGCTCACTGAAGTAAATGATGCCTTCAGGTCAGCTACTGTAATGAAGCCGGGAATATTGAGACTGTCCATACAGCCATTGCCGTCTTTTGCAACCAATTTCACAGCATAAGTACCCACGGCAGCATAAGTGTGGCTTGGGATGGTAACAAGAGATGTACCGCCATCTCCGAATGACCATGCATAAGTTAAGGTAGCTTTCCCGGTAGTAAGGTTTGTAAAAACGGCAGCACCGGGAGGAGAACAAAAATGTGAGGTGCTGACTGCAAAATTGACAAGTGGCTTGTTGTATACTTGAATGAAAGAAGGTATGGATAGTACATTTGAACAGCCTGTAGCATTAGTAATAGACAACGTGACTTTATAAAATCCCGGTGTCAGATAGGTATGTGTAGCAGGAGAGCCTGATCCAAGAAATCCGTCACCAAAGTTCCATGTATAGGTCATAGGGCCGGGCACACCTCCGGAACTGGTGCTGGTGAATGTAACCGGAGAACCGGGGCAAACTGCAGTCTTGTCAGCGAAAAAGGATACAGTAGGGAGAGGGTTTACCGTGATGGTCATTGTATAGGTAACTGACGTACCACCGCTGGTAGCCACCAGCTTTACTATATAGGTTCCGGGGGTTAGATACGTTCCGGAGACGTCTTTCAATGTAGATGTGGTTCCATTGCCAAGGTCCCAGAAATAGGGTTGCCCCGGTGGATGTATTAGTGAAATGGACGACCAAAGGCGCACAGCCTGAAGTGGCATCAGCAACGAAACTCGATGTGACTGCCTTGGCGGTGATCACAGAAAAACAGCATATAAGTAATAGAGTAATTCTTGTTAAGAATTTCATTGGTTGTTTATATAAGTATTGGCATGTATATTAGAGGTAATAAAGATAATGTAATTTGTTAAAGAAAGTAACCGTTTCTAATAATCCGTCGAAATAATATTACATTTTAATCGAAAGTTTATAATTATTTAAGTTTGATGTAAATCACATGTATAATTATTTAAGTGTAAGTGGCATTATATTTAAGCGACTTAAGTTTATCGCAGTATTAAGAAATTGTGAAGAACTTTAACGCCCATTGAAATTGGAGTATTTTTACTGCTAAGGAAGGTGATCTATACAGCTCATCTTTATGATTTAGTACATCAAATTATGATCAGAGTAACCAAACAGACCATTGTAAGAGATATAAGTTGGCTGGCATTTAATGCACGTGTATTGCAGGAAGCTATTGACCCCGACAATCATATTCACGACAGGCTAAGGTTTCTTGGTATTTTTTCGAATAATCTTGATGAATTTTTCCGCGTTCGGGTAGCCGCACTCAATAAAATGGTTTTGCTGGGAAAAGCCGCTAAAATGCATCTCGAAGCAAACCCTGATAAAATCCTTAAAAAAATACAGCAGAATGTCATTACCCAACAATCAGAATTCGACGGGACATTTGCCGATATTATAGATGAGCTGGAAAAAAGAAAGATATTCATCAAGACAGAGAAACAGCTTTCAAAGCAGCAAAAGGAATTTGTATCAAAGTTTTTCGAAGAAAAAGTAAGGACCCAGATCATCCCGTTGATGATAGAGACCATACCTCATGTGCCCTTATTGCGGGACAAATCAATTTACCTGGCTTGCATGCTGGGCAGCACAAAGGAATCTATGGTGCAACGATATGCGCTTATAGAGATACCTACAAAAGTGCTTCCACGCTTTGTGATCATGCCTGCGGCTGAGGGACATACTGATATAATATTGCTGGAAGATATTATCAGGTATAACCTGCCTAGTTTGTTTGCGCCGTTTGGCTTTGACAGGTTCCTTGGTTACATAATAAAGGTGACACGCGATGCCGAGCTGGAAATAGATAATGATGTGAACACCAATATCATTACCCAGTTGGAGAAAGGCCTGAAGAATCGTAAACATGGCCGTGCAACGAGATTTGTGTATGACCGTAACATAGACCCGGCTTTACTGAACTACCTCACCAAGCGGCTGGGGCTTTCTAAAAAAGACAACCTGATAGCAGGCGGCAGGATACATAACTTCAAAGATTTTATTGATTTTCCGGCATCCATTTTTCATGACATAAAGCCGCGGCAGGAACCATTCATACACCCTTTGCTTAAGCAGCCGTGTCGTATAATGGACGTGATAGAGAAGAAGGATGTAATGCTGCATTTACCTTATCATTCTTTCGACTCTATTATAGATATGTTGCGGGAAGCGGCGATAGATCCGTTCGTGCAAAGCATACGTATTACCTGCTACCGGGTAGCTAAAAATTCGAAGATCATAAATGCATTGATCAATGCGGTACGTAATGGAAAGGAAGTGACTGTGGTGCTGGAGCTGCGAGCCCGTTTTGACGAAGAGGCGAATATGCGCTGGAAAGCACAGCTGGAGGAAGAAGGGGTAAAAGTAGTTTTGGGATTGCATGATATGAAGGTGCACGCCAAAATATGTGTTATCAAAAAGCGGGAGTTCAATAAAACAAAACAATACGGTTTTGTGTCTACGGGCAACCTGAACGAGAATACAGGCCGATACTACGGAGATCATTGCCTGTTGACTACTAACAGGAGTATAATAGCAGATATTAACAGGGTATTTGATTACCTGGAAGACCCCGTGAAAAAGGCAGCTAATCTCAAGAATTGTAAGATACTGGCAATATCTCCTGTGAGTATGCGTAAGGTAATGTTATCCTACCTGGATAAAGAGATACGGCTTGCTAAAAAGAAAAAGGCTGGGTCAGTTATTATTAAACTGAATAGCCTGGTAGATAGCGTGCTGATAGAGAAATTATATACAGGAGCGAAGGCAGGGGTGGATATTCAGATGATCATTCGTGGCATATGCTGTGCGTATACCGAGATGAAGTCTTTTAAAAACCATCTTCATGCCGTCAGTATTATTGATGATTACCTGGAGCATGCCCGTGTATTTGTTTTTAATAATAATAAGGAACCTGTAGTATATATTTCTTCTGCCGACTGGATGGTTCGCAACCTGGATCACAGGGTGGAAGTAGCTTGTCCTATATATGATAAAGGTATCCAGGAGGAGTTAATAAATATTTTAAATATTCAGC
>Ga0209023_10001102_pt1 | contig 37389 bp, 40 predicted proteins | sample LakOneMetagenome_FD_187468 | JGI IMG/M metagenome (GOLD analysis project Ga0209023, IMG submission 187468) | Freshwater and sediment microbial communities from Lake Erie, Canada (SPAdes) (version 2) | ecosystem: Environmental > Aquatic > Freshwater > Lentic | place: Lake Erie, Canada...
ATCACTCACGCGGCATTGCTGGATCAGGCTTTCGCCCATTGTCCAATATTCCCCACTGCTGCCTCCCGTAGGAGTCTGGGCCGTGTCTCAGTCCCAGTGTGGCTGATCATCCTCTCAGACCAGCTAAGGATCGTCGCCTTGGTAGGCCTTTACCCCACCAACAAGCTAATCCTACGCGGGTTCATCCTTTGCCGATAAATCTTTGGTCTTGCGACATCATCCGGTATTAGCAGTCATTTCTAACTGTTATTCCGAAGCAAAGGGCAGATCCCCACGCGTTACGCACCCGTGCGCCACTAACCCCGAAGGGTTCGTTCGACTTGCATGTGTTAGGCATGCCGCCAGCGTTCGTTCTGAGCCAGGATCAAACTCTCAAGTTTGTGTCACGATAACCACGGCACGAGGTAAACCTCGCTGACCGCAGCATCGAACTTCAGGAGCCGATACCTGCACTTGTCAAACGTAATGGATACGAAGGACATATGAGGTAACGACTTAAACAACCCATACACGGAGCCTGAAGCTCCCCGGATGGGGCGCCGTCGCCCACATGTCCCTTCATCTAAAACCGACAATGTCAAAGAGCCACCAACCAATCTGCTTCCCGATTGCTCGGAAAACCGACAAAACGAGGCGGACAACCATCGTACCCCGATTTTGGAACCGGGGGACTGTCGTCCGTCTGTGTTGGCGACCGTAGCGTTTCTGCCGTTTTTGAAGCGGCATTCCCGTCCGGTGAACGGGCCTCTAAGCTCCGACCTTGATTCGGTCAACGGGTTTTTGCAATTTTATTTCAAAATTTTTGAGAGGCGCAGAAATCTGCCGTTTTCCCGCAAGGATAGTGCGGGAGCAGGTTGCCAAATTCCTAAGCAGCAGTTCCCCAGTGCTGCCAGGTACCTTCGCGCATGCACACGGATTGTTTACCCTGTTCGGTTAGGGAGAATGCCGCATACAGGGCCGTTTTGTGCCGGAAAATCAAGGAATTTGCTCGCTAATGTCCGATCCCGCCATCTCCGTTGCGATGAGCGTTTACAATGGCGAGCGCTTTCTGTCCGAAGCGATCGAGAGCGTGCTGGCGCAGACCTGGCACGATTTCGAGTTTCTGATTCTCGATGATGGATCGCGCGATTCCAGTCTTGAGATCATTCGCCGTCATGCCGCAGCCGATCCCCGGATCCGCGTTATCGCGCGGGAGAACCGCGGGCTGGTCGCCAGTCTCAACCAACTGCTGGCCGAATCCCGCGCGCCCTTGGTCGCGCGGATGGACGCCGACGATATCTGCGCGCCGCAACGCTTCGAGCGCCAGATCGGCTTCCTCGCCGCGCGTCCCGACCACGGGGTAATCGGCAGTCTGACGTTCGACATCGGCGAAAGGGGCGAATCCTTCCCGCTCGACACGGCTGAGCATCCGCTCACTCACGAGCAGTTCCTTGAACACGTTGCCAGCAACGGTCCGCTTTTGGCCCACCCGACGGTTATGTACCGACGCGATGTGGTGCTGGCGGCAGGTGGCTATCACGCTGCGTTCCGGCACTGTGAGGACTATGACCTGTGGCTGCGGCTGGCGCACCAGACCAAGATCGCCAACCTTCCCGAGCGGTTGCTGCGCTATCGGCATTATTCAGGACAAGTGTCGAATCGCCATGCACTCGAGCAACAGATCGGTGTCGCGGTATCACGGCAGGCCTATCTTGAGCGCCAGGCCGGGCGCAGCGATCCGACCGAACACCTTGATGCCTTGCCCTCGATCGAACTGCTCGATGAGCTGTTTGGCCGCAAAGGTGTGGCCAGCCAGGTTCGCGCGCACGTGGCTCGGGCTCTGCTGTATTCGCGCAGCGAAATGGCCGGGCAAGGTTTCGAACTGCTGCTAGAGCATGTCGAGGAAGGCGGTCGCGGTGCAGAGCTGTGGCGTACCGCCGCCCGGCTGGTGCGCTTTGGCGAACCGCGCCGCGCGCTCAAACTCGTCGCCGCACTCGCCCGATGAGCGTACGCCGCGCCGCTTTATGGTCGCTGCTGGGGCAGTATTCCAGCTTCGCGATCCAGTTCGCCACCAGCGTCGTCATTTCGCGGCTATTCCTGCTGCCAGCCGACGTCGGACTGTTCTCGATTGCACTCGCCGCAGCGATGATGGTTTCGATCTTTCAGGATATGGGGATCAGCCGCTTCGTTACCGGCCAGCCCGAAATGCGCGAGGAATACGTGCGCGATTACGCCGCAGTGGCGGTGGGGATCGGTTGGGCGGTGGCGATGGTCGTGGCTTTGGCCGCCTGGCCACTCTCGCAGTTCTATGACCAGCCAGGGCTGGCCACACTGATGCTGATCATCGCGGCCTCCTATTTCGTGATGCCCCTGGCGATCGTGCCGGCGGCGCTATTGCTGCGTGCGCTTGACCTAAAGTCGCTGTTCGTTGCCAATGCCGGGTCGGCGCTGGCGGGTGCAGTGGTCTCGATCGGGACTGCAGCAATGGGCGCGGGCCCGGCTTCGCTCGCCTGGGGCATGCTGGCGACCGCACTGGTCCGGCTGGCCGCGGTGCAGATCGCCCGCCCGGTCTGGCCCCGGCGACCACGCAACAAGGAAGTGGTACGCCCCATGCTGGGCTTTGGCGGCTCGGCCTTCGTGCTCAGTTTGTCGGGCGCGCTCGGAATGCGCAGCCAGGACCTGATTATCGGGCGGCTGCTGGGTTTGACAGCCACGGGTCTGTTCACCCGCGCCAGCGCGCTGGCCGGACAGATGTCGATGCTGGTGGTCGGCACGCTCAACGGCGTGTTCTATCCCGCCTTCGCCAAGAAGCGCGACGCGGGCGAAAACCTGGTCGAACCGTACCTTCACCTGGTGGCCTGCAACACCGCACTGCAATGGGCGGCGGCGGTGGGGCTGGCGCTGGCAGCCGAGCCGGTGGTCTACCTGCTCTATGGTCCTAACTGGGCCGAAGTCGCCCCTCTGCTGCGCTGGACTGCGCTGGCCGAGATGTTCTTTGTGGCGATCCCGCTGCAGATGGATATCCCGATCCTGCTGGGGCGGATCAAGACGCTGGTCTGGGTCAACCTGGGCGATACGCTGCTGACCCTGGTCCTGCTTGCGACGTTTGCGATGTGGGGACTTGAAGCGGCAGCCGTGGGCCGGATCGCGATCGGCGCGGTTTGGTTTGTCATCTATATCGGTTTCATCAAGCGGCTGCTCGACATTCCACTGCGCGCGCTGGCATCGATCTATGGCAAAAGCGCACTGTGTGCCGCAGCCGCCGGATTGCCGCTGGGCCTGGCCAATTACCTGGGTTGGGGCGGCGCCGAGATGAGCGTGCTCAAGCTGCTTGGGCTGAGCCTGGCCGGTGGGCTGTGCTGGCTGGTGGCGCTGCCACTGTTGCGTCACCCGGCCTGGCAGGAGTTCCGACTGGCCGCCACGCGGGTTCCAATTCTGAAGGCCGTCCTAGCCTAGGTTCGCAATCGCCTGGCGCGTGGCCTTGAGGTACATGCCACGGTCATACCGGCATGTGCCGAGGAAATGGACCAGCGAGGCTTGGCCAAGGTTCGGTTCGCGCCAGTAATTCATATAGCGATCGTAAGGCAGCAATAGCGGTTCGCCCTCATTGGAGACGATCACGTTCGACATCACTTGCTCGCTGCCCCACTGCGACCACTTGGCATCGCCCAGCAGTGCCCGCGCCTCGATGCTGAACATATCGGCAGCCTTGCGGTCGAGCCCGCCTGCGGCGAACCCGGCAAAGCCTGCGCAACCCCGGACATAATGCAGCGGCTGTGGCAGTCCGGCGTCGATCCGGTCCATCGCCGCTTCGATCCGCGCCTGAACGTGGGCGTCCCTGGGAACTTCCGCCAGGTCGCGGCCGAAAGCCGAGGCCGGCTGCCAGCGCGAAGTGGCATCGCCCTTCAGGGTAAAGTTGCGACCCGCCGCGATCGCGTCCGCCACTTCGGGCAACGGGCCCAGCGTGACCGTGTCCGAATCAAGCTGGATTACGTAGTCGCGTGTCCGCAGCTCAAGCAGCTTCAGCAGTCGTTCCCAGCAACCGCCCTTGGGGCAGTCACCCAGATCGACAGCAGCAATCGAAAAGATCTGCGGCTCGCCCAGATGGTGCGCCAGCACCGCCTTGTCCTCTGGCGTTAGCGTGCCATCATCGAGCACCGCGAACCGCCCCCGGCCCAACTGGGCGCGGAACGACTTGGCCGAGACCAGGTAGGGATAGAGCACCCGGGTGCCGATCATCGAGAAAATTACCAGCCCGTCATCGGCCGCGCGCAGCGGCGGCGTATCCAGCACGGCCCGCGCGGCGCGGTTGAATTGCCATTCGCGCAGTTTGCGCAAGGCCCTTTGCGGCACAGATTCCATCCCTTGCGCATAGCAAACGCATATTAAGCAAAGGCAAATGGGCCGTACGACAGACAGCATGGCGCAAACCAACAAGGCGTGATAGCTTTGCGATTGAGAGGAATTCGCAATGCCACTGCACCCGCTCCTCGCGCCATTATTGCCTATCGTCGCCACGCTGCCGGTCATGGCCGCCCAGCAAGCCGCGATGCCGGCCAACGAAACCGATGTAGTGCTGGTCTCCACCGACCGGTCCGAACGGATGACAGTGCCGGTGCGGATCGGGACCAGCGGCACTTTCGATTTCCTGATCGATACCGGATCGCAAAACACCGTGCTCAGCACCGCCCTGGCCAGCAAACTGGCACTGCCGACCCAGCGCAAGGTCAAACTGATCGGCGTGGCCGGGGTGAGCGAAGTCGATACTGTCACTCTGGAGGAGATCGGGCTGGGGCGGCGCAGCTTCTACAGCCTGCTGGCCCCGCTATTGCCCGCCAGCGATATCGGTGCGGCCGGAATCCTCGGGCTCGACAGCTTGCAGGGCCAGCGGGTCCAGATCAACTTCCGCAAAGGCACTATGGCAATCGACGATGCCCAGGCGCTGGGCGGAAACAAGGGTTATGACATCGTTGTCACTGCACGGCGACGTTCGGGCCAACTGATCATGACCGATGCAGTGATCGACGGGATCAAGGTCAGCGTGGTGATCGATACCGGGGCGGAATATTCGATCGGCAACCGGGTACTGCAAAAAGCACTGGCCAAACGCACCCGCAACGAGACGATGATTATCAAGAGCGTCACCGGCCAATTTATCACCGCTGACCTGGGTCTGGCCAGCAATCTCCAGCTTGACCTGATGAACTTCGGCAACGTTGTGATCGCCTATGCCGATGCCCCGCCATTCAAGGCGCTTGATCTGGACAAGAAGCCCGCACTGTTCCTGGGCATGCGCGACCTGCGCGCGCTGGACCGGATCGCGATCGATTTCTCCACCCGGCGAATCTACTTCGACCTGCCAAGGAACGCGGCGCACGATTGATCGCGCTGGCATTTGCCGACACGGCTCTTAAATGAGAGCCATGCCGCCTGATTTGCCCGCCACCAATTCCGCCCAGCCCCGCCAAGAAGGCTGGGCCACGCTCAAACGGTTCCTGCCTTATCTATGGCCGCGCGGACAGGCGGGCCTGCGCGCGCGGATCGTGCTGGCACTGGCACTGGTGGTCGTCTCGAAGTTAATCCAGTTGTCGATGGCCTGGGTCTATGGCCGGGCCATCGACCGGATGGTACCCGGAATGGAAAGCGCGGTCGGCCTCGCCGTGGCGCTGGTCATGGCCTATGCAGCAGCGCGGTTCGGCGGCGTGCTGTTCGACAATTTGCGCAACGTGGTGTTTGAGCGGGTCGGCCAGGAAGCGACCCGGCGGCTGGCCGAGAACGTTTTCGCCCACCTCCATTCGCTGTCGCTGCGCTTTCACCTCAATCGCCGGACCGGGGCGGTCACCAAGGTTATCGAGCGCGGCACCAAGAGCATCGATGTGATGCTCTATTTCATGCTGTTCAACATCGCCCCGACCCTGCTCGAGCTAACGCTGGTTTCGGCCTATTTCAAGATCCAGTTCGGCTGGGGCATGGTCGCCGCAACCTGGATGATGGTTGCGGCCTACATCGCTTTCACCACCAAGGTGACCAACTGGCGCAATGCCCTGCGCGAACGGATGAACGAGCTGGATACCCAGACGGTCGCCAAATCAGTCGACAGCTTGCTCAACTACGAAACGGTCAAATACTTCAACGCCGAGCGCCGCGAGGCCGAGCGCTATAACCGAGTGATCAGCCAATATGCCGATGCCGCGGTAAGATCGGAGAACTCACTGGCGCTGCTCAATATCGGCCAGTCGCTGATCACCAACCTGATGATGGGCGGGGCGATGGGCTATGTGGTCTGGGGCTGGTCGCAGGGTCAGTTTTCGACCGGTAACGTGGTGACGATCAACACCCTGCTGGCGCAGCTGTTCCGCCCGCTCGACATGCTCGGCATGGTCTATCGCACGATCCGCCAGGGGATCACCGACATGGCCGCGATGTTCAACCTGCTGGACGAGCCGCAAGAGATTGCCGACCATCCCGGCGCGCCCGCGCTCGTGGTGAACCGTCCGACGCTGGCCTTCGACAATGTGGTGTTCGGTTATGAGCCCGACCGCACGATCCTGAAAGGCCTGAGCTTCGAAGTGCCGGCCGGCTGGCAAGTTGCCTTGGTCGGGCCCTCGGGTGCAGGCAAGAGCACGATCGCGCGGTTGCTGTTCCGCTTCTATGACCCGTGGCAGGGCAAGATCCTGATCGACGGGCAGGATATCCGCGAGGTGACCCAATGCTCGCTGCGCGCCCAAATCGGGATCGTGCCGCAGGACACCGTGCTGTTCAACGACACCATTGGCTACAACATCGCCTATGGCCGCGACGGCGCCGACCGGACAGCGATGGAACAAGCTGCGCGCGATGCCGCGCTGATGGACCTGATCGAGCGGATGCCACAAGGCTTCGATACCGAAGTGGGCGAACGCGGCCTGAAGCTTTCCGGCGGTGAGAAGCAGCGCGTGGCGATTGCCCGCACGCTGGTGAAGAACCCGCCGATCCTGCTGCTGGATGAAGCCACCAGCGCGCTCGATACGCGCACCGAGCAGGAAATCCTGACCACTTTGCATGCGGTTTCCGAAGGCCGCACCTCGCTGTCGATCGCGCACCGCCTGTCAACCGTTGCCGATGCTGATCGGATCCTGGTGCTCAACGATGGCCAACTGGCCGAACAGGGCACCCATGCCCAGCTGCTGCAAAAACGCGGGCTCTATGCCGAAATGTGGGCCCGCCAGGCTGAAGCAATCGAGGAAGCCGCGGAGGCAGCCGAATGAGCTGGCACGAACTGGAATTGCTGGCCCGGGGCGGTACGATGGCGCTGCTGGCGTTGTGGTCGTGGCTGCTCTGGCGCGATAGCCGGGCGCAACTGGCGGCGCGCTGTGCGATGGCGATGAATGTCGGGATCGTCTGCTATCTGATCGTGACGATCGTTTGGGAGAATGAAGCCGCTCCCCTTGGCCTGATTTTCTCGGTGGGTGCTGGGTCAACCCCCGCCCTGTTCTGGTTGTTTGCCAAGACCTGGTTTTCCGATCAGACCCAGTTCCAGCGCCGCGATCTGGTGCTGGTCGCGCTGTGGGTGGCCAACGTCTTGACGATGCAACTGACCTTTCGGGTCGCCCCGGACTATGTCGTTTATCCTGCCATGGTGTTCCGGCTAGGCATGTTCGCATTCGGACTGATCGGGCTGTGGCATGCCTGGCGTGGGCGAGAGGGCGACCTGATCGAGAGCCGCCGGACGCTCAGATTTTGGCTGATTGTAACGGTTGGACTCTATGTTCTGGCGATCGGGATCGCCGAACCGATGGTCTACCGCGGTGGAGCCCCACGCGTTATCCTTTCACTAATCGCGGGAAGCATTGTGTTCTCCACCTTGGGGCTGTGCGGAGCAATGTTTGTCTCGCGCCGCAGCGACCTGTTCGGCCCCGAGCCCGGCCGCACCGGCAATCGCCCGGAACCCGCCCTGGCCAGCGACGATCCGCTGGCACAGCGCCTGTTGAGCCACATGGAGCAGGAGCGTGCCTACCGCGATGAAACCCTGACAATCGCGGCATTGGCAATGCGCCTAGGCGAGCAGGAGTACCGTCTGCGCCGCACGATCAATCAGGCTCTGGGCCACCGCAATTTCGCGCAATTCCTCAATTCGTGGCGGCTGGGCGAAGTGAAGCAGGCGCTGGCCGATCCGGCACAGCGCGAAGTGCCGATCCTGACCATCGCGCTTGATGCTGGCTTCGGCTCGCTCGGCCCATTCAATCGCGCCTTCAAGGACAGCGAGGGCATGACCCCCAGCGAGTATCGTTCGAAAGCGCTGGCCGATTCCGAAATCGGCTAGCCGGATTTGAAACCGGCGGAGCATCCGAACGATTTCACGGCCAATGACCGGGCGACCGCAAATTGACAGGTGCCCAATGGAACAACCAACCACTCTGCTGCAAACCGCCCAGGACATCTTCGTGGGCAGCTTTACCTTTGATATGGCCCGCTATCTGATCGCGGCCTCATTGGTCGCGAGTGTCGTATGGCTGCTGCGCCAGACCAGCTGGGCCAGCCGCAAGATCCAGAAGCGGGAGGCCAGCCGCGCCGATTTTGTGCGCGAGTTCACCGCTTCGATCCGCACCGTGGTGGTCTTTACGGTACTGGCTGTGCCGATGGTCTGGGCGTTCCGGCACGGCTATCTGCACAAATATTCCGGCACGCTGACACCACAGAACTATGCAGTCTATCTGGTTGCGATTTTGGTGGCCCACGATACCTGGTTCTATTGGACGCACCGGGCGATGCACACCAAGCTGCTCTACCGCAGCTTTCACCGCTTTCATCACCTGACCATCACCCCGACCGCCTGGACTGCCTACAGCTTCGCTATCCCTGAGGCGGCGATATCGATGCTGTTCATGCCGTTCTGGCTGGCATTGGTGCCCACCCCGGTTACGGTGGTATTCACGTTCCTGGCGGTGATGATCCTGCGCAACGCCATGGGCCATGCGGGGCTGGAACTCCACCCGCGCGGTTGGGCCAGCCATCCGGTGCTCAAATGGATCAGCACGACCACGCATCACGACATGCACCACGGCACCAGCTACAACCACAACTTCGGGTTCTACTTCACCTGGTGGGACAAGCTGATGGGCACCGAGCATCCGGACTATGTGAAGACCTTCGACCGCGTCACCGGCGGCACGCCGGCTGCCTTGCCCCAGGGCAGAATTGGCGGTACCCAGCCCGCTGGGTGAATGGGGGGCTGTGCGAGGCAATGCGGATTGCACTGGTTTACAATCCACGCATGTTGCCCGTCCGCTTGGCGAAAGTTGCCGCATTGGCCCACGTGCTGGAATCGCGCGGGCATGGCGTTTCGCACCACGACAGCCAAGGCTTTGTCGCCGCTGATGAGGCGGTGCCGCCCGACCTGGTCTGCATCTGCGGCGGAGACGGCACGGCACAACTGGTGATCGCCAACCAGAGCGATCCCGCTGCGCTGCCGCCGATTGCAGTCTATCCCACCGGGACCATCAACCTCCTGGCTCGCGAACTGGATTACAGCGCCAACCCGCAAGAGTTCGCGCTGCGGATCGAGTCTGGCCGATCGCCGCTGTACTCGCGGCTGGCCACGATCAACGGTCGAACCTTTCTGTGCTGCGTGTCGGTCGGCGCCGATGCCTATGCAGTTGCCGCATTGTCGGAACCCCTGAAGGCGCGGATCGGGCGGCTCGCCTATCTGGTCGCGCTGGGCAAAGTTATGCTGGACTGGCCGCGCCAGGCCATGCAGGTGACCTGCGATGGCGCGGCATTTACAGTCGAAGCACTCTTCATCCTGCGCGGCAATCTCTATGCTGGACCCTGGACTTTGGACCGCAAAGCCAGCCTGTCCAACCCGGCGTTGCGGGTCCTGGCCCTGCCCCGCGCCCGCCGCCGCGATCTGGCACGACTTGTGTTCAATGCACTGCTGGGCCGCGAACGCGCCGCGCCGGACTGGCTGGTCCTGGATGCCCGGCACATGACGATCAGCTCGGACAGACCGGTTCCGATCCAGATCGATGGCGATCCGGGCGGTTCAACCCCGCTTGAAATTGCGATGACGACAGCCGAAGTGCGGTTTTTCTAACCCTTGACGACGTCGGCCTCGTGCCAGACGACAGCCTGCGCAACCTTCATGCACAGGTGCCCTTCGTCCCACGACATGCTGGGTGAGCCATAAAGCCGCCAGCCTTGCTCCAGCGCTTCAGACACCCGCTCGCAAAAGGCGCGATCGTCCTTACCGGTGAGGAGGCGGTAGATCGGTTTTCCTTCGGGGGTCTGGTGCATTGTTTGCCTCAAAGGATATATTTGCTGAGATCGGTATCCCGCGCCAGCCCGGCCAGCCGCAGGCTGACATAGGCCTCGTCGATCGTAACGCTTTCACCGGCGCGGTCTTCGGCTTCGAAGCTGAGGTCCTCAAGCAGCTTTTCCATCACCGTCTGCAGCCGCCGCGCGCCGATATTCTCGACCGCTTCGTTGACCTGGCACGCGATCCGGGCGACTTCGCGGACCGCTTCGGGGGTGAAGTCGACATTGACCTTTTCGGTCCCCAGCAGCGCCCGGTATTGTTCGACCAGGTTGGCGCGAGTTTCGGAGAGGATCCGGACGAAGTCGTCTTCGCTTAATGCCTTGAGCTCGACCCGGATCGGCAGGCGGCCCTGGAGTTCGGGCAGCATGTCGCTGGGCTTGGCAACGTGGAATGCGCCGCTGGCGATGAAGAGGACATGGTCGGTCTTCATCGGGCCATACTTGGTGGCCACGGTGGTACCTTCGATCAAGGGCAGAAGGTCCCTTTGCACCCCTTCACGTGATACCGAACCGCCGCGCACATCGCTAACCGCGATCTTGTCGATCTCGTCGATGAAGACGATCCCGTTGGTCTCGGCGTTGGCGAGTGCGACCCGGGCGACGTCGTCCTGGTCCATGCGCTTTTCGGCTTCCTCATCGACCAGCTTGGCCCAGGCATCGGGCACCTTGAGCTTGCGGCGCTTGAGGTTCTGCTTGCCCATTGCCTTCGACATCATCTCGGAAAGGTTGATCATCCCGATCCCGCCGGGCATGCCGGGAATGTCCATCCCCCCGGCCGGGCTGTCCTCAACCTCGATCTCGACCTCGGTCTCGTCCATTGCCTTCTGGGCGATGCGCTGGCGGAAGCTCTCGCGGGTTGCTTCGGAAGCGCCGTCGCCGACCAGCGCCTTGAGCAGCCGGTCCATAGCGCCCTTTTCGGCGGCTTCGCGCACGGCCTCGCGGCGGCGGTCCTTTTCCAGCCGGATCGCTTCCTCGACCAGGTCACGGGCGATCTGTTCGACATCGCGGCCGACATAGCCGACCTCGGTGAACTTGGTCGCCTCAACCTTGACGAAGGGCGCCTCGGCCAGCTTGGCAAGCCGCCGCGAAATCTCGGTCTTGCCGCAGCCCGTCGGCCCGATCATCAGGATGTTCTTTGGCGTCACCTCGTCGCGCAATTCGGCCGAGAGGCGCTGGCGCCGCCAACGGTTTCTCAAGGCGACCGCGACCGCACGCTTCGCCTCGTGCTGGCCAATGATATGCTCGTCGAGCGCGGCGACGATCGCCTTGGGGGTCAGGTTTTCAATCATGGGGTTCAGATCGTTTCTACGGTGACGCGGTCATTGGTGAAGACGCAGACTTCGGCCGCCACCGCCATCGCACGGCGGGCGATCTTTTCGGGATCGTCTTCGTAGTCCGTGAGCGCCTTGGCAGCGGATAGGGCATAATTGCCGCCCGATCCGATTGCAGCGATGCCTTCTTCGGGCTCGAGCACGTCACCATTGCCGGTCAGGATCAGCAGCACGTCTTTGTCGGCCACGATCATCAGGGCTTCGAGATTGCGCAGGTACTTGTCGGTGCGCCAGTCCTTGGCGAGCTCCACCGCCGCGCGCATCAGCTGGCCGCGGTGCTGTTCCAGCTTCTTTTCAAGCCGTTCGAAAAGGGTGAAGGCATCGGCGGTCGCCCCGGCGAACCCGGCGATGACCGAGCCATCGCCCAGCCGCCGCACCTTGCGCGCGTTCGGCTTCATCACCGTGTTGCCCATGGAAACCTGGCCATCGCCGGCGATGACGGTCGTGCCGCCCTTCTTGACGCCGATGATGGTTGTGCCGTGCCACTGGATCAGACCGTGGCTTTCAGAAGAATGGTTCATGCCTGCGGATATATGCGCGATCCGTCAGGCTTCAACCTCAAGAGCCGTTCGGACCGCCCGGACCGCCGCCTCCGGCAGCTCCGCCAGGAGCGCCAACCTGGCCGATGTTGCCGAACAGATCTTCCAGGAACGTGCGTTGACGGCCGAGCGTGGGGGTCTTGGCGCCATCGGGATCAATCTTGACGACCTGCTCCATGCCGGTCCGCTCAACCGCAGCGACATTACCCTTTTCATCGAACACGATGTGGACGAGCAGCTGTTCCTTGGGCTGCGGCCGGGTAAAGGCCTTCTGGCGGGTGTTGGTCGAGACGTAGTACCAGTCCTGCCGGCCAAACTGGCTGACAAAGGTCGGGCGGCCCAGAGTCCGCTCCACCGACACGCGATTATCGACGCCAGGCATGACCGAATCGAGCAAGGCCTGGTCAACCAGGTAGCCGCGGTGGTCCTTGATCGAGGCGCAGGCCCCCAACGCCAAGGTGGCAAAGGCCAGGCCCAGTATACGTCCCATAACCGGCATTGTGTTCGTCGCTCCGTCGGCGCGCGGGCATTGCCCGGGGCCGTGATGTGATCTATCGCGCCACGCCTTAGGCCGCCTTGGCGCGGCGTGCAATAAGCCCGCTTGGCTTGGCCCGGTTTAATCGCCGGTGAATGGAAGGAACGATGGCGCTGTTTGATCGCCTGTTGGGCCGCAAGGCCGCTGAACCCAATTTGCGCCCGCTCTGGCACCGCGTGGTGGAGATCGCGCGTGAGCCTGGCTGGTACACAAAGGGCGGCATCGCCGATACAGTGCCGGGCCGGTTCGATTGCATCACGCTGGTGCTGGCCGTGGTGCTGATCCGGATGGAGCGCGATCTGGCTCAGCGCAACGCCGCAGCGCGGCTGACCGAACTGTTCGTGTCCGACATGGATGGCCAATTGCGCCAGAACGGGATCGGCGATCTGGTGGTGGGCAAGCACATGGGCAAGCTGATGCAGGCGCTGGGCGGACGGCTCGATGCCTACCGCGCAGCGCTGGCCGAACAAGGTGATGCCTTATTGGTCGAAGCGGTTGAGCGCAATGTTACGCTGATCGAAGGAACCGATCCAGCCGCTGTTGCCGCCGAAATGCGGGTCCTGGCAATCACGTTGGCCAAGACCAGCGACGCCGATCTGCTGGCCGGGAGCATCACGCGGTGAGCGAGTTTTCGAGGATTATCGACGCCGTCCGCCTGCCGCATGCCGAACTGGTGCTTGACGCCACCAGCGAAGAATGTGCGGCGCTGGCTAAGCGGTTCGGGCTGGTTGCGATAAACAGCCTTGCGGCGCGCATTAAGTTGGCGCCCGATGGTCCGGCGGTGACCGCGACCGGCACACTCAGCGCGGACATAGTGCAAAGCTGCGCAGTCTCGGGCGACGACTTGCCAGTGCTGATTAACGAGCCGCTGTCGCTACGCTTCGTCCCAGCGCCCGATGAACGCGCGGAAGAAATCGAGCTGGAAACCGAACAGCTCGACGAAATCGAAATGGAAGAGACTCGCTTCGACCTGGGCGAGGCTCTGGCGCAATCATTGGCGCTCGCCATCGACCCGTATGCTGAAGGCCCGGGCGCGGAAGAGTTCCGACGCAAGGCCGGGATTCTGGGCGAAGGCGAAAGCGGCGCGTTTGGAGCGCTCAAGGATCTTTTGAAAAAGTAACCGCTCAGAACGGGATATCGTCGTCCAGATCGTCCGCGAAATCGCGGCCGCCGCCGGCACCCGAAGGGGCATTGTTCCAGCCGCCGCCCTGATCGCCACCGCCCGAACGCTGACCTCCGCCGAAGCCGCCTCCTCCGCCGCCCTGGCCACCGCCCGGCGCACCGTCAAGCATGGTCAGCACGCCGCCCATGCCGCCGACCGACACTTCGGTCGAATAGCGGTCATTGCCCGAGGCATCCTGCCATTTGCGGGTGCGCAGCTGGCCTTCGATGTAGACCTTGCTGCCCTTTCGCAGATAGCGTTCGGCAACGCCCACCAAGCCATCCGAATTGAGCACGACGGTGTGCCATTCGGTGCGCTCCTTGCGCTCACCGGTGTTCTTGTCCTTCCAGTTTTCGCTGGTGGCGATCCGCAGGTTGGCGATCCGCCCCCCGTTCTGAAAGGTCTTCACTTCCGGGTCGGCGCCCAGGTTGCCGATCAGAATTACCTTGTTGACGCTGCCTGCCATCGAATCGAGTCCCTTTGAATTGCTTGGCGTAGGCCTAGCCAATCGCTGGCTTGCGTGCCAGCCGGTCAGGGCCAAGTTTCCCCCGGAACGGATCGGACAGTGGAAAGTCAGCCCAGCCCCAGCCAGACCGCCGTCCAGTAAGTCAGTCCAGCAAAGAAATAGGCCAGGCCAAACAGGTAGCCCAGCATGAACAGCGGCCATTTCCAGCCATTAGTCTCACGCCGGGTGACCGCGATCGTACTCATGCACTGGGGCGCAAAGACGAACCAGGCGAGGAAGGCCAGCGCAGTCGCAAGGCTCCAGTGGCTCTTGAGCTGAACGCTCAGTTCTTCGGCCTGGGCATTTTCGTCGGCAGCATTTACCGCATAAGTCGTCGCCAGCGAGCTAACCGCCACCTCGCGCGCGGCCATTGCTGGGATCAGCGCCAGCGCGATGTCACGGTTGAAGCCGATCGGCTCAACCACCACCGCAAGACCATTGGCAATGTGCCCGGCAATCGAGGCGTCGACCTGGCTCTGCCCTTCGCCCGCCTTGGGGAAATTGAGCAGCAGCCACAACACCACGCTGACCGTCAGGATGATCGTGCCCGCCCGGCGCAGGAAGATCCGCACCCGCTGATACAAGCCAAGCGCCAGGTCCGATGCTCGTGGCATCTGGTATTTGGGAAGTTCCATGATGAAGCCGCTGGCCGCGCCCTTGGTCACCGATCGGCGCAGCGCCAGCGCCACCATCATCGCCCCGACGATCCCGAAACCATAGAGCCCCAGCAGCACCAGTCCCTGCAACCCGATTCCCGGCCCGACGCTGCGGTTGGGGATGAAGGCGGCGATGATCATGGTGTAAACCGGCAGCCGCGCCGAACAGGTCATCAGCGGCGCAACCAGGATCGTGGTCAGCCGGTCCTTGGGATCGGAGATGCTTCGGGTCGCCATGATCCCCGGTACAGCGCAGGCAAAGCTTGAGAGCAGCGGGATGAAACTGCGCCCGGACAGGCCAACCCCCGCCATCATCCGGTCCATCAGGAAGGCGGCGCGCGCCATATAGCCCGATGCTTCCATTGCCAGGATGAAGAAGAACAGGATCACGATTTGCGGCAGGAAGACGATCACCGCGCCGACCCCGGCGAGCACGCCATCGGTCAACAGATCACGGACCATGCCGGGTGCCATTGCGCCGCGCACCCAGTCCGACAGCCAGGCAACTGCACTTTTCAGCATAGCCGCGAAAGGCTCAGCCCCGGTAAACACTGCCTGGAAGACCACGAACAACGCTGCGGCCAGAATCAGCAGTCCGAACCATGGATGCAGCAGCACCCGATCCAGTCGGGCGTGGAGCCGGTGCCGCGCGGTTTCAGACAGGATCGCGCCCTCCGCGATGGCATGGGCGGTCAGTCGCCGTTCGGACAACGTGGTATGCGGACGGTGGTGCTCGGCAGAACGTTCCTCTGCCTGGGCGATTGCCCGGGCCAGTTCCTCAAGTCCGCGCCGCCGCACTGCCACCGTCGGCACCACCGGTACGCCAAGCGCTTCTTGCAGCGCCGCGGGATCGATCACCAGTCCGTCTCGCTCGGCCAGGTCGAGCATGTTGAGCGCGACCACGGTCGGACGGCCCAGCGCGATCACTTCCTGCGCAAAGACCAGGTGCTGCTCAAGGTTCGAGGCGTCGAGCACCAGGACCAGCACTTGCGGTGCCGGTTCGCCCGGAAACTCGCCCATGATGACCTTGCGGGTCACTTCCTCGTCGGGGCTGGTAGCGTTCAGGCCATAGCTGCCGGGCAGATCGGTCAGCATGATCGTCTCGCCGCCCGGCAGCGCAAGCTGGCCCGCTTTGCGTTCCACCGTAACGCCGGGATAGTTTGCGATCTTCTGCCGCGCGCCGGTCAGCGCGTTGAACAGCGCGCTTTTGCCCGCGTTGGGGTTTCCGACCAGGGCCGCGCTGCGCATTACAGCGCTTCCACTTCGATCACGCGGGCATGGGCCCGGCGCAGCGCAATCGTCATCCGCCCGATGCTGAGCGCAATCGGATCGTGCCCGCCGAAGACGCCGCGATGGGCAATGCTGACCTTGGCACCCACTTCAATCCCCAACGCCTGCAGCCGCTGCGCCTCTTCCTCAACCAGCCGCGACCAATCGACCGCGGCAATCCGCGCGCCTTGGCCGAGGGGGAGGAGATCGAGGGTCATGTCAGCTTGGCCGCTGCCATAGTGGGCGGCTTATTGCAAGTCATTCGCAATAATTTGATCGAAGTCAAATTCCTCCCCGCGCCAGGGCCAATCCCGAAAATTCGCATTCGGTGCCGGACATCACTTCCCCGGTGCGTTAAAAGTAATGGCGTAGACGGTGTTCGGTACCAGCCCTGCCGGGACGTTGAGCGTGAATCCTGCAGGGGTTGCCTCCAGAAACCCGTATCGCACAGCGGTCACGCTCGCCGCGTTGGCTGCCGAGATCACCGGATAGCTGGCGGTGGAAAAGGGGTGAGCATAGGTAACGCTGAATTGGCCTCCCGCGGCCGGATTGCTGCCGGTGGTCAAGGTTATGACTCCGGAATTGCCCTGTGCGTCGATTGTCACGCTCGCGCCGGTACCGGCTGCGGCAAGAGGCGTGACGCTGGGCGCGTTGGTATCGTTAAGGACAATACTGCGCCGGACCCCATCGGCCGTCGTGAAATAGGGCGCGGCACCCGCGTCGACTTCGAACGCCCCCGGTTCGGGCACAGCGAGCAGTTGCGCGTTCGACGAGAGGAACTTGAGCGGACCGAACCCGGGCGAAGCCGCGCCCGCGCCGATCACGACCCAGCCCCCAAAATTCGCCCCTGGCGGCGGCAGGAGGCCACCAAGGCCCCCCGGAAACAGCACTTGCTGGAAACTGTTCGCGACGATCGCGTTGATTGGGCCAAACCGGTCGGGATATTGCGACGAAGCCTGGCTGATATGGATGCCGGTGTCGGTGAACAGCATCCATCGTCCTGCGACTTCGCCGGCGTTGGTCGGATCCGCGTCCACGATAACGCGGGTCCCGCCGACATGCCCGCTCTGGCTGCCGGTTCCAGCTTGCCACAGGTCTGAGACCACCCGATCCCCAGCCTGAACCGCGTCGAAGGTGTTCATCTTGGTGCCGCGGGTCTTGATCCACATGTTGGTCACGCCCTTGCCGTCGGCGCCGTATTTGAACCCAAGATAGCCGGAGACGTTCGGATCTGTCGCGTTTACCTGCATCGCCATGTTGCCGACGGTGCCGTTAGGATCTGCCGCAGCCGGGGTCCCCGGGATGTCGGTGACGACGATGGAAGCCTTGGTGATCTCCGGCGCATTCGCAGCGGCGAGCGCTTGTGCTGCTTCGGCGCGCGCCACCGGGTCGACCGCTTGCGCTTGGGCAAAAGCGGGCGCGACGCAGCCTAGTGCGGCAACCGCGACGGCTGTTCGAGTTATACTATTCATGAAATTTCTCCCCCTTCAACCCGCTCTAGTCGAACAGGCGTCGACGCGCCAAGTAATGCCGCGCGTGCTCGAAGTCGCAAAGGGAATTCGCGCTCAGCGCGCCGGATAGCGCAGTCGGCCCAGCAGCCGCGCGGGGCTGAAATGCTCGTCACGCGGCTTTAGCAGTCTTGCCTTGGCTTTCTCGAACTTCATGATCCCTTCGATCCGGCGGTCGAGGAAGGCCTTCGTCTCGGCATGATCCTCGCTGGTATCTCCAACATAGACTGCCAGCGTCGCGGCATAGATCGAACCAAGGGTCATTCGCTTGGTGTAGTGATTGTAGTCGGTGGCAGTATCCCCAGCCAGTCGCCACATCGTGTCGGCACTGCGCCAGCCAAGCCGGAGCGTGGCTGGCACATTCTGCGGCATGGCCATGATCGCCTGGGCGCGGCGCAAGGCTTCTTTCTGGTGCGCAATCTTGTCGAGCCGAAACTGCACTAGGGTACGAATCCTTTCACGGATCTTGAGCGGAGCCAGCTTTTCGACCGGAAAAGCAATCGCCATCGTCGCATCGATGCTGGCAATCCAGGCATCGATCATTGCCATGGCGCCGCCGCTGAAGGCATAGACTGCCGCATCGGGGTCGACGCCTTCCTGCTCGGCGGCGGCACGCACCGCGTCCTCGCTCCAGCCGTCGAATGCCGCAGCATCGGCGATGGCCGGGGCCAGCTGCAGGCGCAGCGCGTAAAGGCTGTCGGCGGTCATTACTTTGGTCCGAACACTTTCACGTCGGGACCGATCTTGAGTTGCGACTTAGGCTTTGCGGCGGCTTCCAGTTCCTTGAGCAGCGTGTCGCTCTTGGTGTCGAGCCGGGCATAGTCGCGCGCGCTGCGGCCCGAATTGTCGGTCCGGTCGGGGTTGGCCCCGGCCTTCAGCAGCACCCGCAGCATCGCGATATTGCGGTTGTGGACCGAAGTAATCAGCGGAGTCTCACCGGTTGAATTGGATTCGTCGACCTTGGCACCTTGCCCGACCAAAAACTCCACGCCTTCAAAGAAATTGAGGTTGGCGGCAATCACCAGTGGAGTCTCGCCCTTGACGTTGCGGGCGTTCACATTGGCACCTTTGGCCACCAGGAACTGCATCCATGGCAAGTCGCGGCGCTGGGTGACGATGTGCAGCGCGCTGTCACCCGAAGTGGAATCGCGGGTGTTGACCAGGTTCGAGCCCTTTTCGTCGAGCAACTCGGTCGCTTTGTCGCCTTCCTTTTTCCTGACGGCTTCAAGGAATTTGAAGCTGTCCGAAAACTGGGCGGCGGCCGGTCCGGGCAGCGCCACTGCGGCGCCCAGCAATACAGCAAATGCCAGGGACAACTTGCGATAGACGGGCACGGCCATGGATCCTCCTGTTGCGGGCACGCCTGCAGAATCACCTGACGTGCCCAAAGCCACCTTGCGCATGGCGGTTTAGCAGAGCATGAACCGCCGCGCCATGACCAAGCCTTTTCGATTTTTCGCTGCCGCGCTCATATTGGCGCTCGGCGCCTGCAAACCCGCCCAGCAAGGCCAATCACAGATCATCGGGGCCAACCTCGATGGAACTGGAATCGGCGGGCCATTCAGCCTTGTCGACAAGGCGGGCAAGCCGGTCACCTGGGACCAGTTCAAAGGCAAGTACCGGATCGTCTATTTCGGCTACACTTTCTGCCCCGACGCCTGTCCGACCGATGTTGGCGTGATGATGCAGGGCTATCTCAAATACGCCAAGGATCACCCCCAGCTGGCGCAGGAGATCCAACCGATCTTCATCACCGTCGATCCGGCACGTGATACCCCGGCGCGGATTGGAGAGTTCACTTCCGCCTTCTCGCCCAGGTTACTTGGCCTGACCGGCTCCCAGCAGGAAATCGGCGGTGCGATCAAGGCGTTCAAAGTGGTGGCCGGGCGCGGCAAGGACACGCCGGGCGGCTATCTGATGGATCACACCCGCTTTGCCTACCTGATGGACCGCGAGGGCAAGGCCATGGTGGCGCTGCCAGTGGACAAGGGCCCTGATGCGGTCGCTGCGGATCTTGCAGCTTCGATCAAGTGAGCCAGATGCGCGCCAAGTTCTGGGAACTGCCGATCGACACCCTGTCGCGCGGCGAATGGGAAGCGCTGTGCGATGGCTGCGGCCAGTGCTGCCTGCACAAGGCTGAGGATGAGGACACCGGTGATGTCTATCCCACCAATGTTGCCTGCCAGTTGCTGGATATCTCGTCGGCGCGGTGCAGCGACTACGGGCACCGCAAGGCCCGGGTGCCAGACTGCGTCCAACTGACGCCCAAGCTAGCCTTGACGATAACCTGGTTGCCCGAAACCTGCGCCTACCGCCTGCGCGCCGATGGCCTGCCGCTGCCTGACTGGCACTACCTTGTCTGCGGCGATCTCGAGGCGGTCCACCGCGCCGGGGTTTCGGTTCGGGGGAAAGCGATCCCCGAACATCTTGCCGGTCCGCTCGAACAACATGTAATCCTGCCGCCCGGGATCGAGATCGCCGATGATTGACTGGCTGCTGCGCAAGGACAAGGCGGAACCCCAGGTCGAAGTGGCCGGGCGGGTGCTGCCGGTCGTCCTGCGTCGCAATGCCCAGGCCCGACGGATGACCATGCGGCTTGCCCCCGACGGCAGCGAAGTCAGGATCACCTTGCCGCGCTGGGGCCGCAGTGCCGAAGCGCTCGAATTCGCCGAGAGGCGCAAAGGCTGGCTCGCCGGGCAGCTCGCTGCGGTACCCGAACCGGTCAGCTTCGATGCGGCAAGCACCCTGCCCTATCGCGGCGATGCCCTGCCGATCCGCCACGACCCAGCAGCCTCGCGCCGGGTGAAGCTGGTCGCAGGCGAGGTCCATCTGGGCGGCCCGGCCGAATCGCTGGCACCGCGCCTTCGCCGCTGGCTGGAGGGCGAGGCCCGCAGCCTGCTGGAAAATGACCTGGCGTTCTATTGCGCGCGCGCCGATCGCCCGATGCAACGCCTGATGCTCAGCAATGCCCAGCGCCGCTGGGGCAGCTGCGCGCGCGACGGAACGATTCGGATCAACTGGCGCTTGATCATGGCCCCCGACATGGTTCGCCGTTCGGTCGTCGCACACGAAGTGGCGCACCTGGTCCATTTCGACCACAGCCCCGATTTTCACGCCATGCTGGGCGAAATTTACGAGCACGATATCCGCGCGGCGAATCGCTGGCTCAAACGCCACGGGCGGCAACTCTATGCCCTGCTTGGGTAATTATCCGTAAGCCTAAGTTAACCACGCTGGGGGACAATCGCGGCATGATCCGCCGCTCGTGCCTTGCCCTGGCAATGTTGCTGCTGGCTGCCCCATTGGCGGCGCAGGACAGCTGTCGGCTGTGTTACAGCGAACCCGGCACCAAGCCCGGCGAACGCCCGCTAACTATTGAGATCTGGGCCGACCTTAATTTTTCCAAGCTGGCTCTGACCGGGCGAAGTGGCGGGAGCGCCGAAGTAGGGGCCAACGGCAGCGGCAAACAGACCAGCGGCGAACTGGTCGATCTGGGCGGAATGGCGATTACCGGGCGCGGCCGGATTACCGGGGCCGCTTTGCGCGAAGTGCGGATCGATTTGCCGGGCCAGGTCGAGATGACCACTCCCGAAGGCGGGCGCGCACGGCTGACCGGCTTCACCACCGACCTCCCTTTGCACCCCACGCTCAATGCCAATGGCGAGCTGGAATTCAGCTTCGGCGCGCGGCTGGTGATCGAAGGCGGGCGCGGCGGGAAATTCCGGGGGCGAATCCCGATTTCGGTCGATTACAACTGAGCACTGGCGCAAAGCCCCGCAAAGCCTTATCCTTGGGCCATGCTACGCAAGACCAACTATTGGAAAGATGTCAGCCCGACCGGTGCGGTCGGCGATCTGGTTACCGTGTTCCGCGAGGCCGGATCCGGGCGTTGGCGCAATTCGCTGCTGGCCGGGGCGATCACGTTCGGGCTGTTCTCGATCATGGCGACGCAAAGCTGGAAGAAGGAACGCCAGCTGCCCGACGTAACCTATATCAACTCCTGGCCGCTGGATCGCAGCGACGAGGAAACCCGCGCCTTCATCCTCAAGAGCCAGAAGGAAAAGGAAGCCCGCGAGGCCCAGCAAGCCGCCGCCGATGCTGAAGCGCAGAAGCTGTGGATGGCGGTCGGCAAGGCATCGGGCATGGATGTTGACCGGATCAAGGCTGAAGCCGATGCCGACAAGGCCAAGGAAAAGGCCAAAGCCGACGCCGAAGCCAGGAAAGCGCTCGAGCAGGCCAAGGTTGAGCAGTGAACTCGACCGGCGCTGGCTGGCCGCGGCAGCGCGGCTGGCGCAGCGCGGTATTCCCAAGTCCAGCCCCAATCCCGCGGTCGGCGCGCTGATCGTCAGCGATGGAAAGGTTGTCTCGCGCGGCTGGACCCAGCCGGGCGGACGGCCCCACGCCGAAGCGGCCGCGCTGCAAGCGGCAGGCGAGGCTGCGCGGGGTGCAACGCTCTACGTTACCCTCGAACCCTGCGCGCATCAAAGCGAACGCGGCCCGGCCTGCGCCGATCTGGTTGCAGCGAGCGGCCTGAGGCGCGTGGTTGCCGGCTGCCCCGACCCCGATCCACGCACTGCCGGACAGGGGATTTCCCGCATTGAACAGGCCGGCATCGCCGTAGACCAGTTCGACAGTGCGGAATGCCGCGACCACCTCGCAGGCTACCTGACCCTGCGCACCAAGGGTCGCCCGCATGTCATTCTGAAGCTCGCCCTGTCCGAGGACGCCCGGCTGGCTCCGCCGCCCGCTGAGGGTCAGTGGCTTACCGGCGCGGAGGCCCGCGCCCATGTCCATGCCTGGCGTGCAAGGATGGATGCCATTCTGGTCGGATCGGGCACTCTGCGGATCGACAATCCCAGGCTCGACGTCCGCTTGCCCGGGATCGAAGATCGCAGCCCTGAACGCTGGCTGCTGACCCACGGGGCGGCGCCGACAGGTTGGCATTCTCTCCCCTCGCCCCAAGCGATCACGGCGATGCAGGGCGTTCAATACCTGATGGTCGAAGGCGGCGCCGAAACTGCGCAGGCCTTTCTGGATGCGGAACTGGTCGACCGCCTGCTGCTCTACCGCGCGCACCGCGAGGTCGGCGGCCAGAGCCCGACGCTGCCCGGGCTATCCCGCACCGCGCTGGCGGCTGATCCCAGCTGGAGGCTGGCCGACACGCGCCCGCTTGGCAATGACAGCGTCGACCTGTACGAGCGGGCCTGATGTTTACCGGAATTATCACCGCCGTCGGCACGATCCGCGAAACCAGCGCCAAAGGTGACCTGCGCGCCATAATCGCTTGCCCCTACGATCCCGACCAGATCGCGATCGGTGCCTCGATTGCCTGCTCGGGCGTCTGCCTGACCGTGGTCGAAAAAGGCGGGAGCGCCGGTGATGCCTGGTTCGCGGTCGATGTGTCAGGCGAAACCATCAGCAAGACCGCGCAAAACCAATGGTCAGCAGGCCGCAAACTAAACCTCGAACAAGCGCTCAAACTGGGCGATGAGCTGGGCGGGCACATCGTCACAGGTCACGTCGATGCCGTGGGCAGGATTACCGAACGCGAGGAAGTGGGCGGATCGCTCCACTTCGCGGTCACCACCCCGGCCGAGCTTTCACCTTTCGTCGCCCCCAAGGGCTCGATCACGGTCGACGGTGTTTCGCTGACCGTCAATGCGGTCGACGACCACGCAGACGGGAGCTGTACCTTTCACCTCAACATCATCCCGCACACCGCTGAGGTCACCACGCTTGGCGATCTCAAGGCTGGGGATGCGGTGAACCTGGAGATCGACGTGCTGGCGCGGTATCTGCAGCGGATGGAGAAACTCAGGCGCTGAGCGGCCCCGCCGTGAAACTCTCGCGAGTGATTTCGTAGACCACGTGCCGCGCCGGGCCGCTGGCGGTTTCGATCACGCCGCCATCGCGATCGGTCAGCCGTCCGCCGATCTTTTCCATCGCCCCGCGTGAGCGCAGGTTGGTTTCGCCGACGCGAAAATCGACGCGTTCGACAAATTGCAGCGCATGAGCCAACATCAGCCGCTTCATTTCGCGGTTGGTCGCGCCGCCCCAGTGATCACGGCCCAGGAAGGTCCAGCCGATCTCGACCGAGCCGCCGTCTGACGGATCGTAGGCTTGCATCCGCGACGAGCCGATGATCCTTCCGGTTTGCTTGTCGATCACCGCCAGCGCTCCGCCCTGCGCCAGGGCATCGGCAAAATAGGCGCGGAACACCGGCTCTTGCCAGCGGTCGTTGGCGGGATGCAGTTCCCACACCAACGGATCGCTGGCGACGGCATAAAGCGCATCCCAATCATCCTCGCGCAAGGGGCGGAGCAGCAGGGTGGGTCCTTCGAGAGTGGGCTGGCGGTTCATGGTGCAATCCTTAGCAACCAAGGCCACACTTTCCTACATCGCTTCGATCTGGCTTAACCTGCTGGATGAAGCGCTATCCCCCCAGACCTCCCCGCCCGCGCCGCGCACCCTTGCGCATCCCCGATTTCCACGCCGTACCCGGACGCGGGCGGCGCGATGGGTGGACGCCGCTGCGGCAGGCTGAATTTATCGGGCATCTGGCCGAAACGCGCTCGGTCAGTGCGGCTGCAAGGGCGGTGTCGATGGCGCGCGAAACGGCCTATCGGCTGCGGACCCGTCCCTGGTCGGAAGAGTTTTGTGCGGCCTGGGATGCAGCGCTGGGCAACAGGTCACACCTTGCTGTGACTTTCCCCCGAAAGGTCACAACGGCAGAGCTTGAGTGGCGGGTCGAGAGCGGGCTGTGGCGGGTCCGGCTGGCGCAAGGCCGCTATGCGGGCGTGCTGCACAAAGCTGACGATTTCGCGCTGCTCGGCCTGCTGGCACGGCTCAATTGCGATGCCAAGGGGCGATCCGCCAGCGAGAGCGGCGGATGAAAGGTCACAGTTTCAAAACGGCGCGTTTGTGTCGACCAGAGCGGCCAGGATCAGCCGCTTACCGCCGCCAGATCGGCAATGAACTTGTCGATATTGCCCATGGTCAGCCCGGCAATGTTCACGCGGCCAGACCCTGCCATGTAGATCCCGTGGTCTTCACGCAGCTTGAGGATCTGCTCCGGACTGAGCGGCAGGACCGAGAAAAGTCCGTTCTGCCCGCCGAGCGGCTTCAGATCGATGGCTCCAGCCTGTCCGGCCTCGGCCAACCTGGCGCGGACCTGGCGCATGCGGGTGCGCATCGTGTCGAGCTCGTCGAGCCACATCGCGGTCAGCGCTTCGTCTTCGAGGATCAGCCGCACCGCCGCGCCGCCGTGATCGGGCGGCATCGACCAGGCCGCACGGGCCAGTGCATGGCCGTTGGACAGCACGCGGTTCAGCACCTCGGCATCCTCCGCCATGACATAGATCGCACCGACGCGGTCGCGGTACATGCCGAAGTTCTTGTCGCAGCTGTAAGCGATCAGCGCCTCGGGAACCAGGCTGAGCACCTTGCGCAGGCCATAGGCGTCTTCTTCCATGCCCTTGCCCAGCCCCTGGTAGGCAAGATCAAGGATCGGCAGCAGGCCCTTGGCGGCGATCAAGGGGGCGATCTCGTCCCACTGCTCGTCCGAATAGTCGATGCCCGTGGGGTTATGGCAGCAGCCGTGGAGCATGATCGCGTCGCCCGGCTGGGCCTCGGCAATCGCAGCGCGCAGCGCGTCCATGTCAACCGTGCCATCCTTGGCCGCGTGGTTGAAGCTTTTCAGCTCGACGGCCAGGTCGCCAAGGATTTGCGCATGGTTGGGCCAACTGGGAAGGCCCATGATGATCCGCCCGACGCCGGCCTTTTTGGCGAGCGCCACTGCCAGGCGCACCGCGCCGGTGCCGCCGGGGGCTTGCATGCCTTCGATCCGGCCGCCCATGCTAGGATCGCCCCGGCCGAAAATGAACGGCATCAGCGCGTGGACAAAGCCCATGTCGCCTTCTGGGCCGAGATAGCTTTTCGAATCCTGCGTTTCGAGCAGCTTCTTCTCCGCCGCCTTGATCGCGCCGAACACCGGGGTCGCGCCCTGACCAGTGCGATAGACGCCCACTCCCAGATCGATCTTGTCGGACCGGGGGTCCTGGTTGTGGAGCTTGATCAGCGCGAGCAGCGCATCGGCGGGCTGTTGGGGAAGATTGCTAAGCATGATGGCGCGGCCCTTAGCCCCCACGGGGCCGCGCGGGCAAGGCCGAATTGGCGCTTATCCGCTTGCTTCGGGGCGATCCGCCGCTATGGCCAAGGCGGGAGAAAAGCCTGCAGGCCCTGTCGCAAGTTTCGGAAAACAACGAGTAATGAAGCAGAAATTGCTCAACCTTCTCAAATTGACGATTGGAACCGGCCTCTTTTTGGGGATCGTCGTGTTGACGATCTGGCGTCTGCTCGGCTGATCGCAATTCGGCTTGATCGCAAGGCCCGCCGCGCCGATATGGGGGCATGCTCGCCCCCGATAAGCGTCCGATCCTTCCCGCCAGCCTCTCTGCGGCGATCCTGCGCGGGGTCAAAGGGCAATGCCCACGCTGCGGTGAAGCCAGGCTGTTTCGCGCCTTCCTCAAGCCGATCGATGAGTGCCCGTCCTGTCGCCAGGACTGGACCCACCAGCGCGCCGATGATTTTCCGCCCTACATCTCGATCTTCGTCACCGGCCACCTCATGGCCGCGCCGATCATCTACCTTGGCACCGAAGGAACGGTTCCGCTGTGGCTGGCGATGACGATTTGCCTGGGGCTGGCCGCCGTGATCATGATCGCGCTGCTGCAACCGGCCAAAGGCGGCACAATTGCGCTGCAATGGTGGCACGGGATGCACGGCTTCGTGCCGTCTGGTCACGATGAGGTTGCCGGTATCACAAGTGCGGGCAGCACCGGGCCGTGGGGTTAGGTCGAGCAGGGCGCGGACTGATCGGCTAGCTTTTCGGGATAGTCCCATCGGCGACGAGACTGGCACGCATTGCCTTTGCGGTCGCTGGATCGGTCTTGGCAATATGCTCCAGCATCGCTTCGATCGTCGCCATTTCAACCGCCTTCTCGTCTTCGGGACGCGAATAATTGAACCACTTGCGGTCGATCGCGCTCTTGGCAGGACCCAGTGCGATGAGCCGCTGGCCCGCTGGCGTGCGGAAGAAAGTCATGACCTGGATACGCAGCTTGGGCGAGAGATCTTGCGCAACTTTCAGGCCCGCCGAACGCTTGTCAGCCTCGATATCTTTGGCCGACGCATCTTCCTCACGCATCAAGGCTCCAGCCGACCGTTTGTAATCAATCGACTCTGTGGCAGACCTGATAAGGGCCTGACCATCACTGGAACCAAAGAAATCGGCTGCGGCACGGGCATCTTCCAAAGAGAGATTGCTCTGGTAAAATTGCAGAAGGTCAGCCCGGTACAGCGGCAAGGTTTCGGTAGCCGTCTTGACCAGGATCGGGCGCATTTTGACCGCAACGGCGTCGATCAGGCCCGGGTAGCGCTTTTCAAGCCCCATGAAGTCCTGATTTTGCGTTTGCATCGCTCCGACAAACGCCGCCATCAATTGATCGACCTGGCTTTGGATATTCTCAGCCGGTGTCAGTGCCAGCACCAGACGTTCACACTGCGCCTTCAGCGCAGCCGGAGCGGGCACTACGACGGGCGGCGGCGGGGCGGCCACGGCCTGTCCAGCGAGCTGTGGTGCAACGACGATCAAAGCCGCCGAAAGACATTTCGCAATTTGCCGCATGAGCTGCCCCACCCTATTGATAATGATGGGAAGGTTAGTCAGGAATGCGAGCTGCGTAAATGGTCTGCTCACCGCTCAAAACGGCAGCCACTTCTGCTTGGTCGAGAACTTGAGATATCCGGCATTGACCCCCAGCCGCAGGCCCACGCCGCTGCGGATCGGGATCAGCACCACATTGCCGCGGCGCACGTAGCTGACGTTAAACCCGCCGACCAGATAGGCCTGGCCCTCGCCCGCCGGAAAACGGTGGTAGAGATCATCGGTGTTGTAGAGGTTGTAGACCAGCACGAAAGTGCTCCCCGCGCTCGCGCCGGCATCAAAGCCGATCGACGGGCCTGTCCAGTAAACCGGGCGCTGGCCTTCGACCTTGTGAAACAAAGTGCCCGAACCATAGCGCAGCCCGATCCCGATCGCACCGCCGCCCTCGCGTCCGACGATGTAGGCGTTGGGCTCGCCTTGCTTCTTGAGCAAGTCCTTGATCACATCGGCCAAGCCCTTGGCTCCCTTGCCGAACACACCTTCGGCCGCTCCGATCAGGTCGTCTTCCTTGTAGGTAGTAGCAGGCTGCGCAGGGTCCGCCTGAGGCGTCGAGGGATCGATTGGCGCGACCGGAGTGGGCACGCTGGTTGGCAGCACTTCGGGAACGGGACTTTGCACCGGCGCTGGAGCAGGAGCCCCGGCCGGGCGCGAAAGGTCGCCATCGATCGCCTTATCGGGATCGACCGGCTGGATCTGGGCCGGAGCGGCCACCGATCCGGCCAGGACAAGCGCGCCCATGATTGCGATCATGCCGCCGCGAAGCGCCGAAAAGATGCGATGTGCCATTGGGTCCGTGTCCTTCCAAAGCTCTGCCAGCCGGGCGGCCTACTCCCTTGTGAATCCAAGCCTGCGTGCCGGGCAATGAACCGGCGATGAGCCGAGTCGGTTTTGCGGCAGGCAGAGCGATCTACGCAGCAATCACCCACCCGCAAATCTTTGCGCAAGCCCCCTTGCCGCCCCCGGAAGCCCCAGCTATAGGCCCCCTTCGCCGCTGCGATCCGGAGACGTGGGTGAGTGGCTGAAACCAACGGTTTGCTAAACCGTCGTACTGGTAAATCCGGTACCGAGGGTTCGAATCCCTCCGTCTCCGCCATTCCCTCTTCCGCAGCCTTCCGCGAGCTTCCACTAGGTCATCGTTTTTCCTAGGAATTGCAGGCATTTCCTGCCCACCCCCTTCCGTTGCCTTCCACACCCTTCCGCGCTATAAGTGAGGGAGGAGATGAGGGAAATTTCTATTTTCTAACCTCGACGGAGGAAGGTCGATGGGGAAGTTGACGCAGGCAACGATCAAGGCCGTTCTGCAAAAGCCCGGGCGATATCGGGATGGAGATGGCTTGATGCTCTGGGTAACGAAGCCGGGGCAAGCATCTTGGGTTTGCCGCTTTCAACACTCTGGAAAGCGGAGAGATTTTGGGCTGGGCTCTCTCAAGCTTTATGGTTTAGCCCAAGCTCGAGAGCGTGCTCGGTTAGTCAAAAGGGAGTTGCTCGAAGGGCGCGACCCACACGCATTGAAGAAACCTCCACCAGGTATGACGCGATTGTTTCGCGAAGCTGCAGCCGAATTCATTCGCGGAAAGCTCTCGCCGGACAGCCAGAAGTTGGCCGTAAGCCGACTTGAGACTTATGCTTTCCCGCAGCTACCCGCTTGCCACCGGGCCATGCGACTACCTTCTATTCGTGGATCGCAAGGCCTGCGGCGTTGTGGAAGCAAAGCCCGAAGGCAAGACGTTGTCAGGCGTTGCGGATCAGGCCAGTCGCTACCAGCACAAGCTCCCCGATCACCTTGCTGCATGGAGTGACCCGCTGCGCTTCGACTATGAGGCGAGCGCTTCGGAAATCCTGTTCAGCGATCGCGCCGACCCGGAGCAGCGTTCGCGCTATCTGTTTGGCTTCCACCGCCCCGAAACCCTGCTGGAATGGCTCAAGGCCGGTTCATCGCTGCGAGCGCGCCTTCCCGCCATGCCGCCATTGGTGGAAGATGGGCTGCGCGATTGCCAGATTGAGGCGATCACCGCGCTCGAACAATCGCTCGCGGCAGGCAAACCGCGCGCACTGGTCCAGATGACGATGGGCGCTGGCAAAACGTTTACTGCCGCAACCCAAGCCTATCGCCTCTTGGCCCATGCAGGGGCGAAGCGCATCCTGTTCCTGGTGGATCGCAACAATCTTGGGCGGCAGACGCTCAAGGAGTTTCAGGCCTATCGCCCGCCCGGCACCGGCAGGCTTTTCACCGAGCTCTACAACGTCCAGCGCCTTGGCCCAGCCGGGCTCGATCCGAATGCCTCGGTTGTCATTTCGACCATCCAGCGGGTCTATGCCCAATTGGCCGAAGAGGAGCTTTCGGACGAAGACGAAGAAGCAAGCGGCTATGAGGGTGACAGCACCCCGGCCAAGCAGGTCGTTTACAACGCAGACATGTCGCCGGAGACCTTCGATTTCGTCATTGTCGATGAGTGTCACCGCTCGATCTACGGCAACTGGCGTCAGGTGCTGGAGTATTTTGACGCCTTTACAATCGGGCTGACCGCCACCCCATCGATCCACACTCTGGGCTATTTCCAGAAGAACCTCGTCGCCGAGTACCCCTACGAACGTTCCGTGATCGATCAGGTCAACGTGCCATTCGAAGTCTTCCGCATTCGCACCGAGATTGGAGAGCGCGGCGGGCGGATCGAAGCGGGCTTCTCGGTGCCCAAACGGGATCGCCACACGCGCCGCCAGCGTTACGAGGAGCTGGCCGACGATCTGATCTATACCCCCACGGATCTGGACCGCTCTGTTATCGCGCCGAACCAGATTAGGGTGATCCTTGAGACCTACCGCGACACGCTGCCAACCGAGCTGTTTCCCGGTCGCGCTGAGGTGCCTAAGACCCTGATCTTCGCGAAGGACGATCACCACGCCGAAGAGATTGTCCACATCGCGCGCGATGTTTTCAGCAAGGGTAACGAGTTCGCCAAGAAGATCACCTATGCAGCGGATGACCCCGAAAAGCTGATCGCCGAGTTCCGCAACAGCTACAACCCGCGCATCGCGGTCACCGTGGACATGATCGCCACCGGCACTGACATCAAGCCGGTCGAAGCACTAATCTTCATGCGCGATGTTCGATCCTCGCTCTACTTTGAACAGATGAAGGGGCGCGGGGTCCGCACCATCAACGATGCCGACCTCAAGATGGTCACGCCCGATGCGCAGAAGAAAGAGCGCTTCATCCTGATCGACGCGGTGGGCGTCACTGAAAGCATCAAGCAGGTCGCCAAGCCGCTGGAGCGCAAGCGCGACGTGAGCTTCGACAAATTGCTCGAACACGTGGCCAGCGGACGCAGCGATGAAGATCTGGTTTCCAGTCTCGCCGGGCGGCTTTCGACGCTGGGCAAGAAGCTGACGGCGGAAGATCATGCCGAGATTGAAGCCGCATCGGGCGGACGCACCTTGCACGGCATTGCCAGCCAGCTGCTCGACAGCATCGATAATGACAAGGTGGCGGACGCAACCCCGCCCCCGCAATCGAACAAGACGCTGGATGAGACCGCCAAGCGGATGCGCGAAGAGGCCTTGCGGGTGCTGGCCGATGGGCCGAAGCTGCGCCGCCTGCTGGTCGATCTCAAGAAGCAGTCTGAAGTCTATATCGACGAGTTCACCCGCGATGCGGTGATCACCACCGGCTTCGATGAGAAAGCCGCGCGCGAGACTGTCGCGAAGTTCAGCGATTTTCTCGACCAGCACCAGGACGAGCTGACCGCGCTGACCATCATCTACGGCAAGCCGGCCCGCGTCTCGCGGCTCACCTATGGCAGCATTGAAGAATTGCGCCACGCCTTGGCCAAGCCGCCTTGGCTGCTGGAGCCGATCTCGATCTGGGCGGCCTACAAACGGCTGTCCGCAGGCAAGATCACGGCCAACCCTGCCCGCGTGCTGACCGATATCGTCGCGCTGGTGCGCTATGCCCTTGGCCAGCGCGAAACGCTTCAGCCGCTTTCTGCAGACATGGCTGGGCGCTTCAACCTATGGCTGGGCCGCGAGAAGACCGCTGGCCGCGATTACAGCGCTGAGCAACTCGGCTGGCTTGAAGCTATCCGCGACCATCTCGCTGCCAACATTGACCTCAGCCTACGCGACCTGCAGGAGCAACCCGGCTTCGTCGAACGCGGCGGTGTGATCGCAGCCCGCCGGGCATTTGGGGATCGCCTGAACACATTGATCGAAGAATTACCGGAAGCGCTGGTGGCATGACGCACCGGCGAAATGGGGGTTGAGTTGGCGCGGGGGAGGAAAGCAGCTGCGGTTGTCGTTGAACCAGTAGAAGGGCTTTGGGACTTGCCCATTGGCTGGCGATGGGAACCACTCGATGGGGTGGCCCCGGTCAATCCACGCCGCAATTTCGATGGGATAGCCGCCGATGCCGAATTGACCTTTTTAGGAATGGCAGCAGTCTCAGAATTAACTGGCGCATTAATCCTGACCGAGCAAAGACCGCTGGCAGCCGTGCGATCCGGGTTCACCCGGTTCCAATCAGGCGACGTGATATTCGCCAAGATCACGCCCTGCATGGAAAACGGAAAGCTGGCGATCATCCCGGACCTACCGCATGGTATGGGAGCGGGATCGACCGAGTTCCATGTTCTGCAGCCGGATCAGGTTAGCGCACGGTATCTCTTTCATTGGCTGTCCCAGGAAACCTTCCGGAACCGCGCAGAGCACAATATGACTGGCACTGCCGGGCAGAAGCGTGTGCCTGCAGACTGGCTGCGCAATGCGCCGATCCCGGTGCCGCCTACTATTGAGGAGCAAGTTGCCATTGTATCGCGCATCGATACCCTGTTCGCCGAAATTGACGAAGGCGAAGCGGCGCTGGCCGAAGCGCGGGCCGGGGTGGAGACCTATCGCAAGGCCCTGCTCAAGGCAGCGGTGACGGGCGAACTCACCGCCGACTGGCGGAAAGCCAACCCGCAACAGGAAACCGGCCAACAACTCCTCCAACGCATCCTCGCCGACCGCCGCGCCCGCTGGCATGCGGACCCGAAGAACACTCGCAAGAAGTACAAGGAGCCGGAAGGGCCAGATCGTGGGCTTGCCGATATTCCCGAGGGGTGGACTTGCGCACGACTTGAGCAGCTAACCACCAAGATCGTCGATGGAACGCACCACACACCCACTTACGTTTCGACAGGAATTCCATTTTTGTCAGTGAAAGATGTTCGAGATGGCAAGCTGCATTTCGAAAATTGCCGATACATTACACCGGGGGAACACGCGGATCTGACCAAGCGCTGTAATCCTGAGGGTGGCGACTTGCTTGTCACGAAGAGTGGAACAATTGGTCGAACTGCTGTGGTCAGGACAGACCAAGCCTTCTCCCTTTTCGTCAGTGTTGCGCTACTAAAGCCAGCGTCCTCGTTCATCTCTGGAGAATGGCTCGAATTTGCCTTTCACCACTGGTTCCGGAATGCCGATGTCTCACAGGATGTGAAAGGAACCGCTATCAAGAACCTACATTTGGAAGACTTTCGTGAACTGGTGGTGCCATTGCCTCCGTTAAATGAGCAGACAGCAATTATGGCCCGGTTTGAAGAGCAATCCGCCAAAGTTCCAACCAGAATGTTTGATCCGATGATGATTGGAGCTAGCTCACTACGCCAATCCATCCTCGCCGCCGCCTTCCGGGGAGAGCTTAAAGCATGACTGACGCACCTGAACAGATCACCGATGCAACCCCAATCGAGCCAAGTGAGGTAAAGCCGAACAAGCGGCGCTGGCCACTCTGGATTGGCGGCCTGCTTGTTGCCCTGATCGCATGGAACGCGGTCATTACCGTACCGGTGTCGCGCGCATTGTCTGGCGAGGAAGGCGCAACCACGGTGGCCTATCGCCGATGGCTGATCAGCCCCAGCCAAATAGTCTTCGACGTCTGGTCGGTGGAAGGAACCCAATCGATGGCCGACATGGACCGCAGGTTGCTCAAGGCCGCTGAGGCATTGCAGGACCGTTCCATCGATCAGGTAGTGCTGGCCTTTCACGGTCGCACCAAGTTTCTCATGAAGGGCACCTACTTTCAGGAGATTGGAGCCACCCGACAAACCCAAAACCCGATTTACACTATACGGACCATGCAGGAGCAGATCAGCAATCCTAATGGAACGCCTGCGTTCGAGACTTGGACGGGCGGCTGGCTGGGCGTCATGGGCAAGCAGATGGAAGACCACAACGAGTTCCACAAACGCTGGTGGGTGAACGACGAATTGGGCGTGAGCGCCAGTGATCCATTGGCCGTACCATAGGGGGAACAGCCATGCATGATATCGAGCTCTATGATCGCCGATTTGACTGGCTGGTGGCATCGCTGCTGCACCTGCCGCCTGTCTGGGCATTCTACGGCTTCGATGCGGCGTTCCTGACGCTTCCACTGTTCCTGCTAATTGGCGCACTCAAACCTCTCAAGCGCGCCCTCGCTTCGCCCCTCGCTGCCGGTATCTTTGCTGCTGGTTGCGTGCTGCTGGTTTCTCCGCTGCTTCGCTTCCTGTTCAGCAATGGCTATTGCTTCGATGCCCCGCTCAGCATTCTTGCTGGGTTTGATCGCTACGCATACTTGAACCTTTGCCAACCGAGCCTGTTCGGCGAAATCGACCAGCAGCTTTGGATCGGTCCGCTGCGCGATGCTGCTTTGCCCGTGATCGGCTTGGGTCTGATGGTTGGAATGTGGGTCAATCGGCCCAAGTCTGCTGGTGATCAGGCTGATTTGGAGCCTCCTGTCGAAGAGGCGACCAAAAAGCCCAAGTGGCAAAAACTGTTGCCGTGGTCGATTTTGCTCCTGGCAATCCCGGTTTGGCTGGGTCTTTCGCTTCGAAACCATCTGGAAGTTTTGGCCCAAGCCGAAGCGGTAAGGCAGGTCGAATTGGCACGCCAAGCACAAGAGGCAGCCGCTGCCAAAGTGGCGGCGGAAGAGGCCGCTGAAGAAGCCAAGCGCCTCGCTGCGGAGGAAGGCCAAAAGCATGTGGACCTAAGTTGGCTGATGGCTGGCTGGGCACCGATCGACGGCCTAAGCGCGAAGGACAAAGCCAACAGGGAGTTCTACTGCGCTACTGACGCTGGCTACATCTTCAAGAAGGACGGCACATACACTGGTCCCGCTGAAGAAGGCCGGTTCAGCCTCAAGGACAACGTGATCTCGTTATCAAACAGGTCAAGTTTTGAGATCGGTGAGCCGGATGATGTGTCAAGTCCGCTGCCACCTACGACGGTAAGGGTTCAGCGAAGCGGCAACCGGCTGATCATTGATGGAGCCACTTATGGCAGATGCTAATCGGAGCTTGGGCGAATGAACGAACAGACCCTTGTCTCCAAAGTCTGGAACTATGCCCACGTCCTTCGTGACGAGGGCATCGGTTATGGCGACTATGTCGGCCAGATCAGCTTTCTGCTGTTCCTCAAGATGGACGAGGAGCGTACCGAGTATCTTGGCGAGCCTTCGTTGATCCCGGCGGAATACCAGTGGTCCACGATCCGGGGAATGACCGGCGAGGCATTGGATCAGCACTACAAAAAGGCGCTGACCGAACTTGCCAAGCGGACCGATTTCGTTGGCACACTGTTCCTCAAGGCCGAAAGCAAGATCAACGATCCAGCGCGCCTGCAGCGACTGGTAACGCTGATCGACGGCGAAACGTGGATGGGCGTCAACGTCGATGTGAAGGGTGCGATCTACGAAGGCCTGCTTGAGCGCAATGCAGGCGAGGTGAAGAGCGGCGCTGGCCAGTATTTCACCCCGCGCCCGCTCATTCAGGCAATGGTCGAAGTGGTCGATCCATCCCCCAACGAGACTGTTTGCGATCCCGCTTGCGGAACTGGCGGCTTCCTGCTGGCCGCCTATGAGCACATGAAGCGTAAGCCGGCTGCTGCTGACCGCCGGGTTTCGACTGCGCTGCGTGAGGAGAAATTCCGCGGCTATGACATCGTGGCCGAAGTTGTTCGGCTCTGCGCCATGAACCTCTACCTGCATGGCATCGGTGGCAACACATCGCCAGTGATCCCGGCAGATGCCTTGGCCAATGACAGCGGCGAGCGCTTTGATATTGTCCTAGCCAATCCGCCCTTCGGTAAGCGCACATCCTATCGATCGGTCAATGCCCAGGGCGACATGGAAACCGAGCGGCAGGACTATGTTCGCGAGGACTTCACGGTCACGACCTCGAACAAGCAGCTCAACTTCCTCCAGCACATCATGACGATCCTCAAGCCGGGTGGCACTGCGGCAGTGGTGCTCCCGGACAATGTGCTGTTCGAGGGCGGCGCGGGCGAAGCGATCCGGCGGCGACTGCTCAAGGATTTCAACTTCCACACCCTGCTGAGGCTGCCGACCGGGATCTTTTACAAGCAAGGGGTCAAGGCCAACGTCCTGTTCTTCGAAAAGGTCGCAGCAGGCGAACGCATCGCGACCGAAGAACTCTGGGTCTATGACTTCCGCACGAACCAGAACTTCACCCTGCGCGAACGCCCGCTGAAGCGGGCTGAGCTCGACGATTTCGTGGAGTGCTACCGGGCCAGCCACCTGCGCCATACCCGGGAGGAAAGCGAACGCTTCCGCAAGTTCAGCTACGCCGAAATAGCAGGACGCGACAAACTCAACCTCGATATCTTCTGGCTGAAGGATGACGGCCACATCGATCCCGACAGCCTGCCCCCGCCCGATGAAGTGGCGGCGGAGATTGTCGAGAACCTTGAAGCAGCGTTGGAGCGGTTTCGGAAGGTGGCGGCGGAGTTAGCGGGAGCTTCAGAATGACCGAACAAACGATGAGAGCTCACTGCCCTCGCTGCGACGGTGATCGGGTCTGCCTCGTTCACGGGAGCTTTGACCAGCCTTGGGAGTTCGAACACGAATATGGTGGCGTCAACGGTCAAATGGACCATCGATTACTGCAATGCCGAGGGTGTGAGACAGCCTTCTACTGGAAGTCATCGTGGGACAGCGAAGGCTTCGATCACCGCTACAATCGCGCAACTGGCGAAGAAGAAATGGTCCTGCACAAGACCATCGAGACGTTTCCGGCACCTGAAAAGAAGAGCAAGCGCCCGGATTGGGCATGGTCACTACACAAGCATGATAGGACGCTCCAAGCCATCATGAGCGAGGTGTATGAGGCCGCCGAGGGGCGATCGTATATCCTGGCATCGATCGGGCTCCGCACTGCGCTTGATCGCCTCACTGAAATGCTCGGGATCGGCAATAGCCTGTCGTTTGAGAAGAAGGTTCAAGCGTTACTTGATGGTGGCTGGGTTGGCGAAACCGAGAAAATGACTTTGGATGTGGTAGCTGACGCCGGTAGTGCAGCCGCTCATCGAGGCTGGAGCCCTGACGAGGAAGCTTTCACCACCCTGCTGACCACGCTCGAACACTTTATCGAACGAGCGATTTTGACCGGGAAGAAGGCGCTAGAAATCGCACCGAAAGTCCCTCAACGAGCAAAGTCCGTCAAACCAAGTGAGGGGCCAAAAGCGTGATAAGCAAACTTGAACGTGTGCCACTCCGCGAGGTTTGGTCTCATGAGGCCTATGATTTTACCCAATGGCTCGAACAGAATATCGATGTGATCAACGAGGCCCTCGATCTCGAAATCGTCAGTGTGGATCGTGAGCAGGCAGCGGGGAAATTTAGCATCGATTTAGTCGGCGAGGACCAAGCTGGGCGCAAGTTGATCATCGAGAACCAGCTTGAGAAGAGCGATCACGATCATCTCGGCAAGTTGATTACCTACCTGACTGCCATGCAGGCGAACACCGCTATCTGGATCGTGAAAGAACCACGACCGGAGCACGTGGCGGCGATTGGCTGGCTCAATCAAGCACTCGATGCAGACTTCTACATGGTCAAGGTCGAAGCGGTTCGCATCG
>Ga0209023_10001103_pt1 | contig 37387 bp, 39 predicted proteins | sample LakOneMetagenome_FD_187468 | JGI IMG/M metagenome (GOLD analysis project Ga0209023, IMG submission 187468) | Freshwater and sediment microbial communities from Lake Erie, Canada (SPAdes) (version 2) | ecosystem: Environmental > Aquatic > Freshwater > Lentic | place: Lake Erie, Canada...
AGAAGGGCCGCAAGGTGCGCGACCAGCTGCAGAGCGTCATCGGCGCCGCCGACCCGATCGTCACGCGCACCCGGACCTCGCAGGCCGCCTAGCGGACCATCAGGCGGCGGGCGCGGCGCGTCCGCCAGCCCGGGGTCTATTCATGCCGATCTGGCGGCCGCATGTGGCGCCCGCCAGGTCGGCCTTCGGCGTTGTCGATAGCGTCGGCGCGGCATTCACGATCGCCGGGCGATCCCCAAGCTCGATCCGCAGGACTCCATGACCGGACCAATCGGGCGCGGCTGGCATCGCCCCGACGGCGTTACCGCCTCTCACCGACGGCGTCCGTAAAGGCGGGGCGAGGCGGCCCGACGCCCAACAGCCCGGACAAAGAAGCGGCGGCGGACCGAAGCCCGCCGCCGCCCAGGTTGCTCAGGTGTAGTCGGTTTAGAACCGGATGCGGGCGCTCACCGAGAAGGTGCGGCCGAGCACGCGGTAGACCTGCGGGTCGGTGTTGGCCTGCGAGAACAGACCAGCCGGAGTTTGCGGCGGCTGCTCGTCGAACAGGTTGCCGATGAAGCCCGTCACCTGGAAGTTGTCGGTGACGTTCCAGCGGACCGAAGCGTCGATGTAGGACGCGGCCGGATCCATCTGGCCGGTATCCGACGCGGAACAGCCCGCGGAGGTGCCGGTGGAGGCGAAGGTCGGGTCACACAGGCTGGGGACGTAGCTCCAGCGCGCGAACGCGGTCCAGTCGCCCAGGGTGTAGTAGACCGACAACGTGGACTTCCAGTCGAAGATCGCCCCGCCGATGGCGGCCGTCGTCGTGCCGGAGAAGTCGGTGCCGTTGATCTTGAAGTCGTTGATGATCGACAGCAGCTCGTTGACGCGCAGCCGGCCCGGGATGGGCAGGAAGGTGTCCTCGAGGTTCACGCTCCACTCGAACTGGAAGTCGATGCCCTGGGTCTCCAGGGCGTTCAGGTTGCCGACCGTGACGTTGACGGCGGTGACCTGGCCGGTGACCGGATCGCGAGCGATGCGGGCGCAGGCCGCCGCGTTCGCCCCCAGGGAGCCGTAGCAGCTGTTGAGGAAGAACTGGGCCCCCAGGGCGGCCACCGCGTCCTCGATCTTGATGTCGTAGTAGTCGACGGTCATGCGGAAGTCGCCGACCGGGAACCAGTCAGGCTGCAGCACCAGCCCCGCCGTGAACGTCTTGGCGGTCTCGGGCTTCAGGTTCGGATTGCCGAACGAGAAGGCCTGCACCTGGCTGTTGTTCGCCGTGAAGGTGGCGATCGAGCCGGCCGGCACGCCCTGGGCGACGCAGAAGGCCTGGGTGGCGGCGTTCTGGCCAGGCGCGTTGAAGCGGCAGGGGTCGAGGTAGGCGGGGAAGCCCTGGTCGCCGGCCTGGAACAGCTCGATGACCGAAGGCGCGCGGGTCGCCTCGTTGTAGACCGACCGGAAGCGCAGCCATTCGACCGGCGCCCATTCGGCCCCCACCTTGAAGGTCGTCACGCCGCCGACCGACGAGTAGTCGGAGTAGCGGTAACCGCCTTCGAGGCCCAGGTAGTAGGCCAGCGGCTGGTCCTTGATCAGCGGCACGGAGATTTCCGTGTAGAGCTCGCTGACCTGGATGGCGCCGTTCACGTCCTGGATGGCGTTGAAGCCGAAGATGTTGCCGGTGCGCTGCTCGTTGTCGACCCGGAAGGCGATATCCGTGTCGCGGTATTCAGCGCCGAACACCGCCGCGACCGGACCGGCCGGCAGGGTGAACAGGTCCCCGCGCACGAAGCCGGCGATGCGGGTTTCCTCGATCTGGGTTTCCGCGAAGGTGTTCACGCGGATGAAGTCGACCATCGGTTGGGTGAGCGTGCCCGGGCCGAAGATGTCCAGCGGAACACAGCCCGGCAGGGCCGCGCCGCCCAGGGGAGCGCCGGCGGCGGTCTGACAGCCGGCCAGGCCCTGGCGAAGCGCCGTGGCGTTGACCGAGTTGATGCCCCGACCATCGAAACGGTTAGAACCGTAGGACGCGGTCACCGACCAATTCCAGTTGTCGTTGAAGTCGCCGTCCACCGTGGTCAGGCCGTAGAACGAGTTGTTCTCGGTAAAGCCGTTGCGAGTGCCGACTTCGTTGGTGCGGCGGTCCATCGTGAACGGCGCAAGCGGCGTCGGACGCGATTGCAGGGCGATCCACAGATCCGGAGCATTGGCCTTGATGAGGGCCTGCATGTTCGGGGTCAGGGTCACGGTCAGGCCGGTCGCCGGCGTCGGGGCCAGCTGAACTTCCTGGGTCGAGTTGACGAAGTTCAGCATCACCTTGGCGTGGACGCTGTCGGTGATGTCGTAGTTGACGGTGGTGGTCATGTTGAAGCGTTCGGCCGGGATCATCAGGTAGTTGTCCGGCGCGAAGTTGTAGCGCGACGAACCCGCCGAACGATCCGGAACGCCACAGGCGCCGGAGACGTTGCGCGGGGTCAGCTGGCCGGCGTCGTTGAACGACAGGTTGCCGGAGTTGACCGCGCCGCCGGGGATCCCGTCACAGTTCGTGTCAGTGTTGCCGGCGCCGAAGTGGGCGGGCAGCAGGACCGACAGGTTGGTGAAGGGGTTGGCGCCGTTGTTGGTGATCCAGCCCCAGGCCGGGGTCCCCGAACCGCCGGAGGAGATGACCGGATTGGTGGCCGACACCTCGGAGGCGCTGTCACAGACGTCCACGCGCAGGTGCACCGTGTCGTAGCAGGCGGCGCCGGAGGTGCGGGAGAAGCCGAACTCCGACTGCAACACCTTTTCGCGGTTGAAATAGGCGGCGTAGGCCGTGGCATTGCCGCGGCCGTTGGCGAAGTTGCCGCCGACGAGCGCGTTGACTTCGACTTCGGGAGCCTTGCCTTCGAAGGACGAGCCGTAGGTCGCCATGATCTCGGCGCCTTCGTAGTCGTCCTTGAGGATGAAGTTGACGACGCCGGAGATGGCGTCCGAGCCGTACACGGCCGAGGCGCCGCCAGTGACCACTTCAATGCGGTCGATCAGCGAGGCCGGGATCGTGTTCAGATCCACCACACCGGTGGTGGACGATGCCGGAATGCGCTCGCCGTTGACCAGAACCAGGGTGCGGTTCGGACCCAGGCCGCGCAGGTCGATCGTTGAGAAGTCTTCACCGCCCGAGTTGTTCGAGGTGCGGGTGTTGCCCGGCACGATCTGCGGCAGTTCGTTCAGCAGGGTTTCGACGCTGAGCGTGGCCGTCAGCTCGAGCTGCTCCGAGCCCACGGTCGTAACCGGGCTGATCGCCTCGAAGTCCTGACGGACGATACGCGAGCCGGTGACGACGACGCCCTCGACCTCGGTGGCGTCGTCCGCGGCGAATGCGGGCGCGGCCATGGCCAGCAATGCGGCCCCGCCGATTATGGTCGACGCCATGAGGCGTTGACGTGAGAAACGGTTATTCAAGATCGGATCCTCCTGAGTGAGCCGGCGCATGTGCGCCGACCATGACGGCCCCAACCGCCAAGTACTCATTAGGTTATGACGCGAGGTGTGCATGAACAAAGGTCAATAATGGCACCACATTATCTTCGCCGCGAATGGTCACGCGACGGACACAAAGAGTGGAATTGCAAGCGTGCATCTATTTTACTTGCGAGATTGCTATACCGATCAAGAGCCCGGTCCGATCAAGGCGGCCAGGGCGCCGATCAGGAGCACGATCAGAGCCAGGAAGGCGTAGACCGCCCTCGCCCCGATCCCGGAGCCAATCAGGCACGGCTTCACGCCGGCGCGCGCCATGCGCCATGAAATGACGGCCCCCACACCGCCGAGGCCCAGAATCTTGAACGCTACTCCCCACGAGGCCACCGCCCACAGGACCGGCGGGCCGATATCCTCCGCGGCGGCGAAGGCGGTGATGACCGCGAGGTTGAGGGCCGTCATCACGGCGCCCACCCCGGCGTAGCTGGTGAAGGCCACCTCGAAATGTCGCCAGAACGAAACCTGTCGCGCGGAGAGCTTCATGATAGGCGCGCCGGCGACGCCGCCCAGCAGCGCCATCAGCGCCACGGTGATCGCGGAGGAATGCAGGCTCTGCTCCAGGGTATCGTAGTCCATCGCGCACCTCCCGCCATGCGCTCAGGATGGCGGAAGGCGTTGCAGCCCCGATGCAGGAAGCGTCCGCTTCAGGTCAGCGGAACATGCGCCCGGTCATGCGGAAGAAAAGAATGATCGCGCCTTCGATGGTGACGCCGATTCCAGACAGCATGAGCACCCAAACCATCGCGTTCAGGATGGTGTCGCGGAAGGGGCTGGCGCCGGTGGGGTTGCTGACGCCCGAAGCCCCCGACGCCGCCGCGATGCCCCAAAGCACCGCGAGGGCGAGCATCGGGCCGAATACGGTGATCAGCATCATCCAGCCGAGCAGCGCGGAACCGCGTCTTCCGGTGGTGTTCGCCATGATCCTGGCCTCCATGCCTGAAACGGACGGCGCGAACCGTGAATACCGGCGCGCGCGGTCCCGCCGGCGCCCAAGCTAGGCCGCCCGCGCGCAAAGCAAAAGGCCCGGGATTGCTCCCGGGCCTTCGCTTCAATCCTTCGGAGCCTGAGCCCCGCGAGATTATTTGATCGTGACGGAAGCGCCGGCTTCTTCGAGCTTCTTCTTGATCTCTTCGGCTTCCTGCTTGGAGACGTTCTCCTTGACGGCGGCCGGAGCGGCTTCGACGAGGTCCTTGGCTTCCTTGAGGCCCAGGTCCGGACGAACGCCGCGGACTTCCTTGATCACGTTGATCTTCTTGTCGCCGCCAGCGGTCAGCATGACGGTGAACTCGGTCTGCTCTTCAGCAGCTTCGGCCGGGGCGGCGGCAGCGCCGCCGGCAGCGGCGACGGCCACGGGAGCAGCGGCGGAAACGCCCCACTTTTCTTCGAGCAGCTTGGAGAGCTCAGCGGCTTCCAAGACGGTCAGGGTGGAGAGTTCGTCGACCAGTTTTTCGAGCTTAGCCATTTGAGTGTTTTCCTTGGGATGGATGGAGTTTGATGCAGAGATGACCGGTTAGGCGGCGTCCTTGGCGGCATAGGCCGAGAAGACGCGGGCCAGTTGAGCAGCCGGCGCTTGCAGCACGCCCGCGACCTTGGTCGCCGGAGCTTGCAGCAGGCCGATGATCTTGGCCCGGAGCTGGTCGAGCGAGGGCAGAGTCGCAAGCGACTTCACCGCGGCGCCGTCCAGCACGATGTCGCCCATCAGGCCGCCGATGACGATGAACTTGTCATTGTCCTTGGCGTACTGGGCGGTGACCTTGGCGGCGGAAACCGGATCGGGTCCGAAGGCGATCGCGACAGGGCCCTTGAAGAGGGCGTCGCCCGCTTCGCCGACCGAGCCGTTCAGAGCCTTCTGAACGAGACGGTTCTTCACCACCTTCAGCGACGCGCCTTCCTTGCGGAGGCGGCCTCTCAGGTCGGTCATTTCCGCAACGGTCAGACCCATGTAGTGGGTCACGACCACGGCGCCGGCGCCGGCGAAGACGCCCTTGAGCGTTTCGATCGACTCGGCCTTTTGTGCGCGGTCCATTGCGGTCTCCGTTGCGTGTTTCGGCGCAGGGACCATCCCCACGCCGAACGGCCAGGCGACCCGCGGTAAGGCGGGGTCTGGCCGGATAGATCTGTCCGAAGGAATTCACGAACCGGACGGTCCATGCGGTGCATGGACGCCTTGGCTGCGGCTCCCCGTCTCCCAACGGCGCGAAGGGGCTCCTTCGCGATTAAGATCCAGGTGACCCCTGGATCCCGCAGTTCTCGAACAGGACCGCCGCGAGCGAGCCCGCGACGGGAAGTGGGGCCGTATAAGGGAAGGTCCGGCGAAAGTCCAGACAGGTGAGATTTTCTTTCCCATACGCAGCAACGGTTTGAGTGGTCGCTCGCCACTTTCTTTCACCCGTCTGTCGATTCCCGCTCGCCCGGTTCGTCGCTCCCATGAACACGGCTGATGAGCGGCCGACGAACGATGGAGAGACAAAGATGCGTTTCATGGTTCTGGTGAAGGCCAGCAAAGACAGCGAGGCGGGCGTCATGCCGACGACCGACGACCTGGCCGCCATGGGCAAGTTCAATGAAGAGCTGGTGAAAGCCGGCGTGATGCTGGACGGCGACGGCCTGAAGCCGACTTCGAAGGCGGCGCGCATCAGCTACGACGCCGCTGGCAAGCCCACCGTGACGGACGGCCCCTTCGCCGAGGTGAAGGAACTGGTCGCGGGCTACTGGATCCTCGAGCTCAAGGACATGGACGAAGCCCTGGCCTGGATGAAGCGGGCGCCGTTCAAGGGCGGGACCATCGAGATCCGCCCCTACCTCACCGCCGAAGATTTCGGCGCCGCCTTCACGCCCGAGCTGCAGCAGGCCGAAGCCAACCTGCGCGCCCAGTCTGAAGCCAGGAAGCACTGAGGATCGACCCATGCGCTTCATGCTGATCCGCAAGGCCGCCGAGAACACCGAGCGCGGCGACATGCCCACCGAGGAGCTGATCGCGGCCATGGGCGCCTATAACGCCCAGTTGATCGCGGCCGGGGCCATGGTCGACGGAGCGGGGCTGAAACCCTCGTCCCTCGGGGCCCGCATCCAGATCGATGGCGTCGGCGGCAAGCCGCCGGCCGTCACCGACGGCCCCTTCGCCGAGATCAAGGAGCTGGTCGCCGGCTTCACCATCATCAACGTCGCCGACAAGGCGGAGGCGATCGAGTGGGTGAAGCGGTGGCCGCCCGAGGACGGTCCGGTGCAGATCGAACTTCGCCAGCTCTATGAGATGGAGGATTTCGGCGACAGCCCGGCGGCCCGCAAGATGCGGGACGACTTCGCGAAACTGGGCTGATCGCTATGCTGGCGACCTCCACTCAAGCCCGGGACGAACCCATGCTCTACGCGGTCATCTGCTACAACGAGGAAGCCGAGATCCAGAAATGGACCCCCGCCCAGGACGCCGACTGCATGGCGCGCCTGACGCAGGTGAACGACGACCTCGACCGCCAGGGCCGGCTCGGTCCCGTGCTGCGGCTGGATTTCACCGGCACGGCCACCACCCTTCGCAAGACCAGCGGCGACCCCGTCGTCCACGACGGCCCCTTCGCCGAGACCAAGGAGCAGCTGCTGGGCCTCTACGTCATCGAGTGCGACTCGATGGAGCACGCCCAGGACGCCGCCCGTGACCTGGCCCGCGCCAATCCCGGCACGGGTTCCTACGAAATCCGACCCATCCGCTACCTGAGGTCCGGCGCAGCCGCGTAGCCCAGGAACAAGGAGATACGCCGTGGAAGTGAACACCGCCGCCCAGGAAAACGCGCAAAAGGCTCCCGTGAAGGGCGTGGCTCCCCAGCTCACAGCCAAGGATGGCCAGGCTCAGCTCGACTTCTACGTGAAGGCCTTCGACGCCACGGTGCTGAACACCATGAAGGGCGAGAACGGCAAGTACATGCACATCAACCTGGGCATCAACGACGGCAACCTGCTGATGAGCGACGCCATGCCCGAGTACGGCTACCCCTATGTCGCGCCCGGCGGCTACACCGTCCACCTGCAGGTCGAGGAGCCGCAGAAGTGGTTCGACCGCGCCGTCGCCGCCGGCTGCACCGCCACGGTGCCCATGGAAGTGATGTTCTGGGGCGACCGCTACGGCCAGCTCAAGGATCCGTTCGACGTGACCTGGTCCATCGGCGGGCCCGTGTAGCGCCCCGAGGACGGTCAGATGCTTGCGGCCGGCCAGCCGCGCGGGTTAGTCGGCGGGGGTGAGCACCACTCCCGCCGCCCATCGCGCCATCGAGGCGGTCTTCCGCATCGAGCAGGCCAGACTGATCGCCGGCCTGGCGCGGATGACGCGCGACGTGGGCGCCGCCGAGGAGCTGGCCCAGGACGCCCTGCTGACCGCGCTGGAGCGCTGGCCCCGCGACGGCATCCCCGACAAGCCGGGGGCCTGGCTGATGACCCATGCCAAGCGGCGTGCGCTCGACGGCTTCCGGCGCGAGAAGATGCTCGAGCGCAAGCACGCCGAGCTGACCCACGAGATCGAGACGGATCAGGCCATGGCCACGCCCGATCCTGACGCGGCGCTGGACGACGACGTCGGCGACGACCTGCTGCGGCTGATCTTCACCGCCTGTCACCCGGTGCTGTCGACCGAGGCGCAGGTGGCGCTGACCCTGCGGCTGGTCGGCGGCCTGACCACCGAGGAGATCGCCCGCGCCTTCCTCGTCCCCGAGCCCACCGTCGCCCAGCGCATCGTGCGCGCCAAGAAGGCCCTGGCCGAGGCGGGCGTACCCTTCGAGCTGCCGCGCGGCGAGGATCGGGCCCAGCGCCTGTCGTCGGTGCTGGGGGTGCTCTACCTGATCTTCAACGAGGGCTATGCCGCCACCGCCGGCGAGGATCTGATGCGCCCGGCCCTGTGCGCGGAAGCCATGCGCCTGGGACGCGTACTGGTGGGCCTCGCGCCCTACGAGCCCGAGGCGCACGGCCTGATCGCCCTGATGGAGCTGACCGGGGCGCGCGCCCCGGCTCGCACCGGCCCCGACGGAGCCGCCATCCTGCTGCCCGACCAGGACCGCTCGCGCTGGAACCAGCTGCTGCTGCGCCGCGGCCAGCAGGCGCTGGACCGGGCCGAGGCCCTGGCCCCGGCGCGCGGGAACTACACCCTGCAGGCCGCCATCGCCGCCTGCCATGGGCGCGCCCGCACCGCTGACGCCACCGACTGGGCCCGAATTGCGCGCCTTTACGGCGAACTGGCCGCCCTCACCCCCTCGCCGGTGATCGAGCTGAACCGCGCCATGGCGGTGTCCATGGCCGACGGGCCGGCGGCGGGCCTGGCCATCGTCGACGCCGTCGCCGGCGATCCGGCGTTGAAGGCCTACCACCTGCTGCCCGCCGTGCGCGGCGACCTGCTCGACCGGCTGGACCGCAAGCTCGAGGCGCGCCGCGAGTTCGAACGCGCCGCCGCCATGACCCGCAACGCGCGCGAGCAGAAGGTCCTGCGCGACCGCGCCGCCGCCTGCGGCTGAGACCTACCCCTTCACGATCTCGACGCGCCTGTTCTGCGCCCGCCCGGCCTGGGTGTCATTCGAAGCCACCGGCTTGCTGAACCCAAAACCGACCGACGTGAGGCTAGCGGCCGCGACGCCCTGCCCTGCGAGGTAGGCCTTCACCGCCGCCGCGCGCTGGGTCGAGAGGCTCTGGTTGAAGCCCTCGCCGCCGATGTTGTCGGTGTGGCCCTCCAAGGTGATTTTCCAATCGGGATGGGACTTCAGCATCTGCGCCACCTGATCGAGCAGCGGCCGCGAGGCCGGCTGGATCGTGGCCGAGTTGAAGTCGAAGTTCACGCCGTCCAGGCGCGCGCGGCCCTCGGTCTGCAGTTGGGAGGCCAACTGGCCCTCGGCCGCCGCCGCTCCGCGCCAACCGGGGATCATCGGGCAATCGCCGATATCGTTGGAGACCTTGGTGCCGCTGCGGAAGTCCTTCCAGCCCGCGTCCGGCCCGTCGTCGCGGCCGCGCGTCAGGCCGAACATCGAATTGCCGTCCGCTGAAAACGCGAACAGGCCGAACTGGTGATCGATGCCGGCCGGATTCTGCTCGGTCATCTCGACCTTTACCAGCCGTCCTTCGGTTCCGCCCGACAGCACGCCCTGCAGGTACTCGTAGCAACCGATGATGCGGGTGCCTTCCTGCTTCAGGTGCACCTTGCCCCAGCCGCTGGCGCCCTCGTAAGTGCCACTGACGTTGGCGACGCTGGCGGCGCTGGTCAGCTGTCGGCCGTAGCCGCGGAAGCCGGTCAGTCCGTAATAGTCCGCCCCGTGGGTCGATTCGAGGGTCAGTCGCACCCAGCGTCCGGTCGCCTTGGTCGGCAGGACAAAGGACTGGTTGTTGGCCGATTGGGCCAGGTCGGTCTCCAGCACGGTGGTGTAACCGGCTGTGTCTGAACTGTCGGAGACCTCAACCTTCACCCGCTTGGGCGATTTCTCCGGATTGGTCAGGCCGTCGCTGTCAAAGACGATGCGGGCGATCTCGGTGCGTTCCGGCAGTTCCAGCACATAGGCCGCCGCCTTGCCCGCCTCGGCCCGCGTGTCGGTCGCAGGCGTCTCGTCGATCAGGTTGTAAGGGGAATAGGCCAAGTCCGCGTAGTCCGCATCCGATGGCGCGCCCACGAAACGTGCGCCGGCTGCGAAGGCGAACAGGTCGGTCTCGGCTGACGGCGCCTCGGCGCCGCCGGACCCGTTCGCGCCGGTCGAGGTCGCGGCGGTGGTCGAGGCGTTGGCGGCCTGGCCCTGGCCTCCGCAGGCGGCGACCAGCACGAGCGCGGCCAGCGCCGCCATTGCGACATAGCGTTTCATGGAGCATCCCCTCTTAGGCGCCCAACAGACCAGCCAAACGGGTCAGGCGCAACTGGCGGCTGCAACGTGACCGGGCGCAACGTCACGGCAGACGCGGCTGCCGAGCTCCGCCCGATGAACGGAAAACAACGAACCGCTCAGGTTCGGCTCAGCCGGGCTGCGCCAGTCTGCCCCCATCGACGCCGCACCGGCGGACGACACAGAGCTGGAGAGCCTGAAATGAAAAAGTTTGTGAGCGCCCTTATCGCCGTCTCCGCGCTGACGGTCGCCCTTCCGGCCGCCGCCCAGGATTACGGCCATGGCGGTGACTACGGCCGTGGCGGCGAATATGGCCGCGGCGGCGACTACGGCCGGGGCGGCGACTACGGCCGCGGCGGCTACGGCGCCGACGTCAGCCGGCAGATCGAACGCCTCGACGCAAAGATCGACCGCGCCCAGGCCATGCACCGGATCAGCTACCGCGAGGCCCAGCGCCTCAACTGGCAGGTCACCGAGCTGAAGCGTCTGCAGCGCACCTACTGGCGCAACGACGGTCGCCTCAGCGGCTGGGAAGTGCGCGACCTGCAGAACCGCGTCGCCCGCGTCGAAGCCTCGTTCCGCTACGAGCGCAATGACGGTGACGGCTATCGCGGCGGCTACCGCGGCGACCGCTACTAATCGCCAAAACCGGCGGTCCCTGCCCCCCTAAGCAACCCCGCCGGTTGCGCGGCCCCAGCTCCCCGCCTGGGCCGCGCCAAAAAGAAAGGCCCGGGACGAAAGTCCCGGGCCTTTCCCGTATTCAAATCAGGCTGGAAGCGATCAGGCCGTGAAGCTGGCCGGATCGACCTTCACGCCCGGGCCCATGGTGGACGAGAGCGAGATGCGCTTGACGTAGGTGCCCTTGGCGCCGGTCGGCTTGGCCTTCTGCAAGGCGTCGATGAACGCCTTGATGTTGGCTTCCAGGGCGTCCTGGGTGAACGAGGCCTTGCCGATGCCGGCGTGCACGACGCCCGCCTTTTCGACGCGGAACTCCACGGCGCCGCCCTTGGCGTCCTTGACGGCTTGGCCGACGTTCGGGGTCACGGTGCCGACCTTGGGGTTCGGCATCAGGCCGCGGGGGCCCAGCACCTTACCCAGACGGCCGACGAGGGCCATCATGTCCGGCGTGGCGATGACGCGGTCGAAGTCCATGAAGCCGCCGTTGATCTTCTCGTACAGATCCTCGGCGCCCACGTGTTCGGCGCCGGCGGCGGTCGCTTCGGCCGCCTTGGCGTCCTTGGCGAAGACGGCGACGCGGACGTCACGGCCCGTGCCCGAGGGCAGGTTCACGACGCCACGGACCTGCTGGTCCGCGTGACGCGGGTCGACGCCCAGGTTGACGGCGATTTCGACGGTCTCGTCGAACTTCGCCTTGGCGTTGTCCTTGACCATCTTCAGGGCGTCCGCGAACGGCATGACCGTTTCGGAGACGTTGGAGAACGCCTTTTGGCGCTTGGAAAGCTTTGCCATGTCTGTCAAGCCCCAATCACGTCGAGACCCATCGACCGGGCGGAGCCGGCGATGATCTTGGTGGCCTGATCGAGATCGTTCGCGTTCAGGTCCTTCATCTTCTTCTCGGCGATCTCACGGCACTGGGCCATGGTCACCTTGCCGGCCACTTCGCGGCCCGGCTTCTGCGAGCCGGACTTCAGCTTGGCGGCCTGCTTCAGATAGTAGGATGCGGGCGGGGTCTTGGTGACGAAGGTAAAGGACTTGTCCTGGTAGACGGTGATGACCGTCGGCAGGGGCGTGCCCTTCTGTTCCTTCTCGGTGCGGGCGTTGAACTCCTTGCAGAAGCCCATGATGTTGACGCCGCGCTGACCCAGCGCCGGCCCGATGGGCGGCGAAGGCGTGGCGGAGCCCGCGGGCACCTGCAGCTTGATATAGCCCAAGATTTTCTTGGCCATTCTTCTCTCCTGTGTGGGCGTCCAAGAAGACGGAAGCCCTGTGAGCCGTGGTCCGGAGCTGGCCGCTCCTCCCACGGATTTGCCTGGTCGGCGCGCGAAGGCGCGTCACAGGGTCGACGTCCCTACACCGCCGAAGCGGCCCAGGGAATTCCTAGCTGGTCTTTTCGACCTGCGAGTATTCCAGCTCGACCGGGGTTTCCCGGCCGAAGATCGAAACCGACACGCGCAGGCGTTCGCGCTCCTCGTCCACGCTCTCCACGTGGCCGTCGAAGCTGGCGAAGGGGCCGTCGTTGACGCGCACCTTCTCGCCGATGTCGAAGCGGATGGTCGAACGCGGACGCTCGACGCCCTCTTCCATCGTGCCGACGATGCGCTGGACTTCCTTTTCGGAGACCGGGGCCGGCTTGGCCTGCGATCCCAGGAAGCCCGTCACCTTCGGGGTGTTCTTGACCAGGTGGTAGGCCTCGTCGGTGAGCTCCATCTTCACCAGCACGTAGCCGGGGAAGTACTTGCGCTCGGTGTTCACCTTGCGGCCGCGGCGGATCTCGACGACGTCCTCGGTCGGAACCAGGATCTCGGAGAACTTGTCGGCCAGGCCTTGCGACTTGGCCTGGTCGCGCAGCGCCTCGGCCACCTTCTTCTCGAAGTTCGAGTAGGCGTGGACGATGTACCACTTGTGGTTCGGGTTCGAAGCGGCCTTGGGGGCTTCGGTCGTGTCGGTCGCGGAATCGCTCATGACCTGTCCTAGCTCCCGATCTTGATGAGGTATTTGACGGCGGTGCCGAGGCCGACGTCGACGACGGCGAAGAAGACGGTGGCCAGCAGCACCATGATGAAGACCATCATGGAGGTGATCCAGGTTTCCTTGCGCGAGGTCCAGGTGATCTTGCGGGCTTCGGCGCGGACTTCCTTGGCGAACTGGACGGGATTGACGCGCGGCTTCTTCGGCGCCGCTTCCGGCGCGGCGTCGATCGTCGTCGCGCCAGCATTGCCGCTGGCGCCGCCCATCCCGGAATTGCGCGCGCCGCGATTGAAGCTGCGCACCTTGCTCTTGGCCATCAACTCGTCCTCGGATCTGGAGCCCGGCGCCCAGATCGTTCGTGAAAATCCATCGAAAGGACCGCCAGCCGGACGGGCCCTCACGACGTTAGATAGTGGCAGGAGTGAAGGGACTCGAACCCATGACCCTCGGTTTTGGAGACCGATGCTCTACCAGCTGAGCTACACTCCTATCGCAACCCCTTGGGCCAGAAGCCTTTGGCGTCATGATCCCCGAACAACGAACAGCGCGCCGGAAGGGCGTCCGGCCCCTCGGCGCGCTCGGCTCGTCACCGGAGCCGGGTCGTTTAGCGCACGCGCCCTTTGGCGGCAAGGGGGAGCCGCGCGTAGATCTGCTGCAATTTGACCGCCTGCGCCTCCCATCCGTGCTTGATCAGCAGGTCAGGCCGGGCCGCGATCGCCGCGTCGTAGCGGGCTCGATTGGCCAGCAGGTCCTTCAGGGCGGCGCGCAGCGCCTTGTCGTCGCCGGGCGGATAGAGCGGGCCGACGGGCCACGCCTCGAACAACCGCGCCAAGGCGCCGGTCGAGCTGGACAAGACGGGCAGCCCCGCCAGCAGGTAGTCGAACAACTTGTTGGGCAGGCTGAGTTCGGCGTTGCCGTAGCTGTCCATGGGAATCACCCCGGCGTCGGCGTCGGCGATGAAGCCCGAGACTTCGTCGTAGGGCAGTAGCGAATGCATATGAATCCGCTCGCGCACCCCCAGGCGGGCAGCTTCCTTGAGGATGCCGTTCACGAACGGGCCGCGCGAAGCGGTGATCAGGGCCAGGTGCGTGTTGGGAAAATCGGGCAGCACCGCGATCAGGTGTTCGATGCCGCGCCCCTCGCGCACGCTGCCGGAGTGCACCAGCAGCACTTGGTCCGAGGGCAGATCGAGGCGCCGGCGCAGGGTGCGGCCACGGTACTTGTGGCGCGCCGACAGGCGTTGGGTGTTGTAGATCACCGCATCGACCTTCAGGCCGTATTCGCGCTTCAGGCCCTCGGCCTGTTCCTCGCTGACGCAGGTGATCGCGTCCGGGGTCTTGATGTAGTGGCGTTCCCACTTCTCGCCGACGGCCTGGGCCTCGGGATCGACCAGCTGGTAGTCGGCGATGGGCCAACTACAGCGCCGCGAAGGCGGGCGTGATCGGCTTCACCAAGGCGCTGGCCCAGGAAGGCGCCGCCAAGGGCGTCACCGTCAACGCCATAGCGCCGGGCTACATTGAAACGGCGATGACCGCCCAGATGCCGCCCGCGGTGCTGGAACGCATCGTGGCGGCGATCCCGGTCGGGCGCATGGGCCGGCCGGAAGAGGTGGCGCGCTGCGTCAGCTTCCTGGCCAGCGACGAGGCGGGGTTCATCACTGGCAGCACCCTGGCGGTGAATGGCGGGCAGTACCTGTCGGGCTAGAGCAGCGGATAGGCGGGCAACGTCAGGAACTCGGCGCAGTCGTCGGCCAGCACCAGTTCGGCGAACAAGTCGGCGGCGGCGTCCAGGCGGGCCGGCGCGAAGGCCTCGCGGATGGCGGCGGATTCCTCGCGCAGGATGGCGCCGAACAGGGCCCGGTCGATGACGCGGCCGTCCTCCAGCGACGCGGCCTGTTGCAACCACTGCCACACCTGGGTGCGGCAGATCTCGGCAGTGGCCGCGTCTTCCATCAGGTTGTAGAGCGGGGCGGCGCCGCGGCCGCCCAGCCAGGCCTCGATGTAGCGGACGCCGACGCGGATGTTCTCGCGCAGGCCGGCCTCGGTGCGGGGGCCGGGGTGGATGCGCAGCATGTCCTCGGCGGTGACGGCGACGTCCTCGCGCATCCGGTCCAGCTGGTTGGGCGTGGGCATCAGGCGGTCGAACACCTTCTTTGCGACGGGCACCAGGTCGGGGTGCGCCACCCAGGTTCCGTCGTGGCCGGCCAGGGCCTCGCGCTCCTTGTCGGCGCGCACCTTGGCGAAGGCGATGTCGTTGGCGGCCGGGTCGCCCTTGATGGGGATCTGCGCCGCCATGCCGCCCATGGCGAAGGCCCCCCTGCGGTGGCAGGTCCTGATCAGCAGGTCTGAGTAGGCGCCCAGGAAGGCCTGGCCCATGACCATGCGGGCGCGGTCAGGCGTCAGGGCCTCGGGGTGGCGGCCCAGGCGCTTGATGTAGCTGAAGATATAGTCCCAGCGGCCGCAGTTCAGCCCGACGATGTGGTCCTTCAGTTCGTGGAGGATTTCGTCCATCTCGAAGGCCGCCGGCAGGGTCTCGATCAGGATGGTGGCCTTGATGGTCCCGACCGGCAGGCCCAGCCGCTGTTGCGTGGCGAGGATGACGTCGTTCCACAGACGCGCCTCCAGCCGGCTCTCCAGCTTGGGCAGATAGTAGTAGGGGCCGGAACCCTGTTCCACCGCGGACCGCGCGTTGTGGAAGGCGTAAAGGCCGAAGTCGAAGAGGCTGCCCGCGATGGGCTGGCCGTCGACCTCCACATGGGCTTCGGGCAGGTGCCAGCCGCGCGGGCGCACCATCAGGACGGCGGGGTTGTCGCCCACGGCATAGGACTTGCCGTTTGTCTCAAGGGTCAGGGCGCCGGCCCAGCGGTCCTTCAGATTGACTTGGCCGTCGATGAGATTGGCCCAGGTCGGCGCGGTGGCGTCCTCGAAGTCGGCCATGAAGGCGCTGGCGCCGGAGTTCAGCGCATTGATGATCATCTTGCGGTCGACGGGACCGGTGATCTCGACGCGGCGGTCGCGCAGGTCGGCGGGGATGGGGGCGACGCGCCAGTCGGCGGCGCGAATGGCGGCGGTCTCGGCCAGAAAGTCGGGCGTCTCGCCGGCATCGAACCGCTCTTGGCGCTCGGCCCGGGCGGCCAGCAGTTCGCGCCGGCGGCTGTCGAAACGGCGGTGCAGGTCGGCCAGGAAGGCCAGCGCCTCAGCGGTCAGGATCTCCCCCCCCCTTCCCTCGACGGGGGCTAGCACCTTGGCCGTCGCGGTGGTCTCAGTCGAGTCGAGGGGCATGGTCATGATCTCCCCACCCTAGTGTCATCCCGGAAAGCGCGCAGCGCTTATCCGGGACCTCATGCGCGGGCGGCCAAGATGGAGTGGGGTCCCGGATAGCGCCTCGCGGCGCTTCCGGGATGACAATCGAGAGGGTTCAGCCCGGCATCCGGATCTGTTCGGCGGTGATGGCGTAGCGGGCCGTCGCCTTGGAGCGGGTGTCGCGCGAGACTTCCTTCCAGGCCTGTTCGGCCTTGGCGCGGTCCTCGAACGGGCCAATGGCCTGGGCCTGGCCTTCACGCAGGTTGTTGAAGCCGGTGCAGGTGTAGTCCCCGCCCACGACCCAGTAGCGTTCCTTGGTCATCTCGAAATCTCCTCTTACTCGGCGGCGACGAGTTCGGGAGACGCCTTGGCGCCCTTGAACTGGTCGTGCTCGGTGGATTGGGCCATGGCCGTGGTCGAGCTCTTGCCCGACGAGATGACCGTGGCGATCTGGTCGAAGTAGCCGGTGCCGACCTCGCGCTGGTGGCGCGTGGCGGTGTAGCCGTCCTTCTCGGAGGCGAACTCGGCCTGCTGCAGCTCGGAATAGGCCGCCATGCCGCGATCGCGGTAGCCGGAGGCCAGCTCGAACATGCCGTGGTTGAGCGCGTGGAAGCCGGCCAGGGTGACGAACTGGAACTTGTAGCCCATGGCTCCCAGCTCGCGCTGGAACCTGGCGATCGTGTCCTTGTCCAGCTTGGCTTCCCAGTTGAACGAGGGCGAGCAGTTGTAGGCCATCAGCTTGCCCGGATGCTGCTTCTGGATCGCTTCGGCGAACCGGCGCGCGTCGTCGAGGTCCGGATTGGAGGTCTCCCACCACAGGACGTCGGCGTACTTGGCGTAGGCCAGGCCCCGCGCGATGCAGTGATCCAGGCCCGTGCCTTCCTTCAGGCGGAAGAACCCTTCCGGCGTGCGGCTGTCCGCTTCGATGAAGGGCCGGTCGCGCTCGTCGACGTCGGAGGTGATCAGCCGCGCGCTCTCGGCGTCGGTGCGCGCCACGGTCAGGGTCGGAACCCCCATGACGTCGGCGGCCAGCCGCGCGGCGATCAGGTTGCGCTCGTGGGCGGCGGTCGGGATCAGCACCTTGCCGCCCAGGTGGCCGCACTTCTTCTCCGACGCCAGCTGGTCCTCGAAGTGCACGCCCGAAGCGCCGGCCTCGATGAAGGCCTTCATGATCTCGAACGAGTTCAGCGGTCCGCCGAAACCGGCCTCGGCATCGGCGACGATGGGGGCGAACCAGTCGCGCTGGGCGCCGCCTTCGGAATGCTCGACCTGGTCGGCGCGCTGCAGGGTGCGGTTGATGCGGCGGCACAGTTCCGGCGCCGCGTTGGCGGGGTAGAGCGACTGGTCGGGGTACATGGCCCCGGCGGTGTTGGCGTCGGCGGCGACCTGCCAGCCGGACAGGTAGATGGCCTTCAGCCCGGCGCGGACCATCTGCATGGCCTGGTTGCCGGTCACGGCGCCGAGCGCATTCACATAGTCCTCGGTCTGCAGCAGCTCCCACAGCTTGTTGGCGCCGCGTTCGGCCAGGGTGTTGGCGATGACGACAGAGCCGCGCAGGCGCTCGACGTCTTCGGGGCTGTAGGGACGCTCGATGCCGTCGAAGCGGCCGACCGGGGCGTTGGGAACCAGGGCGCTGAAGGTGGTCACGTCGATCTCCGGTCACATCGGGGGGCAAACGTCGCCCCGTCGAAGACAGAAGAACACGACTCAGCCGCGCTGGCTCCGGTCCGGAGCCGGCAATTCGGGCAAACTTGTCATGCTTGTCACTTGTTCACTCTGTCACTTTGTGACAACATGACCGCATGGCCCAGGATCGCGCCGAAACCGAGCACAAGATGTTCCTGGGTGGGCGGCTCAAGCGCCTGCGCCGCGAGCTGGGGCATACCCAGACCCGCATGGCCGCCGACCTGGGGGTATCCCCCAGCTACCTGAACCACCTGGAGCGCAACCAGCGGCCCATGACCGCCCAGGTGCTGCTGCGCCTGGCCCAGGCCTATGACCTGGACCTGCGCGCCTTCTCCGGCGACGCCGACAAGGGCGGCGAGGCGGACCTGCAGGAGGTCTTCGCCGATCCCATGTTCCGCGACCTGCCCATCCCGCGCCACGAGATCGCCGACCTGATCGAGAATGCGCCCGGGGCTTCGGAGGCCGTGGTGCGCCTCTACCGGACCCTGATGGACCAGCGCCGTCGCGAGAGCCTGGGGCTCTCCCCCGCCCTTTCCGACGAGGCCCGCGAGGCCGGGTCCGAACTGACCGCCACCGACTGGGTGCGCGACCACATCCAGGCCCACCGCAACCATTTCGGCGAGCTCGACGCCCTGGGCGAGCAGATCGCCGCCGATCTCAACGCCGGCCCGCACGGGCTGGAGGCGGCCGCCGCCGCGCGCCTGCTGGCCGACTGGCGCATCGAGGTGCGCATCCTGCCGGTCTCGGTGATGGTCGAATACGTGCGCAAGTACGACCCGCACCGCCGCCGACTGCTGCTCTCGGAAGTGCTCGACGGCCCGGCGCGCGCCTTCGCCGTCGCCTATCACCTCGGCTTCAACGAGGGCGGCGAGATGCTCAACGCCCTGGTCAACGCCGCCGATGCGCCGGATGTGGCCTCGCGGCGGCTGCTCAAGGTGTCGCTGACCAATTACCTGGCCGCCGCCATCGTCATGCCCTACGCGGCCTTCCACGCCGCCGCTGAAGAATTGGGCTACGACATCGGCCTGCTGTGCGCCCGCTTCGGCGCCAGCTTTGAACAGGTCTGCCACCGGCTGACGACGCTGTCGCGCGCCGGGGCCCGGGGCGTGCCCTTCTTCCTGATCCGCACCGACAACGCCGGCAACATCTCCAAGCGCTTCGCCAGCTCGGCCTTTCCGTTCAGCCGTTTCGGCGGCGCCTGTCCGCGCTGGAACATTCACGCCAGCTTCAAGGCGCCCGGCCGCATCGTCACCCAAGTCGTGGAAACCTGGGGCGACAAGGCCCGCTACTTCACCCTGGCCCGTACCGTGGGCCGCGTGACCGGCGCCTACGGTGGATCCGACGACGCCGAACTGGCCGTCGGCCTGGGCTGCGAGCTGAAATACGCCGGCCGCCTGGTCTATGCGCGCGGGCTCGATCTCGCGCACCCCGCCTCGACCGAGATCGGCCCCACCTGCCGCCTGTGCGAGCGCCCCAACTGCCGCGAACGCGCCGCCCCGCCGATCACCCGCACCCTGACCGTGGATGAACTGGCCAAGACGGTGACGCCGTTCCCGTTCGCGCCGGGGCCGCGCTAGGCCCTAGTGGTCGCAGAGCGTCCAGAGATCGGCCGCCATCTGGTCCAGGGCGAGGGCGAAGACGGCGTTGGTCAGGTTGGTCAGCTCGTCGCGCGTGCTGGCCCAGTTGCCGTTCGTCAGGTTGCCGCGAAGGTCCTTGTCGATGACGGGCTTGCCGGGGCGCTCGGCGTGGACATGCATCACCACCGTGCCCGCCTTGTTGGTCATGACCGACGTGAGCCAGACCGATTTCAGGCTGACGCTGACGGTGATGTCCGCGGCCGCCGGCGGGCGCGCTGAGTCGAAGCTGACCGCGAAGCGCCGCGCATTCAGGCCCCCCATGATCGACTTCAGCCAGGCGTCGGTGTCGAGCGGCGCCTTCACCGCCCGGCCGCCAACTACCCCGATGGCGTCCTTGGCTCGGCGGTCGTCGGAGATCTGCACCACATTGACCGGGCAACCCGGCGGAGCGACTTCGCCCTTGGCCAGCCTGTAGCCTTCCGGCAGCCGGTCGACGAAGGTCTCGCTGATCTGCACCGGCTGGGGTGCGAAGGCCGCGAGAGCAAAGGCCCCCGCCGCCAGCAGGCTCGAAACCCGGCCCTTCAAGGGCCTTGGAAGGGGTCTCACGTCCGGCCTCAGAGCTTGGTGATGTGGATGAAGCCGCCGTTGAACAGCAGCACATCGTTGGTGTCGGCGGTCTGCTCGTGGCCCATGAAGCCCGAATAGGTCTTCATCTTGTGCGCCTTGTTGTTGTTCATCGCCTTGGCCTCGTCCTGGGTCAGGAGGAAGGCGCGCGGCGCCATCTCGGCGACGTCGGCGAAGCCGCGGGTCAGGGCTTCCTTGGCCCGCGCGCCGCCATCGACGGCCCACAGGGCCACGTTGGCGTTGATGTCGTCGGTCGCGTCGCGCAACTCGACCACGCTGGTCACCGCCTGGGCGTAGACCAGTCCCGCGCCCAGCCGCCAGGCCGGCGACTTCTTCTCCGGGGTCTGCTTGTTGGCGAAGCTCACGATCATCATCACCCGGATCGATTTGAAGTCGGGGGACAGGTCGTAGACGTACTCGATGAAGGCCACCTAGGACGAGCGGCTGGCGTCGAGCACGGCGATCCGCCCCGGCTGCGACACGTCGCGGCCGAAGCTCATCTCGCCCGGCTGGAACCAGGACAGCTTCTCGACCGCGGCCTTGGCCGAGGCCTGGGCCAGGGCGTCGGCGTCAAACCCGGTCATGGCAGCGCGCAACGGAACGATGGCCGCCTCCGCCTTCTTGGCGCGGTCGGCCTGGATCTGGATGTCGATCAAGGCGCCCAGCAGGCCGCCGCCGGTGGCCACCCCGACCATCGACGGATTGATGTTGGCCTTCAGCTCTTCCTGGCCGACCAGCACATGGACGGCTCGGCTGTCGGCGACCGGACGCGACGCCTCGACGAGGATGTATTTCGGGATGCCGGCCAGCGCGGGCGTGGCGGCGGCGGACACAGTGATCAGCGCGGCCAAAAGCCCGCCGACGAGCGACTTGATACGCATATTCAGGAACCCCCCGGTTCGGCGCGACGGGATGGCCGCGCGGTTTCGAGTGCGACCCTAGTGGGTGATCGCGGGCCGGCGCAACCCTGCCGCGCTGATTGGTCGCTGTGCATGTCGTTCTGAAATCAGGGTTTTCTAACCCGGTGCGGGAAGCCTCGCGGTAGAGCTTGGGGGTGTTAAGGTACGGCTCGAACCGGAGGCGTTGCCATGGCCCGCTCGACTGTCCTTGTTCCGCTTCTGGCGCTCTTGCTGGGAAGCGCCGCTCTCGTTCCCGCCAGTGCCGCCACGGACGTGCGCGCCCAGATCGGCGGAACCCACTGCAAGGTCGGCGAGCGTGTCGCCTTCACCTGCGCCTTCGGCAAGAAGGTGGTCTCAGTGTGCACCTCGGGCGGGCGCCAGGTCGCCTATCGCTACGGCCCGCTGGGCAAGCCGGAAATGACCATCGTCTCCAACGGTCGCGACGGAAAGGCCTTCCGCAACGAGGTGATGCTGTCGAGCGGCGGCAACCAGCAGCATCTGCGTTTCCGCAACGGCGGGGTGGAATACATCATCTACAGCGGCATCACCGGGCCGAGTTTCGATCCGCCCAACGTGCGCTCCTCGGGCTTGACCGTGCTGCGCGGCGAGGATGAGCTTTCCAGCAAGGAATGCGGCCGCAACGGCGCGCTGCAGCGCATCGCCTACGACGACACCCGGTTCATCGCCGAAGACCCCGACCAGACCTACGAGACCGAGTACTAGGGACGACTGCCGCCATCAGGCGCTTGCCCGCATTCCGTGCGCCGTCTCGTCGGCGGTTGCCATGAGCCGGAACAAGAAAGGGCCGTTCCCATGGGAACGGCCCTAACTTGGGTTCGGGCGAGCCAGAGGGGCTGACCCGTCGCCACCCAACTCAGCCAACCGGGGGACCTCGTCCGCCTCGGCCGGAATCGAATGTCGCGACGCCTATGACGCAATTCATACATAAGCGTCGCCGTGAGCAACACAACTAAACGGGAGCGGAATGTCTATCCCCCCGGTGTGTCGCCGGGAAACCGCAGTTTCCGTAACCTGGCCCCTGTCTGCAAGAGCCGGGCCGCCCCCGCGAGCCGTGAGCGGATCTCCGCCAGCCACAAATCCCCTTCCCCCGCCGCGCGCTTGCGCTAGCCTGCCCGCGCCGAACAGGGGCCGCTCCGGGGAAGACGCATGAACCGCCTGACGATCTTCATCATTCTCGCCATGGTTGGCGGCATCGCGTTCGGCCTGTGGGCCTACGACAACTTCGAATATTTCGTTGGCGCCGGGACCAAGCCGCAGCTGCTGGACGGGCTGAAGGTCGTCACCGACATCTTCCTGCGCCTGATCAAGATGATCATCGCGCCCCTGGTCTTCTCCACCCTGGTGGCGGGCATCGCCCACATGGAGGACGCCGGCCAGGTCGGGCGCGTGGGCCTGAAGACCATCTTCTGGTTCATCTGCGCCTCGCTCGTCTCCATCACCATCGGCCTGGTCATGGTGCACATCCTGCAGCCGGGCGTGGGGCTCAACCTGCCGCTGCCCACCGCCGGCCAGGCCGCGGAAGCCGCAGGCGCCGTGGACATGGGCAAGTTCACCATCGGCGAGTTCATCACCCACGTGATCCCGACCTCGATCGTGGACGCCATGGCCAAGAACGAGATCCTGCAGATCGTCATCTTCTCGGTCTTCGTCGGCACCGCCGTCGCCTCACTCGACGACCGCGCGCCCGAGCTGATCAAGGTCGTCGACCAGGTCGCCAGGATCATGCTGAAGGTCACCGGCTACGTCATGCTGACCGCGCCGATCGCCATCTTCGCGGCCCTGGCCCGCGCGCTGGCCGAGCACGGCTCGGCCATCGTCGGCACCTACCTGTCCTTCGTGGGCGGCTTCTACCTGTCGATGGGCATACTGTGGGGCGTTCTGCTGCTGGCGGGCTTCCTGTTCGTCGGCTTCCGCGTCCTCGTCCTCATCGGCCTTATCCGCGAGCCGGTGCTGCTGGCCTTCTCGACCGCCAGCTCCGAGGCCGCCTATCCCAAGACCCTCGAACTGCTGCAGAAGTTCGGCATCTCGCGCCGCGTGGCCAGCTTCGTGCTGCCGCTGGGCTACTCGTTCAATCTGGACGGGTCGATGATGTACTGCTCCTTCGCCACCCTGTTCATCGCCCAGGCCTACGGCATCCAGATGAGCGTGGCCCAGCAGGTCACCATGCTCTTGCTGCTCATGGTCACCTCCAAGGGCATGGCCGGGGTGCCTCGCGCCAGCCTCGTCGTCATCGCCGCCACCCTCACCTATTTCCGCCTGCCGGAAGAGGGCCTGCTGCTGATCCTGGCGGTCGACTTCCTGCTCGACATGGGCCGCTCGGCCACCAACGTGGTCGGCAACTCGGTGGCCGCCGCCGTCGTGGCGCGCTGGGAGGGCGAGCGGGTGGACAAGAAGCCGCTCGCGGCGCCGGCTGCGGGGTGACGTCGGGGGTGCGCCTGGCGCCCGTTGCATGCCGCGCGGGCTAGCGGCGAGGATGCAGACCGCGTCCCCGGCCATGGCGACCGCGTCCCTGACGATGGCGGTGGCGTCCCCGAGGATGGCGGGCGCGTTTGCGGTCGACACTCACGAACCTGAAAACCCCTTTCGCATCAATCAATTCACTTCGATGCGGACCCGATCTGCGAAAATACCCGGATCCCGCGAGCCCTGATCCCGGGGAGGCTTTTGCACACTGCGCGCCTGTTTCGGCGCCCTGTTTTCGCCTGTTATTTCACGCGCTCATTTCGCCGCTCCGGCCAAGATTGACCCATGCCCCCGGATCAAGCGACCCTATGGGTGAAAGCGACTCCGCCCCTTGCGCCAAAAGGGTTTTGCAACCCACGCCGGCCGTGTGGTGGGCGACGTTTCGGATGCCTGGACCACCCACGTCGCCGCGTCCAGCCGCCCCGCCCTGTTACCCGTAACAGGGAATCTACCGCCGACCTCTTGCGCCAAAGCTTGAATGGCGCTGTGACTAACGACGTTATCAATCGGCGCATGCCTCGCGCCCCTTGGAAGGCCTGACGATGAACGACTTCGGCAAGCGAATGGTCGCCCTGATGGCGGCGATAGTTCTCCCGCTCATGCTCACGGCCTGCGGGATCAACGACATTCCCACCAAGGAAGAAGCCGCCAAGGCGCGCTGGGCCGACGTGCAGAGCCAGTACCAGCGGCGCGCCGACCTGGTGCCCAATCTGGTGGAGACGGTGAAGGGCTACGCCGCCCAGGAGCGCACGGTGCTCAACGAGGTCACCTCGGCGCGCGCCCGGGCCACCTCGATCAATATTTCCGGCGTGCCGAGCCCGGCGCAGCTGCAGCAATACCAGGCCGCCCAGGCGGGTCTGTCCTCGTCGCTGGGCCGCCTGCTGGCGGTCGCCGAGGCCTATCCGGACCTGAAGTCGAACCAGAACTTCCTGGCCCTGCAGTCGCAGCTGGAAGGCACCGAAAACCGCATCGCGGTGGCCCGGCAGGACTACAACGACGCGGTGCGGGCCTATAACACCAGCCTGCGCACCATCCCCTCGTCCTGGTGGCGGTTCATGTATCCCGAGAGCAAGCCGATGGCGCCCTTCACGGCCAACGCCGCGGCCCAGACGGCCCCGACGGTGGACTTCGGCGCCCCTAACCCCGGCGCGCCCATGCAGGCCCCTGGCGCGATGCCGCAAGGCGCCGCGCCCGGCGCGGCCCCGCCCGCCGCGACCCCGGCCCCGGCGCCCGCCCAGTGATAGTGCTTCGCCTGAGCAGCGCCGCCCGTTGGGCGGCGCTGGCCTTCCTGCTGGTGGTCGGGGCCTTCGCCAGCCCGGCCCTGGCCGACCCGACCTTCCCGGCCCTGACCGGACGGGTGGTCGACCAGGCCGACATCCTGTCGGGCTCGGACGAGGCCGCGCTGACCGACAAGCTGGCCGCCCTGGAAGCCCGCACCACCGACCAGCTGGTCGTGGTGACGGTGCCGTCGCTGCAGGGCTATGACATCGCCGACTACGGCTACAAGCTGGGCCGCCACTGGCAGATCGGCCAGGCCGGCGCCAACAACGGCGTCATCCTCCTGGTCGCCCCCAACGAGCGCAAGGTGCGCATCGAGGTCGGCTACGGCCTCGAGGGCGTGCTGACCGACGCCTATTCCAGCATCATCATCCAGACCAAGATCCTGCCGCGGTTCCGCGACCACGACATGCCCGGCGGCATCATGGCCGGGACCGACGAGATCATCACCCAGCTGACGCTGGATCCGGCCGAGGCCAAGGCCCGCGCCGACAAGGCCGCCACCGCCAAGCCGGCGAGCAGTCCGGAGGACATGATCTTCCTCATCGTGCTGCTGCTGGTCGTGGCGCCGCATCTGGTGGTGCTGCTGGCCGTGATGGGACTGTTCGGCAAGCGCGGACGCAACTGGGTGCGCAGCTCGCGCAGCAGCGGCAGCGGCTGGTCCTCGGGCGGTTCGAGCTGGTCCAGCGGTTCCAGCGGCGGCGGCTTCTCCGGCGGCGGCGGATCGTTCGGCGGCGGCGGCTCCTCGGGAGGATGGTGAGATGAACGTGCTGAGCCCCGACGACCACGCCCGCATCAACGCCGCCATCGCCAAGGCCGAGATGGCCACCTGCGGCGAAATCTTCTGCGTCATGGCCCGCCAGGCTTCGGAATACCGCGAGGTGCCGTTTGCCTGGGCCGCCGCCGCGGCCCTGGTGGCGCCGGCCTTCCTCATCCCGATGGGCTTCAGCCCGGCCTGGTTCGACTGGGTCCCGGGCTTCGGCGGCTGGACCGCCGGCCACTCGGCGGCGGCGCAGGCCACCGCGGCCTCGACGTTGTTTGCCTATGCCGTGACCCAGGCCGCGGTCTTCCTGGTTGCGGCCTTCGTGGTCTCGATCCCGCCGATCCGGCGGTTTCTGACCCCGCGCCGCCTCAAGCGCGACCGGGCCCACCGCGCCGCGCTGGAGCAGTTCCTGGCCAAGGGCATGCACCTGACAACCGGCCGCACCGGGGTGCTCATCTACGCCTCGCTGGGCGACCGCCAGGCCGAAGTCATTGCCGACGAGGGTATCTACGCCAAGGTCAAGCCGGAGGTCTGGAACGACGCGTTGCACCGGCTGACCGAAGGCCTGGGCGCGGGGCGACCCGCGGACGGCTTCATCGCCGCCATCGAGACCTGCGGGGCCGTTCTGGCCCAGCACTTCCCACCCGGCGCCGAGAACCCGAACGAAATCGCCGACGGACTGGTCGAAATCTGAGCCGAAACGTTTAGGTAGCCGCCCATGCCGCGGATCATGACCTACAACGTCCACCGATGTGTCGGCGTCGACCGCAAGCTCGACGTCGACCGCATTGCCGCGGTCATCGCCGAATACGAGCCGGACGTGGTGGCGCTGCAGGAGCTGGACGTGGGTCGCGCCCGCACCAAGGGCGTCGACCAGGCCCAGGCCATCGCCGAACAGCTGCAGATGACCTTTCACTTCAACGCCGCCCTGCGCGTGGAAAAGGAGCTCTACGGCGACGCCATCCTGACCTCGCGGCCCGAGCGGCTGGTCAAGGCGGGGCCGCTGCCGACCATCCGGGGCGTGCCGGGACTGGAGACGCGCGGGGCGCTGTGGCTGGCGATCGATTTCGACGGGGTCGAGGTGAACGTCCTCAACACCCACCTGGGACTGGTGCCGCGCGAACAGCGGCTGCAGGCCGCGGCGCTGACTGGCAAGGACTGGCTGGGCGACGAACGCTGCGCCGACCCGACCATCCTGGTGGGGGACTTCAACGCCACCGCCCTGACCCGACCGTATCAGACTTTCGTCAGCGTCCTGGCCGACGGCCAGCGCGGCAAGGGACTGGGCCGGGCCGTGCCCACCTTCCCGTCGTCGTTCCCGGTGCTGCGCATCGACCACGTCTTCGTCAGCCCACGCATCCGGGTGACCAAGGTGCAGACGCCGATGTTCCCCCTGGCCCGGATCGCCTCGGACCACCTGCCGCTGGTGGTCGACTTCGACATCGCCGAGGCGGTTCAGTCCGAGCCGGTGTCCTCGGCCGCCTGAGCGCGTTGCACGGTTTCCTTCAGCACCCGTGACAGCCGCCGTCGCCGCCACGGCCGCCAGGCGTCGGCGGGCGAGGCCGGATCGCCCAACTGGTAGTCCGCGAACCAGCGGGCCATCGGGGTGGCGCGCATCACGCCCAGGCGCACCATCCGGCCGTCGGTGAGCCCCTCGATGGTTTTGCCCAGCGAAGCCATCACCGCATAGGTCGACTCGAACAGGGCCTGGTCCATGCCCAGGAAGTGCGACACCAGCCGGGCGCGGAAACTGCGAATGAAGTCAGCCGCCTCGCCGGTTTCGTCCTGCGTCTCGACGGCCACGTCACATTCGGTGTCGAAGCCGCAGGAGCGATTATTCAGGTTGGTCGAACCCACCCGCAGCAGGGCGTCGTCGATAATGGAAACCTTGGAGTGGACGATAATCGTGTCGCCCTTGCGGGTGCGCGGGGTCCAGGCGCTGAAGCGGCCATGGATGTCCGCCTCGCCCAACCGCTCCAGCAGCGCCGAGCGCGAGCCGTCCATGGTGGCATGGTCGAACCAGCTGGGGCTGCGCGCGGTGGAGACGATGACCACCTCGGGCCCGTCCGCCTCCTCAAGCCGCGCGGCCAGGGCGGCCGCGATCAGCGGCGAGGTGAAGTACTGGTTCTCCAGGTAGATCAGCCGCTTGGCCCGGGCGATCGCTTCGAGGTGCAGCGCCTCGTTCTCGCGCACGCCGGCGGCGCCGCGCCAGGCCGGCTCGGTCCGGCAGATCCCAACAGTGACGTCGCGCAGGTCAGGCTCGACGTCTGCGGGCCAGGGATCGGCCGGGGCGGTCACCGGCTCGCAGGGCTCGCCCGTGCCGTCGCGCCATCGTTGCCGCGCCAGGTCGCCGAGCGCATGCGCGGCCTGCCCGTCCATCATCATCATCACCTCGTGGCGCGGCGGATAAGGCAGCCCGTAAGGTGTGAAGCGGCGCGGGTCCGCGTCGAGATGCCCGGCGGTGTCCCAGCGATCCACCGAAACGTCCCCGCCCCCGCAGAAGGCCAGGGCGTCGTCGATGACAACGACCTTCTGGTGATGGCAGCCGCCGATGGGGCGGGCCCGGTCGAGGCGGAAGTTGACGGTCTTGCGGCGGAACCAGCGCTGGGCGCGCTGCGGAAAGAAGCCTTGCGAGAAGGCGATGGGCAACGGCGAGGCCCAAATCAGCAGCCGGATGTCCAACTCCGGCCGCTCGATCACCAGCCGGCGCAGGATGTGACCGACCTCGGCGGCAGGTCCCGTGTCATCTGCCACGAGCCGTGTGCGCGGATCGAACTGCCAGCCCAACAGAATGATCGATCGCTGCGCGTTCTCGAGGGCTTGGCGCAGGGCGGCGAAATAGGCGCCGTTCTCCATCAGCAGGGCGACGCGCCCGGCGGTCGCGGTGCGCCAGCATGTACTCCCAGGCTGCAGCAGCACCGACTTCTCCCCCAAGGGCGGCCGGCCGCGAGCACCGGACCACCATGCAACGTCCCGGCCGCGCCGCAGTTCGCGGGCCCGGCCAAACCCCACTCCGGAAAGCAACTCTAGCATGCCGGCCAAGCTGGGCTGCGTCGGAAACAGCGCTGTGACGCTGCGGTTGCATACCGTTGCTTTCCGAAAGTTCATCTTCCCGAAGGTTGCAGCCGAACCGTGGTTGGCGGATAAGCGTGGCGTCGCTCCAAGGGGGACCGGCGATGCAAGCCTTGCTAGAGACTATCGCGACCTTGATCGCCGCCCTCACCGCGGCGGCCTTTGCGCAATTCGGCATCGACCTGCAGCCGACCGATCACAAGAAGCCGGACGACCGGGAAGTGCGCCGCACCGATCAACGGGCGCCGGCCAAAAAGACGGACGCGGTCTTCGTGAGGGCGGCCCAAGACTGTTGAGAAGTCTGTGGACTGACGCGGTGATTCGTTACCGTCGCCTTAATCCGCTTTGCGCCGCGATTACACTCCGTTAGGGTCTCCCAACGCGCGAATTTCACGGCAGAAAGCGGTGCTCGCGCGCGATTCAATAAAGAGCCGCGCATGAGAGTCAAAACCAGATCTCCTCTGAACCTGTCCGCACCGGCCGAGCCGGAAACGGAGGCTAAGGGCCCGGAATCGCGAGCCGATTCTCAATCCAAATCCGAGACGGATTCCGATCAGCCAGCCTCGTCCGCGGCCAATGAAAAGGCCGGCGACAAGCCGCTGGTGCGCCCCCGCGCGCGCATGACGCCCGCCGCGGTGACCTACCGAACGACGCGCCGCGCCGCCGAAGCCGCCCCGCCGGAGGCCAAGCCGGCCCCCGACGCGGGCCTGCGCGCCGCCGCCGGGCCGGTTTCTGAACCGGCCGAGAAGCGGATCGTTCAACCTGTCATGACCTCGACTCCCGAGACCCCGGCTCCCGAACCCAAGTCAAAGCCCGCAAAGGCCTCGGCTGCGCCCGTCCCGGCGGTGAAGGCCAAACCGGTCAAGGCGCACAAGCCGGCCCGTTTCGCCTACTTTATCGCCACCCTCGCCGCGGTCGTGTGGGCCGCCGGCGTGACCGCCTTCATCATCGGCTACCAGGGCGGCTTCCGCGCCTTCGACTACACGCCCTTCACCGCCACGGTGCTGGGCCTGCTGGCCCTCGCCCCGATCGGCCTGGTCTTCGTCATGGCCTACGTCGCCCGCCAGGGTTCGCGCCTGGCGGTCGAGACCAGCCGTGCCCGGGCGCTCTCCGAAGCCATGGTCGCGCCTGCCGCCCAGGCCTCCGGCGAGACGGCAGACGTGGTGCGCGCCATGCGCACCGAGATCGACGCGGCGACAGCCGCCGCCGGCCGCGCCCGCGATGAACTGAATGCGCTCAAGGACACCCTGGCGCAGCAGACCCGCGAACTGAACGCCGCCGCCGAACATGCCGCGCGCACCGCCAAGAGCCTCGAACAGACGCTCGGCAGGGAGCGCGAGCAGATGACCAAGCTGACGACCGCGCTCGAGACCCAGGCCATGGGTGTGGTCGAGGCTGTCGAACGTCAGACCCTCACGACGGCGGAAGTCTCCGACCTGGCGCAGGCACAGCTGCGCGAGGCCGAGGCCGCGCTGACCGCCCGCGCCGCTGATCTGGCCGCCGCAGCCGGCGAAGCCCAGGACGCAGCTCGCCTCGCCGCTGACGATCTGGCCCGCCAGACCATTCGGCTGGAGACCGCCGGCACCGGCGTGGCCGAGCAAATCCGCTCCGTCGAGGAAGGCCTTTCGCAACAGCGCGCCGCGCTGGTCGCCGCCGGCTACACCCTGCGCACCGACCAGGAAGACTTCTCCGCCCAGGTCGAGACTCAGCGCGCCCAGCTGGCCGAGGCCCTCTCGCACACCCAGACCGCCTCGGCCGAATTGACCGAGGCCTCTGCACGTGGCGCCGAAGCGCTGTCGAGCCTGGTGGTCGACGCCGCGGCGCACGCCACGGCCTTCGCCGACCTGTCCGAGACCGAACGGGACGCCTTCCAGGAGCGTATCCAGGAAGCCCTGAACCGCTTCACGCAACTCGCCGCCGAGGCGCGCGAGGATCTGACCACCGAGACCAGCCAGGCGCTCGCCTCCCTGACCGGGGCCGCCGAGGAGGCTCGAAAGGCCGCCGACGCCGCCGCCGACGCCGCCCAGGCGCGCATCGACAACCTGGGCGAAGCGGCCTTCGACGCCGCTCGCCGCGCCGATGAGGCCTTCGAGCAACGCCTTTCCGCAGCGAAGCGGCTTTTCGACGAGAGCGCGTCGCTCATCGACGCCGCGGGCGACCGCGCCGCAAGCCGCCTCGACGCCAATCTCGGCGAGGTGCGCAATTCGGTCACCGATCTCGAGGCCGTGCTGGCTGAGATCGACGAACGCGCCGCCCAGATGCCGGCCGACGCCAAGGCGCATGTCGAAGAGATTCGCGCCTCTGTGGAGCTGGGCCTTGAATCGGTCGCCGCCTCCGCCCGCAAGGCCGCCGACGACACGCGTGAAGTCGACGCCACCTTCCAGGATCGGGTGAAGCGCAACTACGAGATGCTGTCCGAAGCCGTGAAACTGATGGGGTTGGTGTCCGGCGGCTCGCCGCAACCGCGCCCTCGCCCAGAACCCGAAACCGGCCGCCGCCCGCCCCAGCCCGCCGCCGCCGAACGGGAGCCGGAACCTCAGCCGACCGCGGAGGCGGGGGCCCCGCGCCCGCGCCTGAAGCTGACCCCCGCCGAGCCGGAGCGCGACTTCGCCCCTGCCCCCGCCCGTGGCCGGGAGAGCTGGAGCTGGCGTGACCTTCTGGGGTCCATGGAGGCGCCGTCTGACATCATCGAGCCCGTCGAGGACGACGAGCTCGCTGACCGGATGATTGAGGAAATCCATCGCCTGGGCGTTGATCCCAACGCGTTGCTGCCGCGCTCGCGCGTCGAAGCCGCCGCCGAGGCTCACCAGGTCGGCGCGCCCGACACGGCCCGTGAGATCGTGCGCCGCGTGGCGCCCGCCGCCGCCCGCCGCATCTCGCGCGCCGTGCTGACTGACCGGGCCATGCGCGACCAGGCCGACCGCTTCCTGGCCGTCTATGAGGCGCGCCTGAACGAGGCGGTGCGCCGCGATCCGGAAGGTTACATGACCACCGCCCTGTTGGCGTCCGAGCCCGGCCGCGCCTTCCTTCTCATCGACGCGGCCATCGGCGATCTGGGCTAGGGCGCATGCCCTGTCTGCGCCTCGACGCCCGCGCCGAGGCCTGGCCGATCCATGGCCGTTTCACCATCGCCCGCGGCGCCAAGACCCAGGCCGACGTCGTCGTGGTCAGCCTCGAGCACGGCATGGGCCGCGGCGAGTGCGTCCCTTACGGCCACTACGGTGAGACCCTTGAAGGCGTCCTGGCCGAGATCGAGGCGGCGCGGGCCGGCATCGAGGACGGCTGCTCGCGCGAGCAACTGCAAACCCTCATGGGCCCGGGGGCGGCGCGCAACGCCGTCGACTGCGCGATGTGGGACTTGCAGGCCAAGCGCACCGGCGTGCGCGCCTGGGAACGCGCGGGGCTGAACGCGGTGACCGCGCAGGTCACGGCCTACACCCTGTCGCTGGACGAGCCCCAGGCCATGGCCGCCGCCGCCCACGCCAATGCGCAGCGCCCGCTCCTGAAGTTGAAAATCGGCGGCGCCGATGACCTGGAACGCGTTGCCGCCGTGCGCGCCGCGGCCCCGCATGCCGCGCTGATCGTCGACGCCAACGAGGCGCTCAGCTTCGAAGACTTCCGCCGCCTCGCGCCGGAGCTGGCGGTATTGGGCGTGAAGCTGATCGAACAGCCGCTGAAGGTTGGCGAAGACGTCGATCTGGAGGGCTTCGAAAGCCCCGTGCCGCTGTGCGCCGACGAAAGCGTCCACACCCGCGCCGAACTGGCCGCCTGCGCGCGACGCTACAGCGCCATCAACATCAAGCTCGACAAGACGGGCGGCCTCACCGAGGCCCTGGCGCTGAAGGCGGAGGCCGAGGCGCTTGGCCTGCAGATCATGGCCGGCTGCATGGTCGCGACGTCCCTTTCGATGGCCCCGGCCATGTTGGTCGCCCAGGGCGCCGCCTACGTCGACCTGGACGGGCCGCTGCTGCTGGAGCGCGATCGCGAACCGGGCATGACTTACGACGGCTCGACCGTGAGGCCGCCCGCGCCCGCGCTGTGGGGCTGAAGCACGCTAAGGCGCCGCAGGGTGTAGGCGGCCGCCACACCCAGGAGAGCCAGCGCCGCCATGGCCGCGTAGCCGCCCGCGCCATACTCATCGAACAGCGGCCCCGACATGACCGTCGCGAGACCCAGCAACACGCCGGAGGACAGCGCCGAGCTGAGCATGTTGGCGACCGAGACGCTCTGCGGCGGGCTCAGACGCTCGACCATCTGCAAGCCAGCCAGGAAAGTGGCGGCAAAGGTCAGCGCGTGCAGCAATTGCAGCGGCCACAGCAGCCACAACGGCGGCAGGAAAGCCATCGCCCCCCAACGCAAGACCGCCGCGCCGCCGCCCAGCATCAGCATGGCCCACGGCCCCCACTTCAGCCGCCAGGGCTCAAGCAGCCACATGAACAATATCTCGGCCACCACGCCGGTGGCCCACAGCAGGCCGATGATGCCTTCGGACAATCCCTGCTGGCGCCAGACCAGGGTGGAGAAGCCGTAGCTGAAGGCATGCGCGGCCTGGATCAGACCCACGGCGCCAATGGCCACCATGAACCATCGGTCGCCCAGAAGTTGGCCCAGGCCACGAAACCGGTCTGCCGCCTTCGTGGTCTCGCCGCCCTCGTGGACGAATTCCTCCGGCAGGACGTAAAGAGCGGCGGCTCCGGCGAACACGCAGGCCAGGCTGATGGCGACGATGACGATGTCGCCGGGTTGGAAGGTGAGCAGCCAACCCATGCCTACGCTGGCGGCGATGAAAGCCACCGATCCCGCGCTGCGGGCGACGGCGAACACGAATCCTTCTCGCCGCGCGCTGCGCAGCGTCAGCACGTCCGTCAGCGGAATCACCGAACCGAAAGCGGTCGCGCCCACGAACCAGAGGGGCAGCCAGAGCGCCAGCCCGTGTACCAGCCCCATGCTCCCGATCGCCCCGGCTGCGACCAGGCACAGAATCGCGATCGGGGTCCGTCGCAGGCGGAAGCTGTCCCCCCAAACGGCCAGCAATGGCCCGGAGACAAGCCGGGCAAGCATCGGCGCGGCCAGCACCACGCTGATTTCGGCGCCGCTCAACCCCTTTTCGCGCAACCAAAGCGCGATGAAAGGAAGGTTCACGCCGTTTGCAAGAAACACTAGGGCGTAAAACAAGCCCGATCTAAAGACGCCGTTCATGATCTCGCCCTAGCAAAGTCGGCAGGCTCTGAAGAGCTCTATTGAAAGAACGGCGCTATTCGCCTGCGTTGCTCTTGACGGAAATCATGTTGGATCGGACAGACGACGCATGCCCGCATTCGAGACCTCACCGGAACGCCGCGACCTCTACCCCGAGATCGAGCCGTTCGCCTATGGCTGGATGCCGACCGAATCCGCGCACGAGGTCTACTACGAGGAATGCGGTTCGCCGGGCGGTAAACCCTGCCTGATCCTGCACGGCGGCCCGGGCGGCGCCATCAATTCCGGCATGCGCCGGTTCTTCAACCCCGACCGCTGGCGCATGGTCCTGTTCGACCAGCGCGGATGCGGCCGCTCTAGACCGCATGCCTCGATCGACGACAACACCACCTGGAAGCTTATCGAAGACATTGAGCGGCTGCGCGAGAAGTGCGGCGTCGAGAAGTGGACCGTGTTTGGAGGCTCCTGGGGCTCGACCCTGGCGTTGGCCTACGCCATCACCCACCCCGAACGTGTCGAAAGCCTCATTCTGCGGGGCATCTTCCTGCTTACGGAAAAGGAACTGACCTGGTTCTACCAGGACGGGGCCTCGATGATCTTCCCCGACGCCTGGGAGCATTTCCTGGCGCCGATCCCCGAAGCCGAGCGCGGCGACCTGATGAGCGCCTACTACAAGCGCCTCACCTCGACCGATCAAAAGGTCCGCGAGGAGGCCGCCATCGCCTGGTCCAGCTGGGAGGGCGATACCGTCTCCGTAAAGGGCCCCGCGGCGCGGCCGGAGAAGTTCGCCGAGGCTGACTTCGCCATCGCCTTCGCGCGGCTGGAGTGCTGGTACTTCGTCAACAAGGGCTTCATGCCAGAGGACGGCTGGATCCTGAAGAACATCGACAAGATCCGGCACATCCCCGCCTGGATCGTGCAGGGCCGCTTCGATGTGGTGACGCCGATGAGCGGGGCCTGGTCGCTCAAGAAAGCCTGGCCGGAAGCGCAGCTTGAACTAATCGCCGACGCCGGCCACGCCTCCACCGAACCCGGCATCGTCGATGCCTTGGTGCGCGCCGGCGATCAGGCCGCGTTGCTGTAGAATCCTAGGCCTTCGGCCTTTCGGACCTGTCGCGCGCCTCGGCCGGAGGCTTGGGCGACGGCGCGCCCTTGGCGGCGGCCTTTTCGAGCCGTTCGTGCAGGGCGAATCCAATCCGCCGGGCCGGCTCCTCCTCGAATTCCTTGGGCTCGGCCGAAAGCATCAGGTTGAGCTGCGTGAAGTGCTGCATCAGCCGCACCGGCTTGCCGAAGCTGTTCTTGCCGTAAAACAGGATCATGTCCGGCGCCCAGAAACCCAGATCCTCGATGCGAAACACGCCGTCGCCCGGTGAGCCGACCAGCTTGGCGCCGATCTCCTGATTGGCGTCGAGCTTGGACTCGAAATCCTGGATCAGCCGCGACATGCGCGCGAACGCCCATTCCGCCGGACTGGCCTGACGCGTCAGGCCCTTGGCCAAGGCCTCGCAGTCCTCCGGCGAGGTCCAGGCCGTAACCGGGACCAGAGGTTTGCCGTCGTCCGTGACAGCGGCTGGCTCGCCGCCCGCGGCGGCCGAGGGCGGCGATTCCCCCTTGGCGGCATCGTCGAGCAGGGACGAAGTCGTCTGCGGCAGGCTGGGGTCGGCGGGCGTGTCTTTGGCGCTCATCCCCTCACCTAGAAGAGGCCGCGGCCCTTAGGCAACTCCATATAGCGGTGCACGCGCACCGACTGCACCAGGCCAAAGCCGATCATCACCGTGATCATCACAGTGCCGCCGTAGCTGAGCAGCGGCATGGGTACGCCGACAACCGGCGCCAGGCCCATGACCATCGCGCCGTTGATGAGGACGTAGAGGGCGAAAGTCGCAGTCACGCCAGCGGCGGCCAAGCGGCCGAAGTGGCTGTGCGAGAGGCTGGCGATGCGTAGCGAGGTGGCGATGATCAGACCGTACACCAGCAGAACCGTGACGCAGCCGACGAAGCCGAACTCTTCGGCCACGGTCGCGAAGATAAGGTCGGTATGCTTCTCCGGCAGGAAGTTGAGCTGGCTCTGGGTGCCCAGGCCATATCCCTTGCCTAGCAGGCCGCCTGAACCCAGGGCGATCAGCGACTGCATGATCTGGTAGCCCGAGCCCGACGTGTCCTTTTCCGGGTTGAGGAAGGTCAGAATGCGCTGCCGCTGGTAGTCGTGCAGCACGAACAGGATGAAGGGCGGGATGGCGACCGCGGCGCTGACCAGGCCGGTCAGGATGATCTTCCAGCTCAGACCGGCCATGAACATCACCGCCAGGCCGGTGAGCGCCAACAGCATGGCCGTGCCCAGATCGGGCTGGTGGGCGACCAGCAGCACCGGCACCCCGATCATGGCGAGCGGGATGATCAGCTTCCATGAGAACTTCGCGTCGCGCGCCGAGGCGGCGTGATAGTAGCGCGCCAACCCCAGCACGAGCCCGACCTTCATGATCTCGGAAGGCTGCAGGCGCGTGAATCCCAGGTTCAGCCATCGCGTGGCGCCCAGGGCGGTGTAGCCGACGTGGGGTATGGCGACGGCGATCAACAGCAATAGCGATATGCCGTAGACCGGATAGGCGATGGTCATCCAGACACGGATGTCGACCAGCGCCAGGGCAAGCATGACCAGGAAACAGGCAAAGAAGCGCAGCAGATGCTTGGCCGCCCACGGCTCCCAGGATCCGCCGGCGATGGAATAGAGCATCATGGCGCCGACACCGGCGATCACGAGGATGAAGCCCGCCAGGCGCCAGTCGATCTCGCCCAGCTTGACCGGCAGACGCTCGCGCTGGCCGGGGCGGGTCAGGGCCGAGGAAGTCATGCCGGGCGTCCTTGTGGCGTGACCAGGGTGGGCGCGTCCGGCAGGCCCGATCCCTCGTCGTCAGTAAGCGGCGGCGGCTCGGCTTCGGGCGTGATGCCGGTGGCCTGAATGCGCGCCACGACGTCGGGGTCCTTCAACAGCGTCGTACGCATGATCTCGCGCGCCCTGGGCGCGGCGGCGCCGGCGCCCCAGCCGCCATGCTCGACCAGCACGGTGATGGCGTAGCGCGGCGCGTCATAGGGGGCGAAGGCGATGAACCAGGCGTGGTCTCGCCGCTCCCAGTCCAGGTGCAGGGTGGAACGCGATCCAGAAGTAATCGAGTGGGCCTGGGCAGTGCCGGTCTTGCCGGCCATCTTGATGGGTCCGAGTCCCAGCTGCGCGGCCCTATAGGCCGTGCCCGAAACGTCGTTCGCCACGTCCGCCATGGCCGAGCGGATGATGTTGATGTGTTCCGGCGAGATCGGCAGGTCGGGGGCCGCGCTACCCGGCGGCTGCTCGCGGCCGCCGATCGACTTGATCAGGCGCGGGTTGAGCGCCTTCTTGCCGTTGGCAAGGCGCGCGGTCATCACGCAGAGCTGCAGCGGATTGACCGCGAGCGCCCCCTGCCCGATCCCGAAGCTGGGCGTCTCGCCCGGGTACCAGACCTGGTCTTCCGGCCGCCGGAAGGCCCGC
>Ga0209023_10001104_pt1 | contig 37362 bp, 33 predicted proteins | sample LakOneMetagenome_FD_187468 | JGI IMG/M metagenome (GOLD analysis project Ga0209023, IMG submission 187468) | Freshwater and sediment microbial communities from Lake Erie, Canada (SPAdes) (version 2) | ecosystem: Environmental > Aquatic > Freshwater > Lentic | place: Lake Erie, Canada...
ATATTTGCGCTAAGATAATTCAAAATAAAATTAAAAATCAAGCCTTGAGCCTTTTTTATTAGTTTTACTACACTAATATAAACAATATGAACTGGAGACTCATACTTGGCCTGTCTGTATTTGGCCTTTTAATGGCATTTGGTACTGTTTATTTCATTTCGTCTAAGATCGAGCCTTATTGCTGGCTGATTATTTTCGCTATCAGCGCCTACTCGATAGCTAAGAATGCAGAAGAAAAGTACTTTCTACACGGCTTACTTGTTAGCCTTGCTAACTGTGTATGGATAACGGGTATACATATGATCTTGTCTGCAGAATACATAGCCCACCACACCGATGAAGCCAAACAATATGTAAAAATGAGTGCACAAACAGGTCTGACCATAACCCAGACCATGCTGATAATGGGGCCAATTATAGGCATAATGTCAGGTCTCGTACTTGGTTTATTAGCTTTCGTTGCTTCACGATTTGTTGATTAGATTTTTATTTTGCACTAAAAATGTCCGCCATTATCATACTTTAAATCAAAAGCCTTATGAAAAAAGTAATTCTCTCATTTCTCACAGTTATTGTCGCTGCAATTGCGTCCTTTGCACAACCTGTATTAGATTCAGCTGCTATTTGCCCCGTACCTGAAGATGTATTTATTGGGCACATGCCTTTTTCGGTTACTGGCATTTTACCTGGGGCTTCGGGCCCGGGCATCACCTGGAATTTCGCTACCCTTGCAGATGATTCACAGGACAGCACAGTTTACCTTGCATGTGCCGCAACACCCGCCTGCAGCTCATTCACTGCTGAGGGTCCTAACCTCGCCTGCTATACAAATGATGCTGTTTACGGCAGCGGATATTATTATTTTGTTACAGATACAAACCACCAGACATTAATTGGCGGATACGTTTTTCCGGTAACGGCCCATGCAACTAATGGACAGGATGTTCAGTTTTTCTCACTTCAATACCTGAAAACGCACCTGGATACATCCGAGGTTGCTGTAGCCGGCATCTACCACTATCAAGTTGATAGTTCGATCGTAGATGGATATGGAGACCTTATTTTGCCTACAGGTACATTCACAAATGTTATGAGAGTGCTTACTGTAGACATGTCTGTCGATAGTTCTGCCGGAGTCGCTCCGGACACTGTGTATACACAAATATATAGCTGGTTTGATTCAGGATTCCACAATGCATTATTAGAAATAACAATAGACACAGCAAATGGCAATACCGTGGAATACTACACAACCGGCACCTATGTTGATGTTTCCCTCCAGGCCGCAAATGTCGTTAAGCCTCATACAATTCAGGCTTTCCCTAATCCTGCAACAGATGCAATTAATATTAAATTCGACCTGCAGGATGCGGAAAACGCATCCGTGGTCATTACAGATGTTACCGGACGCATTGCCGGCAATATACCTGCCAGCCAACTGAAAACCGGCTTAAATGACATCTCTTTCCCTGTGTCCCGATTACCGGGAGGCATGTACATCGTCCGCCTCACATCAGGAACGGAAAGCATATCACAAAAAATAGTGGTAGCTAAATAGTAAAAAAGTTCAATTACTTAATAACTTTACAGCGCAGTAAGATTGATATGCCATCAATTTTACTGCGCTAATTTTATACACCAACTAAACAGCATGCAATTGAAAAAAGCACTACTTTTTTTAGCATTCATATCATCTGCCGCTACCTGTGCCTATGCTCAGGCGCTGATCCCTACAATGACGGCCGTTACCAACACCCCTGCCACAGGTGACAGATTCCTGGTACACTATGCCGACACTACCGGTATAACAATGGGCTTATCAGGCGCAAATGTGCTTTGGGATTATAGCCTGCTGCTTACTGATGCGATGGATACATTAAGCTATGTTGCCTGCAATTCCACTACGATGTGCGATTCTTTCCCCGGCAGCACAATTGTGGCGGTTAGCAATAGTAATACTACCTACAACTATTTGAGCGCCAACATTTCTGGCATAAAGTCATTGGGCAGCTACGAAACTGAAGCTATTGCACTGAATCACTATACCGATCCGATGAATGTGGTATTCTTCCCGTTCTCTTATACAAGTCATTACAGGGATACGTTTACTTACATGCCTTCCAGCGGTGGAACCGATAGCTTCGTTTGCGATGGTTATGGCACGCTCATGCTGCCAAACGCAGTTTATACAAATGCGCTAAGGGTGCATACCACAACCGTATTCAGGGATACAGTGATCGTTGCAAGTATACCTGTCATCAACGAATACCAGATAGAAGAATATCGCTGGTTCGATTCAGGCTATCATAACGAATTGCTTTCCATCGCTTATGATACCGTTGGCACATCTGTTCCTTACATAACCAACATTAAGTACTACTCTGTTATACCACGTCTTGCTGTTAATAATATCATCAATAGCCAGGTTCGTTTCGAAGCATTTCCTAACCCTGCAACTGATATGATGTCGGTAAAGTTTGATATCGTCGACAAAACAGGCGCATTCATCACAGTTACTGATATGGTTGGCAAAACCGTTTGCAGCATCGCCAACGATCGCATACATACAGGCTCAAACGTTCTTGAATTGCCGGTAAACAACCTGCCACAGGGTGCTTATGCTATCCAGCTGCATACAAACAGAGGAAATGCGGTTAAAAAAATGATCATCAGCAAGTAAGCTATACCAATTACATACTTTTTATAACATTTCCGGCTGCTGCCAACTGGAATATGTTTGTTATTTTTGTGCAAAAGCCACCAGTTGAGAATTCATACAGAGGGACTTGTAAAACAATATGGCAAACGCACAGTGGTCAACAATGTGTCGTTTGATGTGAACCAGGGGGAGATCGTAGGTTTGCTGGGGCCTAATGGCGCGGGGAAAACCACATCATTCTACCAGGTTGTCGGTCTTGTAAAGCCCGATCAGGGCAATGTATTCCTCGACGGCGAGAATATCACCAAACTCCCGATGTACAAGCGTGCCCAGATGGGTATTGGCTACTTGCCGCAGGAGGCATCAATTTTCCGCAAGCTATCTGTGGAAGATAATATTGCTGCAGTGCTGGAGATGACAAAGCTTACCCGCACCGAACAAAAAAATAAACTGGAAGAGTTGCTGGCCGAATTTCACCTCACCCACGTGCGCAAAAGCAATGGAGATGTATTGAGTGGCGGTGAAAGAAGGCGTACAGAAATAGCCCGCGCTCTTGCAGTAAATCCTAAATTCATACTACTTGATGAACCGTTTGCGGGTATTGACCCTATAGCAGTGGAAGACATTCAGAGTATAGTGGCAACGCTTAAGTTCAAAAACATCGGCATTCTGATCACCGATCATAACGTACAGGAAACACTCTCCATTACAGACAGGGCATACCTGCTGTTTGAAGGAAAAATATTGAAAGCAGGAACCGCCGAAGAATTGGCAGCCGATGAGCAGGTAAGAAAAGTGTATCTTGGACAGAACTTCGAATTAAAGAGGAAGAACCTGAAACCTATCGGCAGTTAAAGAATTACAAGCAATTACGATTAAAATAAAAATGGAGAAGCCCTTTCAGGGGTTTGGGGAATATGAGTATAATCAGTCCTGCTTTTAAAGGTTTCATCAAGTTGCGCCAGAGCGCAATTGATAATTTCACGCACAATCCTGTTGACACCCAGCAGCAGGTGTTCAATCACCTTATTGGCTCAGCTCAGTTCACTGAATATGGCAAAAAATACAATTTCGAACGCATTGACAGCATTGCCGAATTTCAGAAGAATGTACCCATCAACGACTACGAAACACTAAAGCCATACATACACCGCATACTCGAGGGCAATCAGAACATCCTCTGGCCATCTCCTATTACCTGGTTTGCTAAATCAAGCGGCACCACAAGCGACAAAAGCAAATTCATACCGGTAAGTAAGGAATCCCTTGATGACAATCACTTCAGAGGGGGTAAAGATGTGTTAGCCCTTTACCTTAAAGAAAATACGCAATCTAACCTTACCTCTGGCAAATGTCTCGTACTTGGTGGCAGTCACCAGATCAACCAGTTGAATGCTGCGTCTTTTTTCGGCGATCTGTCAGCAGTGGTGATGCAGAATATGCCCCTTGCCGGCCAGCTGTTCCGCCTTCCCGAGTTATCTATCGCCCTCATGACCGAATGGGAAGAGAAGATAGAACGCATGGCGCACAGCACAATCACAGAGAACGTAACCTACATAGCCGGTGTTCCTACATGGACCATCGTGCTTATAAAAAGAATATTCGAAATAACCGGCACTAATAATTTGTTGGATATATGGCCTAACCTGGAGCTGTACATACATGGCGGGGTAAACTTTACGCCATACCGCAGACAGTTCGAGCAGTTCATCCCATCGCCTAATATGCACTACAGGGAGACCTACAATGCATCTGAGGGCTTTTTTGCTGCGCAGGACAGGGAAGATGAGGAAGGTATGTTGCTGTTCCTCAACCATGGGATTTTCTACGAGTTCATGCCAATGGATGAATATGGCAAAGAAAATCCCCGGACCCTCACGCTCAAAGAAGTAGAGCTATACAAGAATTACGCGATCGTCATCAGCACCAATGGTGGCCTGTGGCGTTACATGGTTGGCGATACGATACAATTCACGTCAAGAGCCCCCTTCCGTATCAAAGTAACGGGCAGGCTGAAACACTTCATCAATGCATTCGGCGAAGAGCTGATCGTAGATAATGCCGATAATGCAATAGCAATAGCGTGCGCTGAAACAGGCGCTGTAGTTGTCGACTATTCTGCTGCACCGGTATACATGACAGGTGATACTAATGGAGCACATGAATGGGTAATAGAATTTGAACGCTTACCTGTTCCACTGGCTACTTTCACTACTCTGCTAGATAAGTCACTACAGGCCATCAATTCCGACTATGAGGCCAAGCGCTACAAGGATTTGGCGTTGCGCATGCCTATAGTGCATGAGATGCCTAAGGACGGGTTTAAGCGCTGGCTGAAAGACAAAGGCAAACTGGGCGGACAGCACAAAGTTCCCCGCCTCAGCAATGAACGCACTCACCTCGAAGAGATGCTGGCTTATGCATACCCGGTAAACCAATAGACGATAGTAGCATAAAAAAAAGAAGGAGGCTGTGATCACAGCCTCCTTCTTTTTTTTATAAACAGGGTAATAATTATGCTATTGTTACTGACTGATCCAGGTAAACGTCCTGTATTGTATTCAGCAGGTCTACACCTTCTGTCATTGGCTTCTGGAATGCTTTACGGCCACTGATAAGGCCCATACCACCTGCACGCTTGTTCACTACAGCCGTCATTACTGCTTCAGCCATATCCGTAGCGCCCTTAGACTCGCCACCTGAGTTGATCAGACCTACACGACCCATGTAGCAGTTAGCTACCTGGTAGCGGGTAAGGTCTATCGGGTGATCGGTAGTCAGCTTGTCATAAACGATCTTGCTGGTCTTACCGAAGTTGATAGCGTTGTAACCGCCATTGTTGCTTGGCAATTTCTGCTTGATGATGTCTGCCTGTATCGTTACTCCCAGGTGGTTAGCCTGTCCTGTAAGGTCAGCGGCAGTATGGTAGTCTACGCCATCTTTCTTGAAACCGCTGTTACGCAGGTAGCACCACAATACCGTAGCCATACCCAGTTCGTGAGCGTATTCAAATGCCTTAGCCACTTCTACTATCTGGCGTGCACTCTCGTCAGATCCGAAATAGATAGTAGCGCCTACTGCTACAGCACCCATGTTCCATGCATCCTTTATGGTGCCGAACATGATCTGGTCAAACTTATTAGGATAAGAAATGAATTCGTTATGGTTTACCTTTACGATGAAAGGTATTTTGTGTGCATACTTACGTGCCACGGAGCCCAGAACACCATAGGTAGAAGCAACAGCGTTGCAACCACCTTCCATAGCCAGTTTCACTATGTTCTCAGGATCGAAATAAATAGGATTAGGAGCAAATGAAGCGCCTGCGCTATGCTCAATACCCTGGTCCACCGGTAGGATAGATACATAACCTGTATTGGCAAGACGGCCATTGCCCATCAGCGCATTGATGCTGCGTAATGTCTGTATGTTACGGTTAGAGCTGCTCCATACATCATCCAGGTGAGTAGGAGAAGGAAGATGAATAGAAGATTTATCTATCGTTTTGCTGGTATGACCTAAATAATACTCGGCTTTGTCGCCCAACAGTTCTTGGATCTTTGAAGACATATAGTTATTATTTTTTAATTTGGCTGCAAAGGTACCCCAAAAAGTCAAAAGTAAAAAGTCAAAAGCAAAAAAGCTTACATGTTTATCGTCATGATTTATGGCAATTATTACTGATTGACCAAAAACACCCGTAAACCGTTAATTGCGCCATTGGTAACCTCAGGAAAAGGAACACCGGACTCATCAATAAATTTAGGATTGAACGCTTCCGTTCTGTAGCCCGGATAAGAGGTATAGGCAAAGTAATATTTCACTTGATAACGCCTCATCTCCTTCAGCACATCAGCTTGACTTACGCCTTTCCCCGGTATACTGTAATAAGGATTCCCTGAGAAATAAGCGATACGCTCAATACGCTGCGCTTCCTTACCCGGCCCGGCAATGCCTGTAAAGGAGCCTTGAACATGCAGTTCCTTTAGTTTTTGGGCGATAGCATATTCGCTCTTACCCTCATGATACATGCCCGTCATGCACCAGGCAGGATATGCAAGAAAGCTTAGCGCGAAGAAGTATAGCAATACATTCATGTCTTTTCTCCCGGTATGCTTGAAAAAATTCTGAAAAAACAAGCCACCCAGCATCATCCCCAGTGGCAGCATATACCAGAGGTATCTCGCTTCGAAGTTCACAAGCACATAACCCAGCGGGAACAGGATGAACGATCTTGCTACGATATTCATAAATACCGAAGGTGACTTATCCTTTTTATTAACAACTACGCGTAAAAAAAGATTAGCTGCAAAAAGGAACAAAACAGACAGCTGCAACATGCTTTTGAGCAATTTCCACAGGTTAAGTCCTATTCTCACCAGCTGCAACCCGAATAAATGCCATGAGTTCCAGAAGTGTGGTGTAGCACCATTCGCGAGATAAGGATCTTCCCAGTAATATGGGCTATCCTTGTAAGCGGGTGGCAGCAGCAGATCAATTCCTTCCTTCCACTGAGGATGTCCCGCCAGGTACCACGACATATTCAATGCACCTGATGTAGAGGTAGTCCATATACCATACTTGCTATGCAGCGCCATGATCCAAGGCAGTCCACACAACACCATAACACCTATAGACACTGTAGATACTTTCAGCCATTGCACTTTGTCGTCCTTACAGATAAAGTATACACAGACCAACGTATTTAATATAAAGAAGGGGAACGAATAAGCCTTTGCAAAGTAGGCTAGCGCACCCACCATCCCGCACAATACCCATAGTGCGGGCCTGCTCTTATAGTTATCAGCCAGCATTATTCTCAATGTACTAAGCAGGAAGAAACATTCCCAAAGATCGTCAAATGACTGCCAGAAAACCGCATAGCACAGGAACAGCGCAAGTGTGCCACTCAGCAACATTTGCGCTTTTCGTTCTATGCTAAACTTCAGAAAGAAAGATTGGGAGATGAACAGAAAGCCGATTCCGCCCGTAGCATTTACGATCACAGAGGCAGGCATTGCCGCTAACCCGGCTTTGATCAGCAAGGCAGTCAGCCAACAGCCCCACGGACTCCAGTAGCCATTTATTGCCGTGGCATAGTCGCCACTAGCATACCGTTGCGATATGGTCAGGTAAGCCGTCCCATCAGGGTCTACATAATATTGATAATGCGGATAGATAATGCACAACACAACGCTCATCAGCAAAGCCGACGAAAAGAATGGCATGTATTTTTGTAACGCACTCATCTGTCTGCGATTGCTTTTTTATTAATGATACTCATGTAACCCATCACTGCACACCCTATTGCGACAAGGGATACGGGCAAAAAGTATCTTGAATTAGCTATCGGTCCCGCTGCCACTGCAAAATAAACGATCAGCACAAAAGCAAACGAACGAACAAGCCAGTGAATCTCCATTTTGAAAAAGAAAACTACTAGCCCGACAAGCCTTACGATATTGAACAAAAGCACCAGCATCACAACAAACATCGAAGGATTATTACGTACATAATTGCCCATTCCTGCCATGCCATACTTCTTCCATGTTGCAAAAAAGCCGGTCTGTTCTTTACTATAAAGTCTGCCATAGGTAAGTCTGCCGGTAAACAGGTCTATCTCCGCCTTCCCCGGCTCTATAAGCATGCGCGCACTGTTCTTTAAATGAAACGCCATGTACGGTCCAAAATTTTCCTTCAGCAGCTCCATGCCACGCTCGTTACCATAGTCATATCTGTCCTTGTATTCCGGTATTAGATTAATGATACCTCGTTCACGTTGCAGGAAATTTGTGGCGCTATCGGAACGCTCCTTATGGTTATGCCAGGTATAATAATAAAAGATAGCATTGAATGATTGATTGCTGGTGAAATGGAATTTATCCGTCCGCAGATAGTTACTGTAGCAATACAGACCCACAGCGCAGATCGGCACAATGGCAACAAGTATCGGCCGCTGCATTTTCATCTTCAGGCTGGCAGCCGAAATAATGACGATCAGCACATGAGGAATAGCAAACGGGTATAGCACAGGCTTCACCAGCATTCCCGCTACCAATGCCAGGCTCATCCATACCGCATAGCTTAGTTTCCTTTGTTGAATAAACGCTATGAAATTACCAAAGTAAAGCAGTGTAAATGTCTGCAACAATATATCAGGCGCTATCGTACTCGCATTGATTAATTGCGAAGGATACGCAGCTACCAGTAGTAGCAACAACCAGTCATATTTTTTTTCATAACCAAGGCGGATAAAAACACTCCGGCAATAATAGATATTGATCACCGAAAGAATGTTCTGTAAGAAAATAACGATCCAGTTATTGACTGTAAACAAATACACTCCCAGCAGGAACAGAGGGTACAGCGGTTGCCGCTGTGTCATGTACTCCGGCTCTATGGGCAATGCAGGATTGCCGCTATAGAAGAAAAAATACTGTTTAATGTTCAGCGCCTCATAGATATACTCAAATGAGTCACCCATGTAAATACGTTTATAACAGCACGCCAGCAAGAAAAACAAAACATGCACCAGCGCCACCACGCCAATGAATATTTTATCCCGCCTGTCGAACTTTAATGCCATTACTTTATTACCCTCTTAGTTATTAAAATGTCCAATAGAAATATGTCATGGTGAGCCACGTCGAATCCATGACTGCTGAGGATCAGAATAACCGCTAAATCAATGCCCCAATCAACCAACAAGCAGTTTCGCCTTCAGCATCCTTAATTTCCCATGCATATCCTCCTTCAGCACCACAGCATACCCCTCCGCCTCAAACAAAGCTTTACACTCCTCAGCATGCGCCGCATCCAGCTCACAGAAAACTGCCCCATCCTCTCTCAAATGCTCCTTGCCAAATGCCGACAATGCTTTGTAAAAAACGAGCGGATCATTATCCGGTACAAACAGCGCTATCTGTGGCTCAAACTTCGTGACATTAGCATGCATCTTCTTTTTCTCACTCTTCGGTATGTATGGCGGATTAGATACAATGATATCATAACGCCCCAATTCCTTATTTCGTACTGCCTCATTCAAAAAATCTAGTGGCACTATCCGTATATTTTCAGGATGCTTGTTCTTTTCATCCTCATTAAGTACCCATTCTATATTTGTTTGCAATACGTTCAGTGCTTCCTTACTTATATCCACACAGGTCATTACGGGGTGCTCCAGGAAACGGAACAGCGATATGGATATACATCCGCTGCCGGCGCCTATATCTGCTACGCGAACTTTTTCTATTCCTTTTTCGTTGCAATCGTCGATCACCCACTGAACCAGCTCCTCGGTCTCAGGACGAGGTATCAGCACATGTTCATTTACCAGGAACTCCCTGCCCATGAACCATGCACTGCTCGTTACATACTGTATCGGTTTGCCCGTCAGCAGCTCCTGCGACTTGTTATCATATATTTCCTGCTGCCTTTTCGAAAATTTCATGTCCTTTTTCGTCAGCCGGTCCATTTTGTTCAGTCCCGTCACAGATTCCAGGAACATATGAGCAATTGCAGCCGCTTCGCCCTCATCATATAATGGCTGTAGTTTTTCTTTTAATTCGTAAAATGCCTCACTATAGGTCAACATAGTGGTAAAGATAATCCCAAGTTCAGGGTTTTACCTAATTTCACAGCCTGTGACCGACGATTTTTATATACAAAAATGCCTTACACTGGCACAAAAAGCCAAAGGCCATACATCGCCTAATCCAATGGTTGGGGCGGTATTGGTATATAAAGATCGCATTATTGGCGAGGGCTGGCATCATTTCTACGGCGCAGATCATGCCGAGGTGAACTGCCTGAAAAATGTAGTTGATGCCGATAAGCATCTCATACCTGAGAGTACTATGTATGTGAACCTTGAGCCATGTGCCCATTATGGCATCACTCCACCCTGCGCTACCCGTCTTGTTGCAGAACGGGTAAAAAAAGTAGTGATCGCAAATACAGACCCGTTTGAGCAGGTAAGCGGGAAAGGTATCAGCATATTAGCAGAAGCCGGCATTGAGGTAGAAACTGACATTTCAGAAAAAGAAGGCCTTTGGGTCAACAGGCGTTTCTTTTGCTTTCATAGCCTGCATCGGCCATATATCATATTAAAGTGGGCTCAGACAAATGATGGCTTTATCGCCCCGGCCGACAAAAGCAAGTTCCAGATAACAGGCAAAGAAAGTCAAACTTTGGTCCACAAGTGGCGCACCGAAGAAGCCGCAATAATGGTGGGCACTGCAACTGCCCTCAACGACAATCCGCAGCTCACAGCACGGCTGTATGAGGGAAAGCAGCCCTTACGTATTGTCCTTGACAGAAACTTAAAACTACCACATACCCATCATCTTTTTGACGAACATGCTGCCACATGGATTATCAATGAACAGCAGGAACTGCTGGAAGGGAACATTCACTACCTGCCAATGGCTTTTGATAATACGTTACTACCCACCTTGCTGCAAAAACTATATGAGCAAAAAGTACTTTCAATCATAATAGAGGGTGGGGCCGTTCTTTTGAATAGTTTTATCAGTGCTGGTCTGTGGGATGAAGCAAGGATATTCACAGGCACTACATCTTTAAAAGATGGCATTAAAGCGCCACAACTCAATAATAAAACCGAAGCATTCGCAACGGCAGTCGGCAATGACAACTTACAGGTATTTGTAAACAAGAACAGCGCATATAAATATGCAGCTGGCATGGAATTATAAGCAAAGAAAGCATGTTTTACCTGTTGATCACTATTTTACTCAATGTCATTATATCCGCCATCTTTAAGGTATTCCCGAAGTATAGGATAGACATGCTGCAGGCAATAGTGGCCAACTATGTTGTATGCGTCATTACCGGTTGCATATTCATTGGCCATATACCGTTTACAGCCTCCATCATCCACGAAACATGGTTTCCATGGGCACTGCTCATGGGGTTTGGGTTTATCAGCATTTTCAATCTACTGGGCTACAGCACCCGCGTCGATGGTATTACCACCACTATTATTGCGAATAAGCTGTCCCTGGTCATTCCCGTTATCTTTTCCGTTTTTCTGTACGGAGATTCCATGGGTGTGGCCAAAATAATTGGAATAGTGTTGGCATTTCCTGCTGTCTACCTCACTACAAGAGTTATGGGAGATGATAATAAGCCCCAAAGCCTGCTCTGGCCCATACTGTTGTTCATAGGTGGCGGCCTGCTGGATACACTGATGAAGTACGTGCAATTCCATTTTCTCACATCACCCGATTCACAGGCGGTGTATTCCATCCTTTGTTTTGCTACCGCGGGAGTTATTGGTATTGTACTCGTCACGATATTGCTCCTGCTCAAAAAGACCACTTTTCAGTGGAGAAATGTATTTGCCGGAATTTGCATAGGCATCCCAAACTATTTCTCCATTTACTTCCTGATCCGCATGCTCAATAACAGCTTCCTGCAAAGCTCCGCTGCCATACCCGTATTAAATATCGGCATACTGGTAGCTTCAGCGCTTACAGCCATTTTATTGTTCAGGGAAAAAGCAAATGTTTTACGCATCACAGGGCTAATACTGTCCGTTGTTGCTATCTTGCTCATCGCTTTCGGAGATAAATAAATGGCAGACCCAAACAAATACACAACAATAGCCACCACCGGTACCGGAGACTTCCGCGACCGGGGCAGCAAATTCCTTGCATTTTCCTACCCTATCCAAACTGTACAGGATGTAAAGGAAAAGCTGCAGGCACTAAAGAAAGAACATCCGAAAGCCAATCACCATTGCTATGCTTACCGTATTGGGCTAGATGGCATGCAATACCGCGCAGTAGATGATGGCGAACCATCCGGCAGCGCTGGCAAGCCCATACTCGGCCAGATAGACAGCCTTGGGCTTACTAATGTATTAGTAGTTGTCGTCCGTTATTTCGGTGGTTCATTGCTCGGTGTTCCGGGCCTCATTAATGCCTACAAAGTAGCCACAGCACAATCACTCGAAAACCTCCCCAGGACCGAAAAATGGATAGAAGATCTGTTCGATTTAGAATTCGACTACCCCGCCATGGGAGAAGTGCTCTACCTGCTGAAACAATGCGAAGCCACCATCTACAAACAGGACCTGCAACTCTTCTGTTCTGTTAAAGCAGGCATTCCCAGACCAACCAGTGACACATATGTGCAAAAGCTTTCGGAAATTCGCGGAGTGACTGTGAAAAGCACAATCCAATGACCATAAAAAATATCATCATGTCGATATTGCAATTATTTGGCAACAAAAAGGCTGCCAAAGCAACAGATGTGAGTTTCATTGTCTACGAAAAAGAAAACTACGCTAAAATATTACTATCGCTGTCTGAGCTGCTCGTATTATCACAAAATGTCGGGCAAGCAGCCATTGTGAATGATCTGATAATGTTACTTGAACAGGGAAATTATAATTCCTTCCTTAAATTAATTAACAGTGTAGATATGTGGGGCGGTTCTGGGGCGGTATGGGAAGTAGGTATAGAAAACAAAAAATACGAAATAGCTTTTCGTAAGGAAATAATTAACCTGATCGAATTGATGGAAGCAACCTATGCCATACAATATCCTAAAGCGATATATCCCATTTCTATTTTCTTCAAAAAAGAACTCTCCCAAAACAACTAAACACATTAATTTCTAACCATTGTTCGCCTCAGAAAAAAATACACATCTCATCAAAACCGAAGCCCTGCGCCTCGGGTTTATGTCTTGTGGCATAGCCAAGGCGGAGCAACTAGAAGACGATGCAATGCGCCTGGAGCAATGGCTGAAAAAAGGCTACAACAGCGGCATGCAATACATGGAGAACCATTTCGACATGCGCATAGACCCCCGCAAACTGGTGCCGGGAGCTAAGTCGGTCATTACCTTGCAGCTGAACTACTTCCCGGCACAACAGCAGCAACCCGATGCGCCTAAAATAGCGAAATACGCTTACGGCACAGATTATCACTATGTCATCAGGGAGAAACTCAACGAGCTACTCCAATACATAAAGGACAACATCGGAGAAGTAACTGGTCGCGGCTTTGTAGACAGCGCCCCTGTGCTGGAGCGCAGCTGGGCTGTACGCAGTGGCCTTGGCTGGATCGGCAAGAACGGCAATGTACTCACCCGCCAGTCCGGCTCATTTTTCTTCATCGCCACCCTCATTACCGATCTTGATCTGGTCGTGGACGCACCATTTACTACCGACCATTGCGGCACTTGCACCCGCTGCATAGATGCATGCCCCACACAGGCTATTATCTCCCCTACAGAGATAGACGCCAACAAATGTATTTCCTACCTCACCATTGAACTGAAAGATGCACTTATCCCGTCCGAATTTCACAACAAAATGGAGGGCTGGTTATTCGGCTGCGACATCTGCCAGGACGTTTGCCCCTGGAACCGCTTCTCCAAAGAGAACACAGAACCCAACTTCACCCCCATCCCCGAAATATTAAACCTTTCCCTCAACGAATGGGAGTCCATGACCGAGGAAACCTTCAACAAGACTTTCAAAAACTCCCCCATGAAGCGCTCCAAATGGAAAGGGATACAGCGCAATATCAAAGCAATTAAAATATAGGACCACACATTATCACATTTCCATATTCCGGTCACATTAATTAAGCCATTATCCCTTTAACCAATTAACCTTTTAACTTACTTTTGTACCATGCCTGTAATATCACATCGTGGCGCGCAGATGCCGCCCTCCCCGATACGTAAATTGGTTCCGTTCGCTGATGCAGCAAAGAAAAGAGGTACCAAGGTTTATCACCTCAATATCGGCCAGCCCGACATTGAAACGCCTAAGTCTATACTGGACGCTGTGCGCCATACCGACATGAAGGTGTTAGAGTACAGCCCGAGCGCCGGCTTCGAAAGCTATCGCAAAAAGCTGGTTACTTACTACCAGCGCAATGACATAACCGTAACATCCAACCAGATCATCGTTACCACCGGTGGTTCGGAAGCCATCATGTTCGCCATTATGAGCTGCCTCGATCCGGGTGATGAGATCATTATACCTGAGCCGTTCTATGCAAATTACAATGGCTTTTCTACAAGCTCAGGCGTTAAGGTTGTACCCATACCATCAGGTATAGAAGATGGTTTTTCGCTGCCTTCTATTGAGAGTTTTGAAAAAGCGGTAACGCCACATACAAAGGCGATCATGATCTGCAACCCGAATAACCCTACCGGTTATTTGTACAGTGCAGAAGAGCTGAACGTCCTCAAAGAAATTTGTCTCAAGCACGACCTGTTCCTCTTCAGCGATGAAGCATACCGCGAGTTCTGCTACGATGGCAAAAAACATATCTCCGCTCTTTCACTGGAAGGGCTGGACGAACATGCTATTGTACTGGATACCATCTCCAAGCGCTACAGCGCATGCGGTGGCCGTATAGGCGCATTCGTTACCCGCAACCAGTCTGTACTTGATGCGGCTATGAAGTTTGCCCAGGCACGCCTCAGCCCGCCATCATTTGCACAGATACTTGGCGAAGCAGCAGTAGACCTGCCTGCAAATTACTTCGATGAGGTACATGCAGAGTATACTTCCCGCCGCGACCTGCTGGTAAAAAGGCTGAACGCAATGCCAGGTGTATTGTGCCCGAATCCCGGTGGTGCATTCTATGCGATTGCCCGTCTTCCGGTAGACAATGCCGAGAATTTCTGCCAGTGGCTGCTCGAAGGTTTCGCTCATAACGGCGCAACTGTTATGATGGCGCCTGCAGCAGGATTCTATGCAACACCCGGCAAAGGCAGGAACGAAGTGCGCCTTGCGTACGTGCTCAACAGCAACGATATCAATGCCGCAATGGATTGCCTCGAAGCTGCACTGAAAGAATACAAGGGATAAGATTTAAACTATGCTCCAGAAGTTAGCCATTAAGAACTACGCTATTATCGACCACCTCGTCATTGAGCCCGATGCCCACCTGAATACCGTGACCGGTGAAACAGGTGCCGGCAAGAGCATAATACTGGGTGCCCTGTCGCTCATACTGGGCGAGCGGGCCGATACTTCTGTACTCATTAATAAGAACGAAAAATCGGTAATAGAGGGCTACTTCGATGTAAGTAATAACGAAGTCTTCAAGACTGCCCTTACCAATGCAGAGCTGGACTATGATCCACAATGCATCATCCGCAGGGAGATAGCCATTAATGGTAAGTCACGTGCTTTCGTCAATGATACCCCTGTTACCCTGAACGTCCTCAATACCCTAACCTCCCTGTTAGTAGACCTCCACCAGCAGTTCGACCATATGGCGCTGGAGGATGACAACTTCCAGATGGAGGCGCTGGATGCAATTGGTAGTACTACACTGGCAGCAGAGAACTACCGAAAACTATACTACAAGCATAAGAAGATCAGCCAGCAGCTCAATGAGCACCGCGAAAAGCGAGCCCAGTGGCAAAAGGAATCTGACTACAAACAATACCTGCTCGACGAACTGGTCCAGGCTTCTTTCAAAGAAGACGAACTGGAACAGGCAGAACAGCAGCTTAAGCAGATGAGCCATGCCGAGCACATCATCAGTGTGCTGAGTGCCAGCCGTATGATGCTGGAAGAAGGCGAACAACCCCTCGTCAACGAACTGAAACGCATCAGCCAGCAGCTGCAGGGCATTACTGAACTGGTGCCCGCAATGAAACCATTACAGGAGCGCCTCGCATCAGCCCATGCAGAGCTGAAGGACATTGCCTCCGAACTGGAATCAGAAGAAGGCAAAGTAGCGCTGGACCCTGCTAAGATGGACGAGCTGCAGCAGCGCCTGGATCTCGGCTACAAACTGCTGAAAAAGCATGCGGCCAAAACCACCGCTGAACTACTCCACTGGCAGGCCAAGCTGACCGACGAACTCAAAGCCACCCTCGATGTGAACGAAGCCATAGAGCGCCTTGCCAAAGAAGAAGGTGCGCTATACAAAGCGCTCATCACCGAAGCTGAGCAGTTATCCGCACAACGTAAAAAGGTGATCGCTCCGTTCGCATCCAAGATCAATGAGCTGCTTACACTGGTAGGTATGCCCAATGCCCGCTTCGATATACGTATGGAGAAAGTACAACCATCATCGCATGGCACCGACCGTGTGCAGTTCCTGCTGGATGCCAATAAGAGCGGACAGTTCCAGTTGCTGCAAAAGGCCGCATCAGGTGGCGAGATGAGCCGTATCATGCTGTGCATCAAGTCACTAACTGCCAAGGCCCTCCACATGCCTACCCTGATATTCGATGAGGTAGACACTGGCATATCCGGTGAGGCTGCAAGGCAGGTAGCCATACTGCTGCGCGAGCTGTCGCAATACCACCAGGTTATCTGTATCACCCACCAGCCGCAGGTAGCAGCTAAAGGCAGCAGGCACTTCTACGTATTCAAGGAAGCCGACAAGAACGAACGCCTCTCTACAAAGATCAAAGTATTACAACAGGATGAGCGCGTCCTCGCCATAGCCCGCATGATAGGCGGCGAACAACCAAGCGATGCCGCCATCAGCAATGCAAAAGAACTGGTAGCGTAAGTATTTACCGGATTATCTAAAGTTGAATAAAGAAACTGTCATGGTGAGGCCCTCGAATCCATGACATGCTGAAGTTAGCCACAAACCTGATAGAAGAACCTATCTCTCACGAGTATCCAGTATCCAGTATCCAGCAACAAGCATCTACTTACCCACCTTCCCCACCGGGTACTCTATCCAGTTGCTGCCGCCGGACTTAAAGCACAGCATATTCTGTTCATTAGGGTATATCTCTGCAGGCACACGGTGTTTGCCGCCGCTTACAGTAGTTAGCTTCAATGTATCTCCCTTGTGTATCACATCGGGATACATTATATTCTCTATGGTGTAGACAGGATTTTTCTTCGTTCCGGACTGGTGCACTCTTGCCATTTTGCAAGGCATCCAGCTGGTCACTCCGCGCCAGTAGAAAAGCGCCGGGATATCAAAATTTTTCCACACGATCAGGAACTGCAGTTCATTCTTCATCTGCCCGTCCCGCTCCACCGTCACAGGCTTTGCTTCCAGCAGTTGTAGATACGCTTTCGGCTGCAGGGCTGCAACAGCAGCCATACAACTTATCATACCCACCACCAGCAAGCAAACCCTTATCTTCATATTGAACTCAAAAAAAGAATCATACCAACCATCAACATCACTTCACCTTCCCCACCTTCAGGCTCTGCCACTTGCTGCCACCTGTTTTGAAGTATAGTGTATTCTTAGCAGTGGCAGGTATCTCGGCCGGCACTGCAAATTTACCACCAGGCGTAGGTATCAGCAGCAGGGTATCGCCCTTGTGTACCTGGTTATTATCTATATCAATATGATCTGCTTCAGAAGTTGACGCAGCCTTCTTATACTTTTGTATCCTGCAAGGCAGCCAGCCATTCTCACCTCTCCAGAAAAACGATTCCGGGTAAGCGCTGCCCTTCCATACTATCACCAGGTTGGTACTGGTTTTCATTTGCCCGTTTGCCGCTTGCACCTGCGCCTTACGCGCACTTACCAGTGTTGCATACACCTTCTTCTTTGTAGTCGCAACAGCAGTACCCGCCATTCCGAAAACAACCATCAGCAATACCACTAACAAACGCATCTTCTTCATAACCAATCATCTAATTATCAAGCATCCGGAAACCAGTATCCAGTATCAAAACATCATCACGAATCCAGCTTCAGCACCGCCAGGAACGCTTCCTGCGGCACATCCACGCTGCCTATCTGGCGCATACGCTTCTTACCTTCCTTCTGTTTTTCCAGCAGTTTACGCTTACGGCTTATGTCACCGCCATAGCACTTCGCGGTCACATCCTTGCGCATCGCGCTTATCGTTTCACGCGCTATTATCTTCGCGCCTATTGCAGCCTGTATCGCTATCACGAACTGTTGCTTAGGTAATAGGTCTTTCAGCTTGGCACACAGCTTGCGGCCAAAATCAGCACCACGGCTGCGGTGTATCAGTGCGCTTAGAGCATCCACAGGGTCACCGTTCAGCAGTATGTCCATCTTGGCTATATCGCTCAGGCGGTAGTCCAGCGGGTTGTAGTCAAACGACGCATAACCCCTTGTGCACGATTTCAGCTTGTCGTAGAAGTCAAATACTATTTCCGTCAGCGGCAGCTCAAATATCAGCTCCACACGCGTTGGCGTCAGATAGTGCTGGTTAATGAGTATACCCCTCTTGCCCAGGCACAGACTCATAATGTTGCCTATATAGTCCGGCAGTGTTATTATCTGTGCGCGAATGAATGGCTCCTCTATGCGGTCCAGGCTGCTGGGCTCCGGCATTTCGCTCGGGTTATTTACTATTATCGCCTTAGTCTTATCTTTTGTTTTGTACGCCCTGAAGCTTACGTTCGGCACCGTGGTGATCACCGTCTGGTTAAATTCACGCTCCAGCCTTTCCTGTATGATCTCCATGTGCAGCATACCCAGGAATCCGCAACGGAACCCAAAGCCCAGCGCCTGGCTCGTTTCCGGCTCAAAGGTCAGCGAGGCATCATTCAGCTGCAGCTTTTCCATGCAGTCACGCAGGTCTTCAAAGTCGTCTGTCTCTACCGGGAAGATACCGGCGAATACCATCGCCTTCACTTCCTGGAAGCCCCTTACCGCATCAGTAGTAGGGTTGGCTATGGTAGTAATGGTATCACCCACCTTCACATCCTTCGCCGTCTTTATACCGGTGATGATGTAGCCCACATCGCCCACGCTCACTTCCTGCTTGGGTGTCAGCGTCAGCTTCATCACCCCTATCTCATCTGCATTATACTCCGCGTCTGTATGTATGAATTTGATCTTGTCGTTCTTGCGTATCGTCCCGTTGAACACACGGAAGTAGGCTATGATACCCCTGAATGAGTTGAACACACTGTCGAATATCACCGCCTGCAGGGGTGCATTCGGGTCGCCCTTAGGTGCCGGTATGCGCTCTATTATTGCCGTCAGTATCTCTTCTATGCCTATACCGCTCTTGCCGCTCGCCAGCAGTATCTCTTCCGGCTTGCAGCCTATCAGGTCCACTATCTGGTCTGTCACCTCAGGTATCATGGCGCCTTGCATGTCTATCTTGTTGATCACCGGTATTATGGTCAGATCATTTTCCAGCGCCAGGTATAGGTTGCTTATGGTCTGCGCCTGTATGCCCTGGCTGGCATCTACCAGCAGCAGCGCACCCTCGCAGGCAGCCAGTGCACGGCTCACCTCGTAGCTGAAGTCCACATGGCCGGGCGTATCTATCAGGTTCAGCACATATTTCTGTCCCTTCCATACATAGTCTATCTGTATAGCGTGGCTCTTGATGGTGATCCCCTTCTCACGTTCCAGGTCCATATCATCCAGCACCTGCGCCTGCATGTCGCGGCTACTGATGGTTTTGGTAAATTCTAACAGCCTGTCAGCCAGCGTACTTTTGCCATGATCTATATGGGCAATGATACAGAAATTGCGAATGTTTTGCATATATTATTAAAGAGGTGCAAAGGTACGGATTTAATGGCTGAATTGCGTAACAAAACCCCTCCGCCCCTAAAGGGGTACTTCTTTTATTTCTTATATCTTGCGGCAAGGGCAACCAATCCTGAAAAGGGCTTACTAACGAAAAGTTGCTCACTTTCTTTTTGCACAGGTTTATTGCTCAACTTGCTATTGATAATCAACAATGTAGGCAAATAATTGGCCAAAATTCTTGCTCACTTCTTGCTCAAAAGTTGCTCACTTTTTGCGCACCTGCCGTTTCCAGAATTTCCGAATTGCGGGATAAAAAACCGAATTTTCAATAACCATTGATAATCAGCCAATTGCGTTTCAGAAATTGCGGGATTGCTGCGGGTTTTCTGCAGAACCGGAAACCCCTCCGGCCCTCCCGCAAGTCAGCGGGACCTTGTTCCGGGGAACTTCCTACTGATCCTATGTGTGGGGTAGGAAATAATTGCCTTTCCAACCCTAACTTCCGAATTGCGGGAAAAAAATCCGCATTTTCAGCTACCATTGATAATCAACGATTTGCATTTCTAAAATTGCGGGATTGCTGCGGGTTTTCCGCAAAACCGGAAGTGAAATTGCGGGAAATTTCTGTCTGAATCGCGAATTATTTGGATTCAATGATCGCCCAGATTTTCCCCCGTAATCTGACCTCTGATTTTTCAACCCACAAATATCCGACAGGGAAATGAAAGTGCCAAGGAGAAAATTATATGATATGCCGAATTCGGTAGTATCATAAAAAATAGTTTGCTGGACTGGTAAGGGTTTGGGCGGATTTTGGCTTGTGTAGAAGGAGTATTTTTTCGCAAGCGGGACGCTTGCAAATGTCAGGACCAAGCGCGACGCTTGGACCAGTGAGAGCTCGAAGAAGGAAATGATCTGCGGCCATTCAGCGTTGTTGTACATCTTGATTCCGGTCATTAATATCATACGGATGCTGTATCAGGAAACAAAGTACATATCTATATCTCCCTTACCCTTGGCAGCTATCTTACCGCGGTAGGTGCAGGCAAACTTGTTCTTCACCAGTTCGTAGGTGGTGCCGGAGATGTTCACCTTGCCTATCTCTCCGCTGCTTTCCATACGGCTGGCCGTGTTTACGGTATCGCCCCATATATCGTACTGGAATTTCTTTATGCCTACTATACCGGCCACAACCGGCCCGGTATGCACCCCAATGCGTATCTCGAAAAACAACTGGCCCGCAGCTTCCTTCTTCAGTTTATGCTGCTGCATGTACTCTTGTATGTCTATAGCTGCTTTCACCACATCTGCCGCATGAGTATTGTTGGGCGTAGGCAGGCCACCGGCTGCCATGTAGGCATCGCCAATGGTCTTTATCTTCTCCACGCCATACTTGTGCATTATGTGATCGAAGGCAGAGAAGCAATCATTGATCTCTGCCACCAGCTCTTTCGGAGACAGTTTTTCAGAAAGCTGCGTAAAGCCTTTGAAGTCGGTAAACAGCACAGTGACCTGCTCTATCAATTTGGCATCTGCAGAGCCCTTTGCCTTCAGCTCTTCGGCCACCTCCGCAGGCAGTATGTTCAGCAGGAGTTCATCGCTTTGCTTCTTGCCTGCCTTTATCTTGTTGCGCTGGGTAAAGAAAGTACCAGCAAACAGCAGTACTATGGCAAAGCCTCCAATAAAGCCATTCCTTACCAGTTTCTGCTTTTGCAGTTCCTTGGCTGCAAGCGCGTTCTTCTTGTCCTGCTCTGCTTTGGCGAGCGCTTCTTTCTTTTCAAACTCATACTTCATGCCCTGCTGCACTATCTTCTTTGTATTTTCCTGCGAGAATATGGAATCTTTGATGATGCGCGCCTGTTCTTCGTTTTCCAGCGCCAGCTTGTAGTTGCCCACCAGCTTGTATGCTTGGGTGAACCGCTGGTAGTTATTCTGGATATTACCCAGGTCGCCAATTTCTTTGCTTATCTTCATACTGCGTTCCAGGTAGCTGATCCCTTTATTAAAGAGGTCGCGGTTCGCACCAGAAAGCGGTCGCGAAGCAGGAATGTGTGACGAATCTATCATCAACAGATAAACCTCCCCCATATTACCCAGGGTAAGTGCCGTACCCATCGGATCGCCGATCTCTTCGCTGCCCTGCAAAGACTGTTGAAAATACCGGAGGGCCAGCTCAAAGTTTCTCATAGTCGTGTATGCATTACCCATACAGCTGGTAAAGACTATAATAGATCTTATATCTCCCATTTCCTCAGCTATCTTCAATCCTTTCTTAAAATACTCCAGCGCAGACACAGCTTCACCCCTGTCAGAATAGTAATTACCGATACAGTTGGCCGAACCAACAATGTAGCGCTTACTGCCGATATCCTCGCTTATCTTCATGGCCCGCGTGTAGTTTTCAAGAGCCTTGGCAAAGTCCTTCTGGAAGTAATATATTTCACCCGATACGATCAATGACCCGGCAATTCCATCTTTGTCTCCAATTTCCTCAAATGTCTTCAGTGCCCTTAGCGCATACTCCAGCCCCCGCGGGTAGTTACTTTGAGCACGGCATGCATCTGCCGCATTCTGACTACATACTGCAATGCCCATCTTATCACCCAGCTCTTCAAATAAATGTATCGCCTTATCAAAATTTTCGAGTGCAAGCGGAAAGTTTGCGAAATCCAGGTAGAATGATCCTAAACTCAGATTTACAACAGCCAGCCTCTTTCTATCGGCGATAGCCAACAATATCTTCTGCGCTTTCTGAAAATTATCAATCGCCTTCACGCTATCGCCTTTCGCCTGATAGCGGTTGCCAAGTTGAGTGAGCCCCATTCCCATACCTAGTTTCCAGTTTAGCTTTGCAGCCAAATCCACTCCCATTTGAGTATATCTAAAGGCCGAATCATCACTGATAGGGTAATAATTCTCTGATATGGCGAGCAGCATTCTCACTTTATGGGAGTCTTCCTTTTGCTGTGGCAGGCAGAACAGAAAGGAGTCCAGCTTTGCCTTGCCTTGCAGCCTTGCGTAGGTCTTGCCATGGCCAACGACCAACAATACTAACAGTACACATGAAACTATCCGCTTCATAAGCAGTTATTTGCAACAAGATAAAAATTCCCTGAGATATCATACGCATTTTAATAAATTAATTAAAACGACTATAAATTAGCGAGTGATAATACTCTTGTCTTTCTCCTGATAGAGAAATATTCACCCTATTCCATCAAAGCTATATCGGGTCATGCTCCAGAATTCATCAAACGCAATTATACGTGGCTTAAAGAAGGAAATGATCTGCGGCCAGTCGTTGTTGTTATAGATGTTGATACCGGTCAGTGTAGTGCTTATGCGGCTGGTGGGTTTACCATATTCGTCGGTTGCATCGGGCTGCCATTGCCAGGGTTCACCCAGCGTTTCGTGCAGCACATGCTTCAGTTGCTCAAACTGGTGGTAGTAAGCCATCCGGGTGTAGGCATCGGCATGGGTAAGCTCTATGGCTATAGTGGCGTCCTTCGCATCTGCATCCATACGAAAGCGGACACCGGGTATGCCGGTCTTGTAGTTCACCCAGTTGGTCTTTAACCCATCTGCAGACAGCACAGGCCGCATATACTGGCCAAAGGTGGTCCAGAATGCCTCCCGCAGCCGTGATGCTTCCTGCTTTGTGTACATGTGGTAAAGTTAAGAAAACAGCCTGCCAAAATCTTCGATATATAGCGTCTGTAAATGCCCGAGTTAACATGGGAGTAATATAGGCTTAACATAATAACATTATGGTAATCGTGGCGTAACAATAACATAACATTCGGCTCGGACCTTTGCCGAAACATTTATTGACATGCGTTATTTTGTATTAGTAGCTTTATTTTCATTAGGATTCGTTCAGTCATTTGGCGCCGGAAAGATAACCGGCAGAGTACAGGACGGCAAAAACGGCGAAGCTGTTATAGGAGCAGTTATCAATGTTCAGGGTTCATCTGCCGGAACTGTGACAGATATGGACGGCAATTTTGAACTGCAGGTAGAGAACGGGGTATTTACCATAGAAGTGAAATACCTGGGCTACCAGTCGAAAGAAGTTGGCGATGTGGTAGTTGCCGACAACACAGTAACCCTTAATATAATCATAGACGAAGCAAAAGCCACTCAGCTGAATGATGTGGTGATACACTCTTCTTTAAAGAAAGAGAATATCAACGCTATTTATGTTATGCAGAAAAACGCTGCAGTGATATCTGACGGTATCTCTGCGGATGTGATCAAGAAATCGCCTGACCGTAATACGGGCGAGATACTGAAACGCGTAAGCGGCACCACCATACAGGACAATAAATTTGTAGTGGTACGCGGCCTGGGCGACAGGTACAATACCGCAATGGTAGACAACTCTGTACTGCCAAGCACTGAGCCAAACAGGAAAGCATTCTCCTTTGATATCATCCCTTCGGCCATGATCGATAATATCGTCATTTCCAAGGCTGCAACACCAGACCTGCCGGGCGATTTTTCAGGAGGCGCAATTAATATACTTACTAAGGAAACACCTGAAGAGAATTTCAACGCTATATCTGTAGGTACCAATTATAATACGGTATCTACCGGCAACCAGTTCAAATCAGGCTATCGCGGGTCTATGGACTTCATTGGTTTTGATGACGGATCAAGGCAGTTACCAACCGACTTCCCAACGAGCAAAAAAGTACAGGCAGGCCTTAACCAGGCAACAAGTACGAGCGCACTGAATATGCTGAACAACAACTACGACATAAAAACACATAATGCTTTACCCGGCATGAACGGTCAGGCAACAATGGGAAGGGTGTACAAGTCTGGCAAGGGAAGCAAATTCGGCTTTACCGCTGCAGCTACCTACAGCCATAACGAAACTATCAAGAAAGATGTACTCAGGCAGTATGACGGTTTTGACTATGTTGATAATGTATATGGTTATTCCAGCAACCTGGGTGGCTTGTTGAACGCAGCTTACTATACAGGCGGCAGCAAGATCGTATTCAAATCTTTGTACAACAGGATATTTGACGACAACTTCCTGTATCGCCAGGGTACTAATAACAGCAGCTCATCTGATGTTCGCTATTATGCATTCGACCTGATACAGAAATCATTATTGAAGACGTCGCTGGAAGGGGAACACAGACTGGGAAAAAACCAGAGCAAACTGGGATGGCTTACCTCTTATAATGTGGTGACCAATAATCAACCTGACCAGCGCAAGGTTTCTTACAGTAAGTTTGGCACTAACGACTTCCTTGCGGATAATACTTCTCTTGGTAAATCGAACAACCGCCTGTTCGGTGATCTAAACGAAAACATCATTAACGGATCTGTTTACTATACTGTGCCTTTCACACTGTTTGACAACAAGAACAGCATTAAAGCAGGTGTTTTTGAACAATACCGTTACAGGGATTTCCACAACAGGTACCTGGGCGCAACACTTAACCTTACTACAGCAGGATCAGAATCAGACCGCCAAAGACCAATATCTACATTATACGGTAAAGACCTGATAGATAAAGGCGCTTACAGGCTGGATGAGATCACCGGACCCGGCGATGAATATACTGCAACCACTACAACAAGTGCAGGTTATGTGATGCTGGACAATAGGTTCAGTGACAAGACAAGATTAGTATGGGGTGCACGTTATGAATCTTACAGCATGAACCTTGATGCAGGCGACGGCACTCAGGTACAGCCAACATGGAATGACCTGTTGCCATCAGCAAATTTCTCTTACAGCCTGAATAGCAAATCAAATCTCCGCGCTTCTTACTTCAGGAGTGTAGCACGTCCTGAGCTGAGAGAAGTAGCACCTTTGAGCTACTATGACTATGAGCTTAATGCTACTATACAAGGCAATACTGCTCTTAGCCGCAGCCGTGTAGATAACATAGACCTGCGTTATGAAATATTCCCTGGAGCTGGTGAAATACTGTCTGCATCGGTATTCTACAAACATTTTGACAATACTATAGAAAATAATGTGAACGGCCAGAACAGCGGCTACGAAATAAGCCCGTCAAACTATAAGGCAGCACAAAACATAGGCGTGGAATTGGAATTAAGGAAGAACCTTGGTTTTATCAGCAAAAACAGCTTCCTGAAAAACATGAACTTCTATGCGAATTTCGCCTACATCAATTCAAGCGTGCAGCTTGACACTACCGCTTATGCGAATGGCCATGCGTACGAAACACGTCCGCTATCAGGACAATCTCCTTACGTGATCAATTCTTCATTAGGTTATGCGGCAATGGAAGGCAAACTGAACTTCAATGTACTTTATAACAGGATAGGTGAGCGTATTTTCCTTATCGGACAAGGACGCTTTGGTAATGTAATGGAAAATGCACGTAACCTCCTGGACTTCCAGACCAACTATGTGATTTCGAAACACAGCGAGGTGAAGCTGACAGTAAAAGACATACTGAACAATAAAGTAACCATGTACTTTGACCAGGATGCTAATGGCAAGTTTGACCAGCAGCATATAACAGCAGGTACCATTGACCCTAACAAGGACTGGATATACAGCCAGTACCGCCCGGGCACTACACTTATGTTAACATACCTCTGGAAATTCTAGCACTTAATGATTTGGTAATACTGGGGTAATCCACAGTTTACATTGGGTTAATACTTTCGCAAAAACAAAAAATAAACATACAAAAAATGAAAAAGATTCTTTTAGCCAGCTTATCTCTTGTGAATGTTCGGATCATGCAAGAAAAAGAAAAATGAAACAACAACGACAACAACTTCAGACACTGCAGTTGTATTAACAGGCGACATCTCTGCCAGCAAAACATTAACTGCTGACAAGAAATATGTACTTAAAGGCTTTGTATATGTAATGGACGGCGCAACGCTGACAATTGAAGCAGGTACAGTAATCAAGGGTGATAAAGCAACAAAAGGTACATTAGTTATAGCTCGCGGCGGTAAGATCAACGCGGTAGGAACAGCAGCTAAGCCAATTATTTTCACATCTTCGCTTGATGCAGGTGCACGTTACCAGGGTGACTGGGGTGGTGTGATACTGCTTGGTAAAGCACCAATCAACCCAACAGGTGGTGAAGCTAAGATAGAAGGCGGACTGACTGCTACTGGCGGTGGTGATGAGAAGAAATACATCTACTACGGTGGTACTGATGCTAACGATAACTCAGGTACAATGAAGTATGTGCGTATTGAATTCGCAGGTATCGCATTCTCTCCTGACAATGAGATCAATGGTCTTACTATGGGTGGCGTAGGTGCTGGTACTACTATCAGCTACATACAGGTTTACCGTTCAGGTGATGACTCTTACGAATGGTTCGGCGGTACAGTAAACTGCGATCACCTTGTAGCTACTTACGGATGGGATGATGATTTCGATACTGACTTCGGCTTCTCCGGTAAAGTGCAGTTCGGTGTTTCTCAGCGCGCAAAAGCTGTTGCTGACGTATCCGGCTCAAACGGTTTCGAATCAGACAACGATGCGAACGGTTCAACAAACTCACCACAGACAAAAGCTGTATTCTCTAACATGACAATTGTAGGCCCGGTATTAACAGGATCTTCTACTTCAGGTATCAATGCGAATTTCCAGAATGGCGCTCAGATCCGTCGTAACTCATCAGAGAGCATCATCAACTCTGTTATCATTGGTTTCCCTATCGGTCTTTATATAGACGGGACTAAGGGTACAAAAACAATTGAGAACGTAAAGAGCGGATCTCTTAAGTTCAAAAACAACATCATTGCAGGTTGCGCTACACCATGGAAGAGCGATGCTGCAACAACTGCTGACTCTACTTACTTCATTGCAATTAAAGCATTGAATACTGTTGTAACAAATGTTGAAGATGCAAAACTGACTGATCCATACAAATTCGCTCCATCGCTCCAGACACCGGCAGGCACTCCTAACTACTTGCTCCAGGCAGGTTCTCCGGCAGCTGCAGGTGCTGACTTCACTGGCTTTACAGGTTTCGAAGCAGTATCATATCGCGGTGCGTTCGATGGTTCAAACAACTGGATGGCAGGATGGACCAGCTTCGATGCTGAAAATACCAAGTACTAATAACAGAACTTTAATCAACTTCAGAAGCCTGCCGGATATCCGGCAGGCTTTTTTAATTCCATAATTTATTTCATAGAAATCACGCAAGCAAAATCAGGACCAAAAAAAGGTAGCTCAGACGACGAGATCTATATGTATTATCATAAGGCAGAATACCTGGCAGATGCGCTGGTGGAAAACAGATTTAAAGTTACCCACCTGAAGCGACAAGACTACCCTACCACTGACGGAACAAAGGTTAGCAACCTGATAATAATTGCAGTAAAAGCAGCTTCTTATTAGCTATCAATCAAATTTTATTCATAATCAATAAAATAACTTCCCAAAAACATATAAATCTCATAATACTTTGTAACTTTATTTTAAAACCATTATTTATGAGTGATATTAATAATGAGGAAGTAGATGACAAGGAACTAATAACCGAAGAAGAAGCGGAAACAAACCTACTCAGCTACAAAACCGCCAGGTATCTTGCACTGTTCCTGCTGGTCATAGCCATAGTGGGCTTTATCATTTCCTTTATCGACTTCAAACGCCAAAGCGACAAAGGCATACACGTGAAGTATATGGGGTTTGAAATGAACATACCTAAAGGCTACCCTGATACGGTTTACGTAAACCAGATAATATATATGGATACTGCCAAGCCGGTTCACGATACGGTATACCTGCCTGCACACAAATAACTGCAATTTATATTATAGATTTTGCCTGTAATCTATTTACTTTTGCAGCTAATTACGGCCAGTGCTTTCCAATGAAAAATCAACAGTACTTATTTACATAAGCCATGAAATTAGAAGAAGCCATACAATCGTCGAAATTTGTAAGTGAAAAACAAAAGGCGGCAATTAATGTACTATATACCGGCTACTGGCTACGCAGCGGATATAGCACCAATCTGAAAAAAGAAGACCTGACACTAGAACAGTATAACGTATTGCGTATACTTAAAGGCAAGCATCCCGACCAGATGTGCGTGAAAGATATAGCAGGACGCACAATAGAAAAGAGTTCAAATGTACCCCGTATCCTGGACAGGCTGGTGACCAAAAAACTAGCTAAACGCACACCAAGCAAAGAAGATAAAAGAGAAACGCTGGTATCACTTACAGAAAGAGGATTAACAATACTGGAACGGGCGAATGAGCTGACATGGGAAGTAACCAATGGCATTACTGCGCTGACCGAAGAGGAATCAAAACAACTCAATGAATTGCTGGAGAAGATGAGGATGGAAACCCAAGTCACAAACCCTTAAAGGGGCTTAATCAACTACCATATTTTTGCAACCCTGAAAGAAAATTTACCTTTTTAAGGTTTTACTTTATACTTTTGCCGTACAATGGTTCCTGTTTTCGAACAGGATGAAAAGGGAACCGGGTGAGAATCCCGGACATTACCCGATGCTGTAAGCTCCATTTACAGCTTTTTTGCTACCTAATGCCACTGCCCCATAAAGGCGGGAAGGCCGCAAAAAAGTGGAGCAAGTCAGAAGACCTGCCTTTGTACGTGTTCCGGTAGAAAAACCGGAACGGAACTTATCGCTGCTTTCGGGAAGAAAAGCACAGGTGAGATAAAGGCAGGGGTCAACCCGTCTTCTTCTGTATCTGATTTCCCCTTTGCTGCACTATTGAAATTGTTTTTAAAAACCAATTTACATATGCGCGCATTTACGTTACTATTTTCTGCTTTTGTACTCGGTACATCAGCAACTCAGGCACAAACAATTGCCACATTCGACACATTGACCCTTCCAAAGGCAGACACATTCTATGCTAATTATACTGCTTCGGGCAGTGAAGTAGGCTTCAATTGCGGGCACGCCCACTTCCCTTGCATTTACGATACATCTTACGGTGGCATCTGGACGACAGGCTTCGCATATACCAATATGACGGATAGTGTGACGAGCGGTTACTTCAACCAGTATTCGGCTAAGGCAGCAAAGGGGTTTGCAGGCAGTGCCAACTACCTAATGGCGCATTGCACCGACCCTGTGACTTATGAACCCAAAATGAAGATCATACTTATAGATAGTGCTGCTGGCAGGCCCGTAAAAGGGTTTTATGTGACCAACAGCACCTATGCTTACAACAGCATGATCACGGGCGATATGTTCAGCAAAAAGTTCGGCAATGGCGATTGGTTCCTGCTAACTATAAAAGGTTATTACGGCGGCGTACTAAAACCCGCAAGCGTGGGTGTTTACCTGGCAGACTTCCTTTTCCCGGACCCGAGCATGAACTATATACTGAAAACATGGAAATGGGTGGATGTAGAATCACTGGGCAATGTAGACAGCCTGGAACTGTCGCTGACGTCAAGTGACAATGGTATGTTTGGTATGAACACGCCGGCATACTTCTGCATAGACAACTTTACGACTACTGATGCGCCTGCAGTGATACCGCCTACATTGGCTGTAGCTAATGCGGTAACGGCAACAGCAAAGGTATATCCTAACCCGGCTAAAGATGTGCTGAATATAGACAGGCCGGATAATAGCCTGCAGCACATTACTGTTACCGGCATTACAGGTGCGGTCGTATACTCAGGCAACACAGCAACTGCGCATACTGAAATAAATACGTCAACTTTGCCTGCAGGCGTATACCTGCTTACCTTATCAGGCGATAAGGTAACCGCAACTACCCGCTTTATCAAGAACTAATTATGAGAATTGCATTCTTTATTCTTTTAGCTATCTGCTCCGGTACTCTTTCTATGGCGCAATACGCGCCCCAGGCAGGGGTGCCGGGCAGTACTGCTATAAGTGCAACCAGCAGTTCATTTGCGGGATGGGCTACGCAGTGCACAATAGCCAGAGGTTACCTGAATATAGACTCTCCTGCACTAGGACCAGTGACCGTAGGTGACAGTAGTAATGCACTTGGCGTTGTGGATCACTATATAGTGAGCCTGGGTGACAGCGGAGTAGCGACACTTACTTTTGCTGCGCCAATCTACAATGGCCCTGACGCTGATTTTGCGGTCTTTGAAAATGGTTTTGCAAATGCAGCCAATGATTCGCAGGCTTTCCTTGAACTGGCTTTTGTGGAAGTAAGTTCCGACGGAATGCGCTTTGTTCGCTTCCCTGCAACATCGCTTACTGACATCAATACACAGATACCGGGATCGGGAGTATACATGTATGCCAACCTGCTGAATAACATAGCTGGAAAATATATTACCAACTATGGCACTCCGTTCGACCTGCAGGAACTTGCAGACTCTCCGGGACTGGACATCAACAACATAACACATGTGCGGCTGGTAGATGTTGTTGGCTCTACAGGCCCGCACGCCTGTCGTGATGCAGGTGGAAGAATAATTAATGACCCATACCCTACACAATTCCCTACAGGCGGATTTGACCTTGATGCTGTAGGAGTGCTGCACCAGGCCGCGATCAGCCATATAGGTGTCGGCATCTTGTATGACAATGTTTCTGTAAAGACCTACCCTAATCCTGCGACCGACAAATTGTTCATTTCCGTTAACGGAATAGCTCCGCATGGACTTACTGCAACGCTCACTACCATAACAGGGAAGGAATTATTGCAAAAAGCATTGTCAGAAAACAATAACGAATTGACCATACAGCAATTGCCTGCCGGTATGTATTTTCTTACCTTGCGTGATGCCAACGGGAACAAATGGGTAGAAAAAATCACAAAGCGTTAATTTTCTTTCTTTGCTGCTGGCTGGCATCGTGTGTAAAGGATAAACCTCAGCCACCTGCCAATAATATAGCGCATAGCCCCCGGAATGTATATGTAGTATGCGAAGGCAACTATGGCAATGGAGATGCCACCTTATACCTATACAAACCCGACAAAGACAGCGTATACGGCGATCTGTTTAAAGGGGCAAACAACCAGCCGCTGGGTGATGTATTCCAAAGCATGGTGCGTATAGGCAGTAAATTCTTCTTGTGCATCAACAACTCTGACAAGATAGTAGTAATAGATACTACAGACAGGAAAGTAGCTGCAACTATAAGTATTCCAAAGCCCAGATATATACTACCCATAAGCGCTACAAAAGCCTATGTATCTACCCTGTACAGCAACAAGGTGTACATCATTAACCCGCAGAACTACACTGTAACGGGGACAATAGAACTGCCGAGCCAGAACCCGGAAGGTATGTGCGTGCATAATAATACAGCGATCATATGCACATGGGACACCGCATGTAACAGCGTATATAAAGTAAACACCACCACCGATAAAATTCAGGCTGTAAAAATAGCCGGGCACGCCCCACAGGCTGCGCTAACTGATAAGAAAGGGACCTTATGGATACTGGCAGGCAATCACGTAAAAGGCAAGAGCGCTACATGGACCCGAATAGACACCCTTACAGGCGAGATACTTAAATCATACCGGTTCCCGGTTGAAGCAGATGTTATCAAACCCGTATTCAATAAGACAAAAGACACACTATATTTTATAGAAGTGAATTATAAGGGAAGCACCGCAAATAACGGCATATACCGCATGTGCATAGAGGATGCTGCTTTGCCGGCGCTACCATTTGTACCACCCAAACAGTACCAGTATTACTGGGGACTAGGTATAGACCCGATAACGGGCTACATATATGCCGGCGACCCGAAAGGATTTACACAGAAAGGAAGTGTTTATATTTTCAGGCAAGACGGTATTAAGACAGACAGTTTTAATGTGGGGCTAGGGCCAGGGCAATTCTACTTTGAATGAAGCGACAATATAAAATAGCAATTGTGTCATTTACATCAATATTGATGACGCTATTGATATGCCCAAACATTGCAGGCGCTCAAAATAAAAACGATACACTGAAAGAAGTAAGCGTACGAGGCAAGCACAATATCTCGGAGGACGTAAAACTCAATGAATTTGCCCCGGGACAAAAAGTAAAAACGATAGACAGCAGTACACTGCAACAATACTATCTGCAAAATATGGCCGGCCTGCTTGCTCAACAAACGTCGGTATTCGTGAAATCATATGGATTTAATGGATTAGCTACTTTAAATTTCAGAGGGTCTTCAGCAGCACAGAGTACCATACTGTGGAATGGCGTACCTATACAAAACGCAGCATTAGGCATTGCAGATGTATCTACCCTGCCGGTATCGTTCATGAGTAAAGTGAATGTGGTGTATGGCGGATCTGCAGCGCTATGGGGCAGCGGTAACGTAGGTGGTGCATTGATACTGGAACAGGAAGCCCCGGTATTTGATTCCGGCAAAAAGACACTTTCAGCCAGTGGCGGATCAGGTAGCTTCGGGCAATACATGGGCGGACTGAACGGGAGCATATCTTTCAAGAGGTGGTATTTGTCAGCTAATACATTTGCACAGATCGCAACAAACAACTTCCCATATACAGACAGATCAGCTACACGTCATAATATGCCTAATGGCCAACTGGCAAGCCAGGCAGGAATGCTGAGCGCTGCATACAAAGTGAATACAAACAATGTAATCAGTTTTTCAGGCTGGTACCAGGAATATGAACGGCAATTGCCACCGGCATTGTTTGAAACATTTTCCGGCAAGCAACAACATGAGGCCTCTTTGAGATTACTTGCTGACTGGAACAGGAAAACAGAAAAAAGTGCATGGCATGCTAAATCATCATTAATAAGAGATGTTGCACAATACAAGGACGATACTGTGATGATCCGATCTGATAATGTTGTTTACCAGTATTACCAGGAGCTAGGCTGGAAGAAAAATTTTGACAGATACGGACAGCTGCTTGTATTTGCACCTGTGCAGCTATCTTGGATGACAATAGCCGTAACCAATGACTTAAAACAACAAGCAAAAATGGCAATTGCGGCAGCCTATAGTATTAAACGATTTGATGAACGGCTGAATATTGCCATTAATGCCCGTGGTGAGCAAATCAATACACAAAGCTTCTTATTACCAGGAGCCAGTGCCTCATTTGCCATTACTCATTGGCTGGGTATAAGACTAAATGCGCAACGCACCTATCGTGCGCCTACGCTTAATGAGCTGTACTACTTCCCGGGTGGCAATCCAGGACTAAAACCAGAACATGGATGGAATGAAGATGCGGGCTATATGCTGAAAGTAAAAACAGGTGGCTTTACCTTTTTTCACGACCTATCGGTATATAACCGCAATATACATGACTGGATAATATGGCTAGGTGGCGCTATATGGACACCTCATAATATTGCAGAGGTAAACAGCAGGGGCATAGAAACCGAAAACAACATTACTTATACCACTGGCGACTGGAAATTCCACATTGGCATCAACACCGCTTATGGATTAGCTACCACGATTGCCAGCTATATCCCGAATGACGGAAGCGAGGGCAAGCAGATACCTTATGCACCGCGCTATAATGGGCAAGCGAATCTTGGTTTCGGGTACAAGAAATTGTCTGTAAACTACAACCATACCTATACAGGATATCGTTTCATAACAACTGACGAATCGGAATATACGCTACCCTACCAGACCGGTAATGTGCAGTTGATGTACAATACATCTATCCGCAAGCACAATATACAGTTGACCGGCCAATGCAATAACATATGGAACCAGCAGTATGAAGTGGTATCCGGAAGACCAATGCCGGGTATCAACTGGTTGGCGGGTTTTAAAGTATCTATTCTTTAAGCGTGCGTAGCACACAGTTAATGATCAATGCCTGAAACAACAAAGCGGCCCGAAAGCCGCTTTGTTATTTTGTAGTAGTTATTTTTAGTTTGCCGCTGCAGTCTGAGCTGCTGCCAGGGCTGCCATATCATCAGCACTTGGGCCATACATACCAGGGATAGGTATATCCAGCAGGCGCAGGTAAACGCTTAACTGGCCGCGGTGATGGTAATGATGGCTGTAGGCCATAGAACGCAATACCACTTTTTTAGGTAAAGAGAATATCACGTGGCTGCCGTTACGAAGCGTCCACATTTCATCATAATCTTCATCCTTAGAGTTTTCCAGTGCTTCCATCGCTTTAGCTACGGCAGCATCCAGCTGGCCTATTAATTGTTCTGTGCTGGTAGCAATTACCGGCTTGTAGTCCATTTTAGAAAGGTCTAGCTCCGGAGCTGTAAGCGTGTAAGCGATCCATGATGGCAGTTCGGCCACGTGCACAGCAAGGTTGCCGAGCTTCATAGATTTATCATGCGGTTTCCAGGTAGCTTTATCTTTTGGTACCTGTTCCAATATTTTGCGTGTTGACGCCATCTCCATTTTTAGCTCTGCTATTAATGCATCTTTGTATGCCATAAGTATGTGTATTTTTGTGAAAATAGGCCATAATTTTCAATTTTCGGTGTGCTTAACATAAACATCAATTATGCGGTTATATAAAATTCTGCTCTTTTCCCTGATCATCAGCGTTAACTACCTGGCAGGATGTGTGCAAAAGAGTAATGAACATTCTATAGCTGTCGCCTTTTACAATTGCGAGAATTTCTTTGACCCTGCGGACAACCTGGCAAAAGACGATGAAGATTTTACACCCGATGGCAAGTACCACTACACCCAAAAGATATACGAGCAAAAACTGCACAACATTGCTACTGTAATTCAAAGCATGGATGGCGCTGACGGGCCTGCAATAATCGGGTTGGCAGAAGTAGAAAATAGTACAGTACTCAATGACCTGTTGCGCCAACCGGAAATAGCAAGGCGTGACTATAAATACGAATGGTACGACGGACCGGATCCACGCGGTATCAACGTAGCCATGCTTTATAATCCAAAATATTTCAGGGTACTTCATTCAGAACCACTACATGTGGATCTTTCAGCAACAGATAACAAATCCATCACCCGGGATGTATTGCATGTATTGGGAATACTAGCGGGCGATACCGTGCATGCATTCATCAATCACTGGCCGTCAAGAATAGGCGGCGAAGACGAAAGCGGACCAAAACGAGCCATCGCGGCCCGGGTAAACAGAGATGCCATAAATGCGCTAATGCAACAAAACCCAAATACTAAAGTGATTCTGATGGGTGACTTTAACGACAACCCGACTGACAATAGCATCACGGGCATACTAGGTGCAAAAGGTGATGAGCAACAAGTAGCCGTGTATGGATTATTTGACCCGTGGGCTAACATTTATCAAGCAGGCAATGGCACGGAGTGCTTTAAACACAGCTGGAATTTGTTTGACCAGATCATTATTTCGAGCACATTGCTGAAAAGCGGCAACAATAGGCTGTACTACGAGCATGCGCAGATATTCAAACCTGAGTTTATTATAGATCATTATAAGGGCCATGAAGGAGAACCACATCGTTCCTTTGTTGGTACTCACTGGATAAATGGTTATAGCGACCATTTCCCTGTAATGATGTATTTCTGCCGGCAGTAGATAACTCCTTTTAAGGGGGATATTGGCCAAATTTCACCTTTCCTTATGGATACATTTAAGAAATTATCTTACCTTTGCAGCTAACTTTTAAGAAACTTGCTTAAAGTAGCCAGACGCATTATAGTAGGCATTATTGATTTTGTCCATAAGCCTTTTGCAAACATCATACCGACCACTACTTTTCGCTACCTGGCGTGCGGAGGTACTAACACTGTACTTAACATATTCATCCAGTTCCTTGCCATTAACTTCATACTGCACAAGCAGCCAGTTCCGGTATATGGCAATTTTATCATTTCCCCTGAAGTAGCGGCTTACATAATAGCTTTTTGTTTCAGTTTTCCTCCGGGATTTATCATGTCGAGATACATTGTATTCCCTGAATCGAACCTGCATGGCCGCGTACAGTTTTTCAGGTACGGGCTAACCACTATTAGTTTTATCATCATTAGTTATCTGTTAGTTCGCTTCTTTGCATACACGAATCCTGAGCACCCTACCATATCATACACATTCGTTTGCCTGATAACAGCCGTCCTAAGCTATATATCACAGCGAAAATTCACATTCAAGGTAAACCCCGAGGAAGAAGAGGCATTAATGGATTAACGATCAGATCAGTATTGTCCCACCAGCTTATTACAGTAATTCAGCCTATTTTATTAAGTTTACATTCTACTATTCTTTAAATTATGAAGCGTAAGGGCGTTGTCACTTTTATTGTGTCTTGTTTACTAGCTATTGGAGGTTCCTCTGTATGGGCATGGGGTATATGGGGCCATAACCATATCA
>Ga0209023_10001105_pt1 | contig 37353 bp, 32 predicted proteins | sample LakOneMetagenome_FD_187468 | JGI IMG/M metagenome (GOLD analysis project Ga0209023, IMG submission 187468) | Freshwater and sediment microbial communities from Lake Erie, Canada (SPAdes) (version 2) | ecosystem: Environmental > Aquatic > Freshwater > Lentic | place: Lake Erie, Canada...
TTCCGATCTGCTGAAGCGCACGCAGCGGGTGCACTGGATGCAGCGGGTCATCACGGTCTTGATCAGCGGGCCCATGTACTTCTCGGTCACCGCGCGCTTTGGCTCGTGATAGCGGCTCGCGCCCCGGCCATAGGCGACCGACTGGTCCTGCAGGTCGCACTCGCCGCCCTGGTCGCAGATCGGGCAATCGAGCGGGTGGTTTATGAGCAGAAACTCCATCACCCCTTCGCGCGCCTTCTTGACCATCTCGCTGTCGGTGCGGATTTCCTGACCCTCGGCCGTGGGCAGCGCGCAGCTCGCCTGCGGCTTGGGCGGCCCGGGCTTCACTTCGACCAGGCACATCCGGCAATTGCCGGCAATGCTCAGCCGCTCGTGATAGCAGAACCGGGGGATTTCCTTACCGGCGAGCTCGCAGGCCTGCAGGACGGTAGCGCCCTGCGGAACTTCGAGTTCGATGCCGTCTACGGTGACTTTAGGCATCGTTAGCTCCCACCTTTGGAATGGGGTCATTGGCTTGATTGCGCAAATCTTCAGCAGACCAATTCACGAACATTTCAGCCGCAGTATCGATGATAAAATACTCTTCATACCCCACGGATCGGCGCCTCTCTTGGAGATCATTTGCTTGGGCAAGCGCGCGCTCAAAAGTGCCACATTTTCCTTCTACAACGTCATGAATGGCCGTGTTGAATCGGGCAGGAACGTCCTTCGGCTCAATGTCATACAAATGGCCGACATTATTCTCTATGACCGCTTCATCGAGCCTTCTTACCTTGTCCAATTCAGTTACGGCACATGCCAGCCAAGTTCGAAGAGGCGGACTTGGCATCGCCGCACACGCGCACGCTTCGGGTGGGCCAAGCATGGCGAGATCGATTTTGCCATTGGTTGACTGCCAAGGCAGGACCCACCACGCGGCAACGGCGACGAGAACGGTGCCAAATGCTGCGACAATTGAGCGCCTCACTCCGCCGCCTCCCGGACATTCTCGGCGATCCGCCGCTCAATCTCGGGCCGGAAATGCCGGATCAGGCCCTGGATTGGCCAAGCTGCGGCATCGCCCAGCGCGCAGATGGTGTGGCCTTCGACCTGCTTGGTGACGTTCCACAGCATGTCGATCTCATCCACATCGGCATCGCCGGTGCGCAGGCGTTCCATCACGCGGTACATCCAGCCGGTGCCCTCCCGACAGGGAGTACATTGCCCGCAGCTTTCGTGCATGTAGAAGTGGCTGAGGCGGCTGATCGCGCGGACGATGTCAGTCGACTTGTCCATCACGATCACTGCCGCGGTGCCGAGGCCCGAGCCGAGTTCGCGCAGGCCGTCAAAGTCCATCAGCGCGTCCTTGATCTGCGCGCCAGGGACCAGCGGGACCGAGCTGCCGCCGGGGATCACCGCGAGCAGGTTGTCCCACCCGCCGCGTATGCCGCCGCAGTGCTTCTCGATCAGCTCGCTGAACGGGATCGACATGGCTTCTTCAACCACGCAGGGCTTTTCGACATGCCCAGAAATCTGGAACAGCTTGGTACCCTTGTTGTTATCCCGCCCGAAGCTGGAGAACCACCCCGCCCCGCGCCGCATGATCGTGGGGGCGACGGCGATGGACTCAACGTTGTTGACCGTGGTCGGGCAGCCATAGAGCCCCGCGCCGGCCGGGAACGGCGGTTTCAGCCGCGGCTGGCCCTTCTTGCCCTCCAGGCTTTCGATCATCGCGGTCTCTTCGCCGCAGATATAGGCGCCCGCGCCGCGGTGGACGAAGACGTCGAAATCGTAGCCAGACTTGCAGGCGTTCTTGCCAATCAGCCCGGCGTCATAAGCTTCCTGCACGGCCGCGAACATCGTCTCCGCCTCGCGGATGTACTCGCCGCGAATATAGATATAGGCAGCGCGCGCACCCATCGCGAAACCGGCAACCAGCGCGCCTTCGATCAGCTTGTGCGGATCGTGGCGGATGATTTCGCGGTCCTTGCACGAACCGGGTTCGGATTCGTCGGCGTTGATCACCAGGAAGCTGGGCCGTGCCGGGTTCGGCTCCTTGGGCATGAATGACCACTTGAGCCCGGTCGGGAACCCCGCCCCGCCGCGCCCGCGCAGGCCGCTGGCCTTGATTTCCTCGACGATTCCATCGCGGCCCTTGGCCAGGATCGCCTTGGTATTGTCCCAGTCCCCACGCTTGCGCGCAGCCGCGAGCTGCCACGGCTGGTAGCCGTAGAGGTTGGTGAAGATGCGGTCTTTATCGGCGAGCATCGTCGCTGTCCTTGCCCTTCTTGGTCTGCGCGGCACCAAGCGCGATAAAGGCTGCCCCCAGCGCAATCCAGACTGCACTGCCTCCGCGATCACCGGTAGCTTTGTAAACGGCGATGATCATGAAGAACACCGCCACGAGCATGAACCCAATCCCGCGATTGAACCGCATCACCAGTCCCCCCGGTAATCGTGGTTGGCCTTGACCATCGCTTTGAGCGTGCTGGGCCCGCTCAGCGGCTCAACCGTGTGGCGACCTGGCTCCTGCGTTCCGGCCTTGGGGCTCTTGCCCGCAGCCAGCGCGTCGAGCACGGTATCGAGCCGGTCGGCGGTCAGGTCTTCGTAATTGTCGTCGTTGATCTGGACCATCGGGGCCGAGGCGCAGTTGCCCATGCATTCGACCTCGGTCAGCGTCCAGAGGCCATCATCGGTGGTGTGGCCCTTGGCCATGCCGCGCTTCTTGCAGGCGGCCATGATGTCGTCGCTGCCACGCAGCATGCACGGCGTGGTGCCGCAGACCTGCACGTGGAACTTACCCACCGGGACCAGGTTGTACATGGTATAGAAGCTGGCGACCTCAACCACGCGGATGATCGGCATGTCGAGGTAGGCCGCGACATATTCCATCACCGGGATCGGCAACCAGCCCTGCGTCTGGGTTTCCGCGCCAACCTGGCGCTGGGCCAGATCGAGCAGCGGCATCACCGCAGAGCGCTGACGCCCGGCCGGATAGCGCGCGACGATCGCCTTGGCCTGCTTGGCGTTGTCCTTGGACCAAGCAAAGGAGCCCCAGCGTGCGCGCAGTTCGGGGGTATCGGGTTCGAGATGACGGTCAGCCATTAGTCGTCTTTCACCACGGTGTTGATATTAATCCTAGGAGGGGCGCCGAGCCAAAATTTAACAACTGATACCTTTGCAGAGCCGTCATCACTTAACTCGTAGTCGACGACAGCGATTTGATTATCGACACAACGCATTGTCATCGACACGCTGTATGCATCCACATGGGATACGCCATCAATCTGACACTTACTCAGAATCAATCTTATGCCGTCAATTGCCAGCAGTCTGACGTTCTTTCCCTTGTCGAAATCTTGAAGACCGTGAAGCATTGCTCCAGCAGTCACTAGTCTTTCAAATGACAATTTGTCACCGTTGATAGCGCTAAAATTCAATCGGTTAACAGAATTTAAGGCGACAATGTTGTAGCCATTAATACTCTCATTGGCTGGCCCAGCGCCTCCAATTGCTGAAACAAATAGAAGACTGGCGGCCCAATAGGAGATCTTCACCGATCACACTCCCCAAACACCACATCAATCGCGCCCAGAATGGCAGTCGCGTCCGGCAGCATGTGGCCCTTGCACATGAAGTCCATCGCCTGAAGGTGGCTGAACGCCGTGGGGCGGATCTTGCAGCGGTAGGGTTTGTTGCTGCCGTCGCTGACCAGATAGACGCCGAATTCGCCCTTGGGGCTTTCGGTCGCCACGTAAACCTCACCAGCGGGCACGTGGAAGCCTTCGGTGTAGAGCTTGAAGTGGTGGATCAGGCTCTCCATCGACTGCTTCATCTCGGCGCGGCTGGGGGGGGAGACCTTGCCGTCGGTGCTGGCGACCGGACCCGAGGGCATATCGCGCAGGCACTGTTTCATGATCCGGGCCGACTGGCGCACTTCCTCGACGCGGACCATGAAGCGGTCATAGCAGTCCGAGCGGGTGCCCACCGGGATATCGAATTCCATCGCCGCGTAAACGTCATAGGGCTGGCTCTTGCGGATATCCCAGGGTATTCCGGCGGCGCGGATCATCGGGCCGGAAAAGCCCCAGGCCAGCGCGTCTTCCTTGGAGACCAGTGCGATATCGACATTGCGCTGCTTGAAGATGCGGTTATCGACCACCAGGCTCATCGCGTCTTCGAACAGGCGCGGCAGGCGGTCGTCGAGCCAGGTGCCCAGATCGTCGAGCAGTTGCTGCGGCACGTCCTGGTGGACCCCGCCGGGGCGGAACCAGGCGCTGTGCATCCGGGCGCCCGAAGCGCGTTCGAAGAAGTTGAGGCAATCCTCGCGAATTTCGAATAGCCACAGGTTCGGCGTCATCGCGCCGACGTCCATCATGTGCGACCCCATGTTGAGCATGTGGTTGCAGATCCGAGTCAGCTCGGCGAACAGCACGCGCAGGTATTGCCCGCGCAGCGGCACTTCGAGGTTGAGCAGCTTTTCGATCGCGAGGACGTAAGAATGCTCCATCCCCAGCGGCGAGCAATAGTCGAGCCGGTCGAAATAGGGCAGCGCCTGCAGGTAAGTCTTGTGCTCGATCAGCTTTTCGGTGCCGCGGTGGAGCAGCCCGACGTGGCAATCGACGCGTTCGATATTCTCACCGTCCAGCTCCAGAACCATGCGCAGCACACCGTGCGCGGCGGGGTGCTGCGGGCCGAAGTTGATCGTGTAATTGGTGATGACTTCATCGCCGGTGGTGGGCGATTGTTCCAGTTGCATGGTCACAAAACGCCTCCCACAAAACCAAGCTCGTCACCCTGAACTTGTTTCAGGGGCCATCTCGCCGAATGCCCCATGAGTGCGTGAAATGAGCCAACTGCTCGGTTTACTTGTGCCTGACACCACCGGGCGAGAACCTCGATGGACCCTGAAACAAGTTCAGGGTGACGGTTGAGGATAGGCTGGGTCACGATTTGCCCTCCGCCTTTTCATCACCCGGCAGCACGTATTCCGCGCCTTCCCACGGGCTCATGAAATCGAACTGGCGCAGGTCTTGCGCGAGCTTGACCGGTTCATAGACCACGCGCTGTTCCTCGGGGCTGTAGCGCAGCTCAACATAGCCGGTCAGCGGGAAGTCCTTGCGGAACGGGTGGCCCTCAAAGCCATAGTCGGTGAGAATCCGGCGCAGGTCCGGGTTGCCGTCGAAGATCACACCGTAGAGATCGAACACTTCGCGTTCGAGCCAGCCGGCGTTGGGCCAGAGCGTGGTAACGGTCGGCACCGGGGTATCTTCGGCGGCGTTGACCTTGACCAGAAGGCGGTGGTTCTTCGTCACGCTGAGCAGCATGTAAACCACTTCAAAACGCTCGGGACGCTCGGGGTAATCGACCCCGGCCATTTCCATCAGCTGCTGGTATTCGTGTTGGTCGCGAAGCTCACGCAGTACATCGACGATGGCATCGCGCGCCACGATCAGCACCACTTCGCCGTGAGCTTCGTGCGCGGAGATCAGCTGCTTGCCCAGCGCCTTGGTCAGCGCGGCAACCACGCCCTCGTTTGAGGCAAAGCGCGGAGCGGAGTGCAGGACCGTGCTCATCGCTCCACCGTCCCGACCCGGCGAATCTTGCGCTGGAGCTGCATTACGCCATACATCAGCGCCTCGGCAGTCGGCGGGCAGCCGGGGACGTAGATATCGACCGGAACGATCCGGTCACACCCGCGCACGACCGAATAGCTGTAGTGGTAATAGCCACCGCCATTGGCGCAGCTGCCCATTGAGATGACGTATTTCGGTTCCGACATTTGGTCGTAAACCTTGCGCAGCGCCGGTGCCATCTTGTTGCACAGCGTACCCGCCACGATCATCACGTCCGACTGGCGCGGTGAGGCGCGCGGGGCGAAGCCGAAGCGTTCCAGATCGTAACGCGGCATGTTGACGTGGATCATCTCGACCGCGCAGCAAGCCAGGCCAAAGGTCATCCACCACAGCGAGCCGGTGCGGGCCCACTGGAACAGGTCCTCGGTGTTGGTGACAAGGAAGCCCTTGTCATTGATCTCACCATTGAGGTCATTGAAGAATGCCGCGTCGGGCGCGGTAACCGGGCCGTTCCACAGCGGGCGGCCAAGGGCATCAACCGGAACACTCATTCCCAATCCAGAGCCCCCATTTTCCAGGCATAAACCAGGCCGAACACCAGTTCGGCAATAAACACCATCATCGCGACCCATGCCGCCCAGCCCAGGTCCAGGAAAGTCACTGCCCAGGGGAACAGGAACGCGGCTTCGAGATCGAACACGATGAACAGGATCGCGACCAGATAGAAGCGTACGTCGAACTGGCTGCGCGGCTCCTCGAAAGCGGGGAAGCCGCATTCGTACTCGCTGTTCTTTTCGTCATTCGGCTGGTGCGTGCCGGTCAACCGGGCGACGCCCATCGGTGCAAACACGAACAGCGCCGAAAGGCCGAAGGCGATCCCCATGAAGATCAGGATCGGCAGGTATTGCGACAGGTCTACCAAGGCGCGGACTCACCTAGCTTTCAGATAGCCCGCGCCCTAGTCCCGGCCAGCCCCCCGCGCAAGGGGGAGTGCCCGTAGAATTGCCGAAATTTCCACGCAAAAGGCTATTTTTTCAGCTCGCGCGCCAGGGTTGACTGGGTGGTCTTGCCATAAGGCGGCTTGAAGCCCGAGAGCTTGCCGACATCGAGCCCGACCTGGCGATAGACCGCGCGGGCATGGCTGAAGGTCTTGAACCCGTCGAGCCCGTGGTAGTTGCCCATTCCCGACGGGCCGACCCCGCCAAATGGCAGGTCTTCCATCGCGTTGTGGAACACCACATCGTTGACCGTGACCCCGCCCGAAATGGTGCGGCTGAGGACCTTTTGCTCTTCGGCCTTGTCCTGCCCAAAGTAGTACAGCCCCAGCGGACGGTCGTGCGCGTTGACGTAGTCGATCGCCTGGTCGATCGAGTCATAGGTCATCACCGGCAGGATCGGCCCGAAGATTTCTTCCTGCATGACCTTCATGTCATCGGTGACGTTGCGCACGATAGTCAGCGGCATCTTGTTGCCGTTCGAGCTTTTGAAGTCTTCGCCAGCGGGGTTGACCTCGATCAGCTCGGCACCCTTGTCCTGGGCATCCTTGAGGTACCCTTGCAGGCGTTCGAAGTTACGTCCGTTGACCACCGAAGTGTAGTCGTCGTTGGCCAGCAGCGTCGGATACATCTCGGCCACGCCGCTCTTGACGCTGTCGATCACTTCGCCTTCCTGGTCCTTGGCGACCAGCAGGTAATCAGGTGCCAGGCAGATCTGCCCGGCGTTCATCATCTTGCCCATCGCGATCCGCGATCCGGCCTTGGACTTGTCGGCACTGCGACCGATGAAGGTCGGGCTCTTGCCGCCCAGTTCCAGCGTTACCGGCACGAGGTTATCCGCCGCAGCGCGCATGATGTGCTTGCCCACACTGGTCGCGCCGGTGAAGATCAGGTGGTCGAAGGCGAGCTTGCTGAAGGCCGTGCCGACTTCGACACCGCCGGTAAACACTGCCATTTCCTCTTCGGCAAAATACTGCGGGACCACCTCGGCAAAGACTTCGGCGACGCGTTCGGTGAACTCGCTCGGCTTGATCATCGCCCGATTCCCGGCGGCCAGGATCCCGGCCATCGGCACCATCACCATGCCGACCGGAAAGTTCCACGGAGCAATCACGCCAACCACGCCCTTGGGCTGATAGACAACTTCCGCCTTGGCCCCCAGCAGGCCCAGCGGGAACATCGCCTTGCGCTTCTCGTTGCGGCTCCAGGCTTCGAAATGCTTTTTGGCATGCTTGAGCGCGCCAACCGAGGGCATGATGTCGGTCATCAGCGTCTGATCAATGCTGCGGTGTCCGAAATCGGCGCTGACCGCTTTGGCGAAGGCATCCTTGTGATCGATCAGCAAGGCGATCGCACGGTCGATCCGGTCACGCCGGACGGACAGTGGTTCGGGCATGGCGGCGGTAAAGGCAGCGCGCTGGCGCTTCAGGACATCGTCCATGCGGGTCAGTTCGGCAGTCATGTCAGGTTCCCCGTTTCTATTTGCCACTCTTTTTCCGCAAGGCGACCGCGATAGCAAGCGCGCAATTGCCATTGTTGCGTTGCAGCATTAGATCAGAGCAAGACTCATCCTGCATTTGAAAGGCAGCAGCCCCATGGCCCAGCTTTCCCCCAACGACCCGATCGTCATCCTGTCCTATGCCCGCACCCCGATGGGCGCCATGCAAGGCATGCTCAGCGATGCCAGCGCCACCGACCTGGGCGCGACCGCAATCAAGGCCGCGGTCGAACGCGCCGGGGTCAATGGTGAGGACGTCGAGCGCGTCTATATGGGCTGCGTGCTTCCCGCCGGGCTTGGCCAGGCTCCGGCTCGCCAAGCCACGATCAAGGCCGGTCTTCCCAAGTCGGTCCAGGCGACCACGGTCAACAAGGTCTGCGGATCGGGCATGCAGACGCTGATCATGGGCGCCGAGGCGCTCGCCGCCGGAACGATCGACCTGGTCGTTGCAGGTGGGATGGAAAGCATGACCAATGCCCCTTACCTGCTCAAGAAGCACCGCTCGGGCGCGCGGATCGGACACGATACCGCCTATGACCATATGTTCCTCGACGGGCTGGAAGATGCCTATGAGCCAGGCCGGGCGATGGGCACTTTCGCTCAGGACACCGCCAACGCCTATCAGCTGACCCGTGAAGCGCAGGACGCCTATTCGATTGAATCGCTGCGCCGCGCCCAGGCCGCGATTGCCGATGGTGCCTTCAAGGCAGAGATCGCTGCTGTCACCGTGGTCAACCGCGCTGGCGAAAGCGTGGTCGATACTGACGAAGCCCCCGGCAAGGGCCGTCCCGACAAGATCCCCAGCCTGAAGCCCGCCTTTGCCAAGGACGGCACGATCACCGCTGCCACCTCCAGCTCGATCTCGGACGGTGCCGCCGCGCTGGTGCTGACCCGCAAGAGTGTAGCCGAAGCCAAGGGGCACACAGCGGTGGCGCAAGTCGTCGCGGTTGCCGCTCACGCCCAGGAGCCCAAGGACTTCACCGTTGCCCCGGTCGGCGCGATCAACAAGGTGCTGGCCAAGGCCGGCTGGTCGCTAGCCGACGTCGACCTGTTCGAAGTCAACGAAGCCTTCGCCTGCGTTGCGATGTTTGCGATGCATGACCTGGGCATTGATCACGCCAAGATCAACGTCCACGGTGGCGCGACCGCGCTAGGCCACCCGATCGGCGCTTCGGGCGCACGGATCGTCACCACGCTGATCGCCGCGCTGCAACGCCACGGCAAGACGAAAGGTGTCGCCAGCCTGTGCATCGGCGGCGGCGAAGCGACTGCGGTGGCGGTCGAACTGGTCTGAACCGCTTGCACAATTGCTGCGGTGGGTTAGCCTGCGGATATTGCTCTGACCGAAGGAGAATTCCAATGCGTTCCCACACCCGTTTGTTGATCGCGACTTCGATTGCCCTGGCCTTGACTGCTTGTGGCAAGAAGGACGATGCCAGCGCGCCTGCCCCTGGCGATGCCGCCAGCACCGCAGCGGCGGATGCCGCCGCCGCACAGGTTCCAACCGGTGCGTGGGATGTTTACGATGCCGCGGGCAAGAAAGTCCTGACCAGCACGATCAATGCCGATGGCACCTATGCTGACGACCTGGTCGACGGGCACCGCGTTGCCGGGATCGTCAAGATGGTCGATGGCAAGACCTGCTTCGACCCGTCGGGCAAAGAGCCGGAAGAATGCTTCACCACCAGCACTCCGGGTGCCGACGGCAGCTTCACCGCTACCGACGCCAAGGGCGCGGTGCTGACGATCAAGCCTAAGGCCAAATAAGCAGCCTGCGACATTCGGCGACACTTTGTCGCCGCCCTGCGACAGGCGTTTTTGCAGGGTTCAGCTTTGCGGCGGCAGCTTTGGCGGGTCGGCAGAATGGTCTGCCGACCTAGCCAAGGAGCCCCCCAATGAACCGAATCCTGCTTTCAGCAGTTCTCGTTGCTGGTCTAGCCCTGCCCGGTGTCGCCCAAGCCCGCACGACGCGCGCCGAATTGCACCGCGATCATGCCGTAATTCGTCACGAAAAGCGGGATCTGCGCCAGGAACTGCGCCAGCACGACTGGCGAGATGCGCGTCAGGAACGGCATGAGCTGGGCCGCGCCCGACACGAACTGCGCGAAGACCGGCGAGATTTTGTCCGCCAGCACCACCGTCGCCACTGACTGTGCGGAACTGCGGTGGGAGCCTCAGGGCTCCCCCGCTCCCCACAATCGTGATTGCTCGACATAGCCTTTGCGCGGGCCCACTTGGAACTCACACCAATTCGCGCTGCAATCACCCAGATTGCCAACCACGCCCGGACCAAGCCGCCACAGCAGTTTCGAATTGCCAGACCCGCTTTCGCGCATATCGGCAGGGCCCTTGCCGGTGACAAAGCCGGTCCGGTCGCGGGTCAGAAAGCGGGCCAACACCCAACCCCTTGCCCCTTCCGGATCCTCGACGAATCTCCAACCTTCCTTCATCCGCAGAACCTTGAAGGGAAGCTGCTGGCGGTGATAGACCCACAGGATCTTGTAATCCTCACCCGGACCAACCCGCATGTTGATCGGCTCATCTTTGCGGATCGAAGCCCAGTAGGGAGTCTTGGCGTCCTCGGCGCTGAGCGGCGCGGACAGGACGAGCACGGCGATCAAGGTGGCAATCTGGCGGATTCGGGACATGGCGTGACAATAGCGCGCTTGTCCCTGCCGCTTCAAGCCGCTTGACCGCCGCGCCTGCTCCGGCCTAGCGCTTGTGCCATGACCGTGGTCTCCGATATTCCCCTCGCCCGCCGCATCGCCGGCAAGCCGCGTGTCCATGTGACTCGCCACCTGCTGCCTTCGGTTGAAGCCCGGATGAGCGAACTGTTCGACGTGGTGCTCAACACCGAAGACCGTCCGCTAACCCGGGATGAGCTGGTCGAAGCGATGCGCGGCAGTGACGTGCTGGTGCCCACCGTAACGGACCGGATCGACGCAGCCATGATTGAGGCCGCGGGAAGCCGGCTGGGACTGATCGCCAATTTCGGGGCTGGTATCGAACATATCGACCTTGCCGCAGCGCGCGCGCGCAAGATCATCATCACCAATACCCCAGGCGTCTTCACCGACGACACGGCTGACCTCACCATGATGCTGATCCTTTCCGTCCCGCGGCGCCTGGGTGAAGGCAGCCGCCTGGTGCGCGACGGCAAGTGGACCGGCTGGGCACCCACCGCCATGCTGGGGCACTGCGTGGGCGGCAAGCGGCTGGGGATCGTCGGCATGGGCCGGATCGGCCAGGCCGTCGCTCACCGCGCCCGCGCCTTCGGGATGGAGGTGGTCTATCACAACCGCCACCGCCTGCCGCCCAGCATCGAGACGGTGTTCGGCGCGCGCTATGAGCCAGACCTGGAACTGCTGATTGCGGAAAGCGATATTCTGTCGCTGCATTGTCCGGCGGGTGCAGGTACGCATCACCTGGTCAATGCCGCGCGGCTCGCCGAGATGAAGCCTACCGCCTACCTGATCAACACTGCCCGCGGCGACCTGATCGACGAAGAAGCGCTGATCGCCGCGCTGCAGGCTGGCCAGATTGCCGGGGCCGGGCTCGATGTCTTTGCCCATGAACCCAAGGTCGATCCGCGCCTGACTGCGCTCCCCAATGTGATTACCCTGCCGCACCTGGGCAGCGCCACGATGGAAGGCCGGGCCCATGCCGGCGAGAAAGTCATCGCCAATATCCGCTTCTGGGTCGATGGCCACCGCCCGCCCGATCAGGTGCTGGAGGGCTGGGCATAATCCCGATCTTGCGCAACAAGACTGCGCGTGCCGCCTTGCCTGATATGCGAACATTGCTCTAAGCCCGGCCGCAAGGAATCGCGCTGCTGCTGGCTGCGCACCGGAGGGAGAATTCGATGCGCAAGTTCACGGCCCTGGGGATGGCTGCTACCGCCTTATTGCTGCCTGCAACGGCCTGGGCTCAAGTTGTCTTACCGGCGGCAGACACATTGGAAGGTGTGGTGGATACCGGCAACAGCGCCTGGGTTCTGATGTCATCCGCGCTGGTTCTGCTGATGACCATGCCTGGCCTTACGCTGTTCTATGGCGGCCTGGTTCGTTCGAAGAATTTCCTTTCGATCATGGTCCAGGTCGGCGCGATTGCGGCAATTGCATCAGTATTGTGGGTACTGTGCGGCTACCGGCTGGCTTTTGGTGATCCGACCAATGGCTGGTTTGGAACCGGGGACACTTGGATGCTCGGTCATACTTTGGGTGTTGCACGCGAGGGACAGACTATCAACGAGCGCACGTTTGCGCTTTTCCAGCTAACCTTTGCGGCAATCACGCCCGCGCTGATGGTCGGGGCCTGGGTCGATCGCGCTCGCTTCGGCTGGGTCGTGGGTTTCTCGGCGCTGTGGGGCCTGATTGTCTACGCCCCGGTCGCGCATTGGATCTGGGGCGATGGCTGGCTTGCCACCAATATGGGCACCAAGGATTTCGCGGGCGGAATCGTGGTGCACACCACCGCCGGCGTTTCCGCGCTGGTCGCGGCGATGCTGGTCGGCAAACGTCAGGGTTTCCCGCGTACGCTGATGCTCCCGCATAGCCCTTCGCTGACCATGGCTGGCGCTGCGCTGCTTTGGGTTGGCTGGTTCGGTTTCAACGGCGGCTCGGCGCTGACTGCCGATGAAGCTGCCTCGAGCGCGATCATCGCCACGCACCTGGGTGCCAGCACCGCGGCGCTGGTCTGGCTGCTGATCGAAAAGATCAAGGTCGGCAAGCCGACCAGCGTCGGCTTTGCCACCGGCGCCATCGCCGGTCTGGCGACTGTCACACCTGCAGCCGGATTCATCTCGCCGGGATCCGCGATAATCCTCGGCGCGATTGCTGCGCTGGTCTGCTTCCCGATGATCCAGATCATCAAGCAAAAGCTGCAGATCGACGATTCGCTCGACGTCTTCGCGGTTCACGGCGTGGGCGGGATCACCGGATCACTATTGCTAGCAGTGTTCCTGCACCCGGCGCTGGGCGGAAACGGGTTTGACGAAGGCACAACCATGCTCAGCCAGTTCTCCGCACAGGCTGTGGGTGTCGGAGCTGTCGCGATCTGGTCGGCGGTGGCCACCGCGGTTATCGCAGTGCTGGTCAGCTTTTTCATCCCGATGCGGGTCGGAGAAGACGACGAGCGCGAAGGGCTGGACCTCGCCAGCCACGGTGAGCGCGCTTGGGAACTCGAATGATCGAGCCGGACCTTCCGGAGTGAGCGAAGAAGGCGCGCTTTGCATCGCCTGCGGCATGTGCTGCTCCGGAACGATTTTTGACAGCATCAATCTGGATCCGACTGAAACCAAATTGATGGCAGCGCGCGGGGGCAGCCTGGCGGATGAAGGCCCCACCGCAATCCCGTTCCCCTGTCCAATGCTCGAAGGTACGTGCTGCACCATTTATGCAAGTCGCCCGAAGCTTTGCCGGTCCTATCGCTGCGAGGTGCTGAATGGCTTGCGCGCCGACAAGCTGGACCATCGGGCCGCGTTGGATCTGATCGAGACCGCTCGCAAACTGGAAGGCGCGGTCCTGACTTTGCTCCCACCCGATCAGACTATTGTTCAGGCTCGCCGTGCCTGGCAGGCCGATCCCCAATTCTGGCGCGCGCTGCCCGAGAGCGAGCGCGAGGCGGCGCTGCGGCTCGTAATGGCGCTGGCCGCGCTCAATCTCCATCTCGATCGGCATTTTCGCTCCGAACTGAAGCGGGTTATCCGGCGCGATTGAACTCTTCAGCCAGCAATTGGCCGATCAGCCGGACCCCTGCGGGCGAGCGCGCAAGCGACAGGTGTCGTTCTGCCAGTTCAACCTGCCGGTCGCTTTCATGCGGCAATCCGCGCGCGCCCTGTGGCGAGACGATCCCGTCAATCGGCGACCAGACCGCGATCGTTGGCACCGGAGGCTTCTCAGCCAGGTTGCTCACAATTGGCGGGTCGTCGACTGTATGGTCGTTGAGCGCCTCATAGATCCGCCAGGCATTGTTGGCTCGCGGATGGCCCGAAAAGGGGCTGCCCAGGGTGATCACCGCCCGCACAAGTTCGGGGCGCTGCTTTGCGAGTTCGCGTGCGAAAATCCCGCCCAGGCTCCAACCGATAAGAGTTGCCGGTTGATCGTGACGCCGCGCGACCGCGTCCAGCTTGTCGCTTAGCCGTTCAAGCAAATCGGCCCGCGCGCCCTTGTTTTGGCCAATCTCCCAGCCATATGCCGCATAGCCAGCCGCCCGTAGCGAACGGCGCAGGCGGATCGAGGAGATGTCGCTGGTCAGGTAACCGGGATAGACCACCACCGGTTGCCCCATGCCTGGTGCGATCGGCACCGCGCGCTGGAACGGGCTGAGCAGCAACTTCGGCACCTCCAGCGCCTCGGCAGCCCAAAGCCGCAGCGATGGCGCGGCGGTGTCCATTATCGGCTCAATCGCCGGTCAGTATCCGGTCGACCAGTTGCTTCACCGTCGGGGTGAAGTTGTTCGAATAGAACGGGTCGGTCTTGAAATTGAACGCGGCGTGGCCGGCAAACATCAGGTTCTGGTCAATGTCCTCACCGTGGACAATCGCTTTCAGTGTCTTCTGGATGCAGAAGCTGCGCGGATCGGCGAGATAGCCGGTCGTGAAGTCATCGTGGTCCTTCCAGGCTGAGAAGCCGCAATGCGACAGACAGCCCATGCAGTCCTTCTGATCCTTCTGGATCACACTGCGTTCTGCTTCGTCAACGAAGACGATCGTATCGTCCGGGGTGCGCAGGCCCTCCTTGAAGCCTTGCCCGACCCAGTTGCGGGCGCGTTCCAGATCAGCCGGCGCCACCCAGAAGTTCTTGTTACCCACGCCGACATCAAGCCGCGCGGTATGCTCGCCCGCTTCGACTTTCGAATAGGGGATTTGCCGGGCCGAACGGGCTTCAAGATTGCGCAGGAACGGGTTGCGCACGGCCGAGGAATAGAAACCGGTCGGCGAAAAGCGGTGCAACAGCACGTCGCCTTCCTCCAGGGTGCGCAGGTGGTCTTTCCATGCCTGCGGGATCGGGCTTTCCTTGGTCAGCAAGGGCCGTGTGCCGTACTGGAAGATGATCTGGCCCAGTTCGGGGTTGTCGATCCAGTCTTCCCAGTCGCGCAGGAACCAGACCCCGCCAGCCATCACGATCGGCACCGAATCGGCGATACCCTCGGCGCGCATGGTGTCACGCAGCGCCTTGACGCGGGGATAGGGATCTTGCGGCTGAAGCGGATCTTCGGCGTTCGACAGGCCATTGTGTCCGCCTGCCAGCCATGGATCTTCATAGACCACCGCCCCCATCAGGTCGGCGAACTTGTGATAGGCGCGCTTCCACAACGCGCGGAAAGCCCGGGCAGAGCTGATGATCGGCAGATAATTGACGTTGAAACGCGCCGCGATTTCCGAGAGCTTGTAAGGCATGCCAGCGCCGCAGGTTACCCCGGTGACCAGCCCCTTGGTCTTTTCCAGCACGCCTTCAAGCACTTGCTGCGCGCCGCCCATTTCCCACAACACGTTGATGTTGATCGCGCCTTTGCCGCCCGAAATGTCGTGCGCCCGGCGAACCTGTTCCACCCCGCCGCGAATCCCGAACTCGATCAACTCGTCATGGCGCTCCTTGCGGGTCGCGCCACGATAGTCCTGCGTGACAATTTCACCGTTCTCGTCGTAGAAATCGGCATTTACCGCACTGACCGTGCCGATCCCGCCGGCAGCAGCCCAGGCACCGGAACTGGCGTGGTTGGATACCGCCACGCCTTTGCCGCCCTCAACCAGCGGCCAGACCTCACGCCCGCCGTATAGGATCGGCTTCAGCCCTTTGAAGCTGGTGGCGGTCATTGCGTCCCTGTCTTTCCCGACGCCGTGTTGCACGGCTTGATATCTTTTGGCGCGGGCCGATTCCCCGTCGCCTCGAATGCCGCATAGTAGCCATTGAGCTCGGGCCGAAGCACAAATTGCACCAATCGAAAGCCCAGCGCCCCGAATTCGCAAAAAAGTTGCCGCGGCGGCATGCCATGCTGGCTGGTCGGGCGGTCAACATCAACCACGATAACCTGCCCGCCAGGTTTGAGTGCCGGACGCAGATACCACAGGAAGGCATATGGTTCGTTCACTTCGTGGTACATGTGTACCATGAATATCCGGTCGAAGCTATCCGCCGGCAATTTGGGATCCTCGGGCGCACCGGTACGGATCGAGACATTGTCGAGCCGCTCGCGCTCCACCCGCTGACCCAATCGTTGGATTGCCTTGGGATCGATATCCTCGGCCAGCACGCGCCCCTTGGGACCGACGCGTTCGGCAAGACGGATCGTGTAATAGCCTTCGCCTGCACCGATATCGGCCACAGTCATGCCGGGATTGATCGCGGCAAGGTCCATTACAACCTTGGCCTCGCCCAGGTTGTCGCGCTGGTCTTCGTTCGAAAATTCGTTGCTCACGACGCTGGAAACCGGGCGAAAAGCGCTGGGAAAGTCGCGCGCGGCAACGGGCCGGTCGCTCTGGTCAGTCTTTCCCGAGCAGCCCGAAACCGCGAGCAGGCTGGCTCCCAAGGCCAGTCCGGCCACAAGCAGATGGATCGATCCCCGGCGCATCACTGGCGCAGCAATAGCTGAGGGCGCGGCACTTGGCAAAGCGCGTGTCAGTCAACGTCCTCGACGTCAACCTTCTCCCCGGTCACGCGCTGGGCCAATGCAGCGGCCATGAACGGATCAAGCGCGCCGTCGAGCACATCGCTGGGTGTCGGGCTGGTCACCCCGGTGCGCAGGTCCTTCACCATCTGGTAGGGTTGCAGGACATAGCTGCGGATCTGGTGGCCCCAGCCGATGTCGGTCTTGCTGGCGTGCTCAGCGCTGGCGGCATCCTCGCGCTTTTGCATTTCGGCTTCCCAGAGCCGCGACTTGAGCATGCCCATGCAGATATCGCGATTCTTGTGCTGGCTGCGGTCCTGCTGGCTGGCAACAATGATCCCGCTCGGCACGTGGGTCATCCGCACCGCTGAGTCGGTGGTATTGACGTGCTGGCCGCCTGCGCCAGAAGCGCGGTAGGTGTCGATCTTGAGGTCGGCCGGGTTGATCTCGATCTGGAAGGTATCGTCGATCACCGGATAAACCCAGACCGAGCTGAAGCTGGTGTGACGCCGGGCCGAGCTGTCATAGGGCGAAATCCGCACCAGGCGATGCACCCCGCTTTCGGTCTTGGCATAGCCATAGGCATTCTCACCCTTGACCATGATCGTCGCGCTCTTGATCCCGGCCTGATCGCCGGCCTGGTATTCGATCGTCTCGACCTTGAAGCCCCGCTTTTCGGCCCAGCGGGTGTACATCCGGAAGAGCATTTCGGCCCAGTCCTGGCTTTCGGTGCCCCCTGCCCCGGCATGGATTTCGATGAAGGTGTCGTTGGCGTCAGCCTCGCCCCCAAGCAGTGCCTGAACCTTGTCGGCATCGGCACGATCGGCCAGGGTCGCCAGCGTTTCGATCCCTTCATCAACCGTCGCCTCATCGCCTTCCAGCTCGCCGAGTTCGACATATTCGATCGCATCAGCCATCTGGCTGGAGATCGTGTTGACGGTGCCGACTGCGGCTTCAAGCCGGCGGCGCTCCTTCATCACGGCTTCGGCGTCCTTGGGATTGTCCCACAACTTGGGATCCTCGACCCGCGCGTTAAGCTCGTCGAGCCGGCGCAGCGCGCGATCCCAGTCGAGGAACTTGCGGACCAGGGCCAACGCGGCCTGGATACGATCGATGTGGGCCTGCCCTTCGGCACGCATGACTAATCACTCCAGAAAACGGCCAGAAAACGGCCAGCAAGCGGACTGTGCCCGTTAGCCGGATTGCCCGCAAAGTAAAGGGTCAGTGGTGCTTGCCACGCAGCGCCTTGACCGCTGCCAACGTGCGCGCGACATGTTCATTGGGGTTCATCTGGCTGTAAACCAGCTTCACCTTGCCATCGCGGCCGATCACATAGCTGGTCCTGCTCGAAACCCCGGTGGCGCTGCCATCGGGCTTCTTGAGATGGACATCATAGGCGGCAATAATCGCCGGGCTGGCCACGCCAACCGGAAATTTGTCGCGGCAGTCCTTGCGGCTGAATTCCTGCTGGGTTTCAATAGTGTCGGCTGACAGTCCGATCACGGTGGCCCCGGCCGCTTTGAAATCCTTGGTCGCCTCGGCAAAGGCATGGGCCTCGATCGTGCAGCCCTGGGTGAAACTCTTGGGATAGAAATAAAGCACCACCGGACCCTTCTTGAGGGCGGCTTTCAGGTTGTAGGTAAAGACCTTGCCGGCCAGCGCACCCTGAGTGGTGAAGTCGGGCGCGGCTGCGCCCTGGGGAAGCTCGGCCGGGAGTGCGCCCGGCAGTGCCAGTGCGGACAGGCCAAACAGCATCATTGTCAGTCGTGACTTGGTCATTGGCTCTCTCCCTTGGTGCGGCAGCGGCTATTGTACGGCATCGGCAGCGATCGACGGCGAAGCTTCGGGTTCGGTCGCCGCATCGTCGGAACTGGTTGAAGTGCTGCGCTGCGATCCACGTTTGATCGCGTTGATAAGTGCCGAACGCTGTTTCTCCAGCTCCTCGGTCCCGATCCCGGGCCTGGCTTCGCTCTCCGCCTTGAAGGCCTCCCAGATCAGCGAGCTTTTGGGATCGTCCGTCGGGCTTCCCGAGAAGATCCGCTTGCCGCTGATCCGGTCTACCTTGACCCAATGGATATCGGATGGCGCAACGAATGGCCGCGTGCTCCAACGGTGTTTGGTCGATTGTACCATCTGCTTGAAGATCGGCGCCGCGATCGTTCCGCCCTGGGCATATCCCCCGAGCGAGCGCGGCTGATCATAGCCCAGATAGACTCCGCCGACGATGTCCTGGTTGCCCCCGACGAACCAGACGTTGGTTGGTCCGCTGGTGGTTCCGGTCTTGCCGAACAAGGGCAGGTCCAGGTCGCGCAAGGTAACAGCGGTGCCGCGCGTCACCACGCCTTCCAGCATGTGAACAACCTGGAATGCAGTGCGTGGATCCATCACCTGCTTGCCGCGCGAATCGAAGCGCGGCATCGGCTTGCCATCCCATTCGGCCATATTGCACTTGTCGCAGCGGCGCTGGTCGGCCTTCCAGATAACCTTGCCGCTGCGATCCTGGACATAGTCGATCAGCGTCGAGGTGAATTGCAGCCCGTTGTTGGCGAGCGCGGCATAGGCGTTGACCATCTGCTGCACGGTGGTCTCGCCCGCGCCAAGCGCGAACGAGAGGTAGGGCGGATACTTGCCGATCCCGACCTTCTCAAAGGTCTGGACGACATGGTCCATGCCCGCATCGTTGGCGATCCTGACGGTCATCAGGTTGCGCGACTGTTCCAGCCCCCAACGCATGGTATGAGTGCCGCTGCCGCCGCCACCGCCGAAGTTCTGGAAGCATTTCTGTCCGTACTTCGAACCCTGATAGACGCAAAACTTGCCGTCGACGACTTCGCTCGACGGGCTCATCCCGAAATCGAGCCCGGTGCCATAGACGAACGGCTTGATCGTCGATCCCGGCTGGCGCATCGCCTGGGTCGCGCGGTTGAAGCTGTCGAGCCCGGCGTCGAAGCCACCCTGGATGGCCAGAACCCGCCCGGTGCGAGCTTCGGACAGCAGCATGCCCCCGGCGATTTCCGGTACCACCCGCAAGGCCCACGCGTTGCCAGCCGGCGCGGCGGCCACCACATCGCCTTCCTTCAGGACATCGGGAATTCCGGTTAGCGGTCCCTTCACCCCATCGGCAAAGCCGATCGTCGCGCGCGGGCCATCGCGATCGAGCACCAGCCCCACCCGCCAGTCAAGATAGTTGATCGACTTGCCAAGCAGCGCGATCTGGCTGCGCCACGTGTCCTGATCGACATTGATGTGGGCGATCGGCTTGGTAAAGGCGCGCGCGCCGCCGTAACGCATCAGCCCGGCGCGCAGTGCCTCCTGCGTCGCCTTCTGCAACTCGGGGTCGAGCGAAGTGCGCACCCACAATCCGCCGGCATAGACACTGTTCGGACCGTTTTCAGCGTTCTCACCGTACTTGGCGATCAACTGGCGGCGAACTTCCTCGACGAAATAGCCATTGGCCGAATCCCAGTTGTCCGCGCGCTTGGCGATAATGCCGAGTGGCTGGGCCTTGGCCGCGGACACTTCTGCCGGAGTCGCAACACCGTTCTTGGCCATCTGGTCGAGCACCCAGTTGCGGCGCTCGATCGCTTCGGCGGCATTGTTGGCCCGGCCGTAGATTTCGGGCCCACGCGGCAGGGCCGCCAGGAAAGCGTCCTCGGCCAGGCTCAGCTCGCCCACGTCCTTGCCGAAATAGGCTTGGGCCGCGGCCTGGACGCCAAAGCTCTGGCGGCCAAGCGGGATCTCGTTGAGATAGAGCTCAAGGATCTGCTGCTTGGTCAGTACCCCTTCGATCCGCCGCGCCAGGACCATTTCCTTGAGCTTGCGGGTAACCGAATATTCGTTGCCGATCAGGATATTCTTGGCGACCTGCTGGGTAATCGTCGAGCCGCCTTTGGCGCGCTTGCCCGAACCCAGCTTGGTGACAAAATCTACCACCGCCCCGGCCAGCCCGCTGTAATCGACCCCGCCATGGGTCCAGAAGGTCTTGTCTTCGGCCGAAAGGTACGCGTTGATCAGCGGCTTGGGGAAATCGACAAAGCGCAGCTGAACGCGGCGTTCGCGGGCATAGGAGTAGACGATCTCACCGCCCGAACCCCGCACCATGGTTGGCAGCGGCGGCTGGTAGGTCAGCAGGCTTTTCGCCGAGGGCAGGTTCCAGGTCACCGCGACATAAAGTACCAGCGAGAAAGCCAGCAGGCCGCCCAGCAGATAGTTCACAATCCGGAACCGCTTGCTGGCATCCCACCGGACCTGGTGCCATGCGTGGAACCGCGTCTGGCGGAACCAGTCAAGCCCGCGCCCGAACAGGCCCGTTACCCGGGCCCACAATCCCCCCGCCTCACGCCGAATGCGCAGCCGTACGGACTTTGAGCCTTGATCGTCGGGGTTATCCATAGCTGAGCGGTCCTAGCACGGGGTTTGCCAGTTGCAATCCATCAGGTTGCCCGGTTGGTCGCGGTTCGGGCGAAAAACACCTTGATCGCCCGGGACAGCGTCTGGGCGAACGATTGCCGGCCCGCCTGGGACATCAGCCGGGCGACGTCGGCCGGATTGTTGATATAGCCGGTTTCGAACAGCACCGAAGGCACATCGGGCGATTTGAGCACGGCAAAGGCTGCCGATTGTGGCTCGGTTTCCTTGAACGGCATCGCTTCGCGCGCTTCGCGGAACAGCAATGACGCGAATTGTTCGGACTGGGCCTGGGTTTCGCGCTGCGAGAGATCGACAAGGATCGCGTTCACGTCATCGCTCTGATTCTTGATCTTGATCCCGTTGATTTCATCAACGGCATTCTCACGCGCTGCCATCCGCTCGGCGGTCTGGTTGCTGCCCTTGGCCGACAGCGTGTAGACCGTCGCCCCCATTGCGCCGCTATCGCTTTCGGTGCTGTCGGCATGGATGGAAATGAACAGGTCAGCCCCCAGGCGCCGCGCGATTGCCGGACGTTCCTCAAGAAAAAGATAGCGATCGTCGCTGCGGGTCAGGGCCACCCGCACCCCGCCCTGCCGCAGCAGTTCGTCGCGCAGCGCCAGCGCCAGAGCCAGGGTCAGCGCCTTTTCCTTGGGCTCGTCCGCCCCGGCACCAGGATCCTTGCCGCCGTGACCGGCGTCGATCACCACCAGGGGACGGCTGGCATCCATCGGCCCTTCGATCTTGGGCAAACCGCTTTCACCTGACGGCTTCACATCGAAGCTCAGCACGTAATCGAAACCGCGCCCGGGTCGCCCGAAAGTGCGGTCAGCCAGCACCATGGCGGCAAGGACCGCCAAGGGTGCAACAAAAACCAGCAAAAGCATCAGGACCCGGCGCATCGCAACCTGACTAGTCAAGCCAGGCCCACGGCGCAATCGCCTGTTGGGATTGCGCAACAAACTTGCCGCCGTGCCGAAGCAATGCTAACCATCGGGCAACCGGAGCAAACCAATCTGCTTCCGGGGGGAGAATTCGGGCATTTCCAAGCCCCGGATCAACAGGTTGATGTATCGATGAAGAGCCTCGCACCGTCATTTCCGCCGCGAACCCAAGGGGTTCTGGTGGTCTCGGCGGTTGGCCGTGCGCGCCCTTACATGCCGCGCCTCTTTGCTGATGCAGACACGCACATCGCCGCCGGAACCGCTTTTGGTCCCGGCACCACCGATACATCCGTGCTTGCACTCCGGGACTTCCCGGCGCGGCGCGGAAGTCCCGCATATAGCCGCGCCAGTTCAGGAGACGCCCGTTACGGGCCGGTCCCCCATCGGCGCGCACGGAGAATTCATAATGACCATGCGCATGCTTATCGATGCGCGCCACCAGGAAGAAACCCGGGTGGCGGTGCTCAAAGGCAACCGGATTGAAGAGTTCGACTTTGAATCTGCCGAACACAAGCAGATCAAGGGCAATATCTATCTAGCCAAGGTAACCAGGGTAGAACCCTCGCTGCAGGCGGCGTTTGTCGACTTTGGCGGCAATCGGCACGGTTTCCTGGCCTTCAGCGAAATCCATCCCGATTACTACCAGATCCCCAAGGAAGACCGCGAGCAGCTGCTGGCGGAAGAGGCTGCCCACGCCGAGGAAGAGGCCGCGCTGCGCGCGATCGCCGAAGGTGAGGAAGATTTCGTCGGCGACGACGAGATGGGCGAAAGCTTTGCCGACGAACTCGCCGGAACCAGCCACGATCATCACCACGATGACGAAGGCGGGCTGACCGAAGTCGATACCGCCGAAAAGGACGAAGTCGCGACGATCGAAGACGGTCATGTCGAAGGTGCCTTCGATCATGAAGGCGATGAAGACAGCGAAAACGGCGATGACAGCGGCGACCAGCGCCGTGGTCGCGGACGGGGCCGTCGCCGCCAGGGCGGCAACCGCGATCACGCGAAGAAAGCCGACGATATCCGTGACAAGCGGATGGCGCTGCGCCGTCGCTACAAGATCCAGGACGTGATCCAGCGCCGCCAGGTCCTGCTGGTCCAGGTGGTCAAGGAAGAACGCGGCAACAAGGGTGCGGCGCTGACCACCTATCTCAGCCTGGCCGGCCGTTACTGCGTGCTGATGCCCAATTCGAGCCACGGCGGCGGAATCAGCCGCAAGATCAGCTCGGCTTCGGACCGCAAGCGGCTGAAGTCGGTTATCGCCGAACTGGAACTGCCCAAATCGATGGGCTGCATCGTCCGCACCGCCGGGCTGCAGCGCACCAAGACCGAGATCAAGCGCGACTTCGATTACCTCGCCCGGCTGTGGGACGGGATTCGCGAAACCACGCTGGGCAGTGTCGCCCCGGCGCTGATCCATTCGGACAGCGACCTGATCAAGCGCGCGATCCGCGACATCTACAACCGCGATATCGAAGATGTGGTGGTTGAAGGCGAGCATGGCTACCGCGCCGCGCGCGACTTCATGAAGCTGTTGATGCCCAGCCACGTGAAAAAGGTGAAAGCCTACGCCGATCCGGTCCCGCTGTTCCAGCGCCATGGCGCCGAAGACCAGCTGAGCGCGATGTACGATCCGGTCGTCCAGCTGAAAAGCGGCGGCTACATCGTGATCAACCCGACCGAAGCCCTGGTTTCGATCGACATCAACTCGGGCCGCTCGACCAAGGAACACGGGATCGAGGCGACCGCGCTCAACACCAACCTGGAAGCCGCACGCGAAATCGCCCGCCAGCTGCGCCTGCGCGACATGGCCGGGCTGGTGGTGATCGACTTTATCGACATGGAATACGGCTCGAACGTCCGCAAGGTCGAGAAGGCGATGAAGGACGCGCTCAAGAACGACCGCGCCCGGATCCAGGTCGGCCGGATCTCCAGCTTCGGCCTGATGGAAATGAGCCGCCAGCGCCTGCGCACCGGCGTGCTCGAAGCGACCACCCGCGGCTGCCCGCACTGCGACGGCACCGGCCTGGTCCGCACCGCCTCCAGCGCCGGACTTTCCGCGCTGCGGCTGATCGAGGAAGAGGCGGCCAAGGGCAAGGGTTCGGTGATCTCGCTCTACGCCAGCACCGAAGCCGCGGTTTACCTGCTCAACGCCAAGCGCGCCGATCTTGGCGAAATCGAAGAGCGTTACGGTGTGCGCGTCGAAGTGCTGCCCGAAGGTGAGAACGAAGGCGCCAAGATGCGCGTCGCCTCATCGGGCCCGCGTCCCGAATTCGTGCCCAAGTTCGAGCCCATCGTGATCGAGGAAGACGATGACGATGTGATTGAGGAAGAGGACGAGTTCGAAGCCGAAGAGCGGGGCGAAGACGAGAGCGAAGGTCGCGGCAAGCGTAACCGCAAGCGCCGTCGGCGGGGCGGCCGTGACCGTGATCGCGGTGACGAAGGCGAAGCGCGCAGCGAAGGCAGTGAGCGCAGCGCCGACGATGCCCGTGACGATGACGGCGACGGTGAACGCGAAGACGGCCACGAAGCCCGCGCCGAAGGCGACGAAGCACCCCGCAAGCGGCGTCGGCGCGGTCGTCGCCGGCGCGGCGGCAAGGGTCGCGGTGACGGTGAGGCCGTGAACGGCGAAGGCGGCAGCGAAGAAGCTGGCGATGAAGCTGAAGCTGCCGAAACTGTCGAGGCTGAACCAGTGACCGAAGGAGCCCCGGCCAAGCCCAAGCGGGCCAGCCGCAAGAAGAAGGTTGAAGCGGAAGCGGTCGCCGAAGCTGAGCCCGAAGCGTTGGCGGAAGTTGCCGAAGAAGCTCCGGCCAGGCCCAAGCGCGCCAGCCGCAAGAAGAAGGTCGACGCCGACGAGGCTCCCGCAGCCGAAGCCGAACCGGTTGCCGAAGTGGCACCCGAACCGGTAGCCGACGAAGCCCCGACAAAGCCCAAGCGCGCCAGCCGCAAGAAGGCCGCCGTCGCCGCCGAAGCCGAACCGGCCCCGACTGTGAGCGCCGAAGCTGCCGAGGAAGATACTGGCCCGCCGCGTCGCGGCTGGTGGCAGCGCACTTTCGGCGAGTAACCAGGACCAATGGCCGCGCCCGATAACGCATCCGGCGCGGCCAGTCCGCCACAGCGCCCTTACCACCACATGCGTGGGGGTGGATTTCGCAACCCGCCCGGCAGTCCGCGTCGCAACGCGACCTTTTGGGACTTTCTGAAATTCCTGCTGTGGGACATGCGCCGCAAGCGCCTGCCGCCGCTGCCCGAGGGGCTGGCAACTGCGAGCCCACCCGACCTTGAGGCACTGGGCGAAAACCAGGTCGCCTGGCTCGGCCATGCCTGCTTCGCGCTGCGACTGGGCGGCAAACTGGTACTGACCGATCCCTATCTGGGCGACGTGGCCGGCCCCTTCGGCCTGGGCCCGCGCCGCTTCCTGCCCCCGGCCCTGCGCGCCGAGCAGCTCCCCCGGCTCGACCTGATCGCGATCAGCCACAATCATTACGATCACATCGATACAAAGGCACTCAAGGCCTACCGCTGGCGCGCGGAGACCCCGGTGGTCTGCCCGCTGGGTGTCGGCACACTGCTGCGCAAACTGGGCTACTCCCAAGTCATCGAGCTCGACTGGTGGCAGGACTGGCAGCTGGGCGACCTCACCGTCACTGCCCTCCCCGCCGTCCACTTCTCCGGCCGCGGTCCCTTCGACCGCAACCGCACGCTCTGGGCCAGCCTGGCCTTCGCCTCACCCCGGAAGAAGGCCTGGTTCGGCGGCGACACCGGCTACGGCGCCTGCTTCCGCGAGATCGGTGAGCGCACCGGGCCCTACGACCTCGCACTGGTCGGGATCGGCGCCTACACCCCCCGCATCATCATGGAAGCGAGCCACGCGACGCCGGAAGAGGCGGTGCAAATCGCCCGCGACATCGAAGCAAAGTCGGCAGTCGGCATGCACTGGGGCAGCATCATGCTGACGCCTGAGGATCCGTTCGAAGCACCCGAGCGGTTCCGCCAGGCTGCGCTGGAGCAGCAGTATGGTGAGGGGAATGCGTGGGTTATGCAGGTGGGTGAGGTACGGGGGTTCTAGGCTGAGAATTCTCCATTCGAGCAAGACGTCTGCAATTGGCTACTCCCGTGCCTACCTCCAACGGCAGATATGTGAGGGGAAGCGGACTGTCGGCTTTTGAGCTATAGGACTTGAAAGCTGACATTTGGGCCGGTTTGTATCATGCTCTAATGGATCTACTTGGATGGTTCGGTGACGCAACAAGGGGGAGTTGCTTGAAACTTTTGGAAAGGCTTCGCCAGTTAACGCCCGACGATCAAGAGATTTTCGCACTTCTAATTGATGGGTTCGATGGGGGCCAATCAAGCGGTCCATCCGGCAGGCAAGAATTGGTATTTCATTCTCGGGAATTTCCCGATGAGGCTTATCTGACGCTGCGTTTCAAAGGCAATCGAATTACGGCCCTGATCCCCGGAAATAGGTTTGCCAAAAGCCTACAAGAAGAATTAGTTGAAAGGGCTGCTGTTGCTCTGCAGGAAGATGCAGGATCGCAGGTTGTATCCCGCTATATTTTTGCGGAACGTCCTCTCAGGGGACAATTTGAAGTTGGTGATTTTCTGCGCCTTCGGCCTCCTCCTCCCGACACGATTATTGGAACCGATTTGGATGAGTGGCAAAAGGTTTGTGACCCGTTTGGCAGAAATGCTGAAGCGCACCTCGGCCCTCCTCACCCAATCCTAATGGAGATAAGGGTCAGAAAAAGCTCTGCGTTGATGCTTCAATCTTTGTGGATGATGCGCGAATTGAAACGCTGTCAAAATGCGTTAACTCTGCTCCTGGCCACCGATATAAAATATGCCCACTTTCCATCTGGGCCCCTTTGGACGGCTCTTTTTCGAGGCCAACGGATGGAGAATCACTTGCTGACGCCGGGTTTCAGTGATCTTCACGGCGGCCAGCATGATGACTTTCCCGATACACAAGACCCGCTTGTGGGGACATATGATGGCGAGGATTATTATGGTCGCCTTTGGGTTCGGGATAAGGAACTGCTGATACCGAAAACGCTCGACCGGCATCTTCAGCTCATGCGTGCACTTGATACAGAGCAGGCGAATAAATTCCATCGAGCATGTATGTGGTTTGCCCAAGGCGTTCAGTTTCGTTCAATAGAAACAATTGGCATTCCATCCTTTTCGGCATCTATCGAATGCCTCCTCCCTCGAAGTGAGGAAACTACAAAGAGCTTTGATGCATTGGTTGAGCGATACGGCAAACTTACTGCCGACACCAAGCCGCTGGCTAAACAGCTCTATGGCGTTCGAAGCGATCTGATTCATGGCAGCTTTGCCCACATGTCGGACACAGGATTTTTCTCCTTCAAGAACGACGATGACTGGCAAACCATGTTGATATGGATGCTGGCCAAGAGGTGTCTGATCGGCTGGCTTCAAGATCCAGCAAGACTATAGGCGCATAAGTCCGTTTGATGTCCGCTTTTAGGTGAAATGCTTAAGCGGCCGAACGACTAAGAACTTGTCGTGTCCGGGACGGCGCGTTCGGCTGGAATGTTGGGGGTGCTGACAGTCCGGTTTTGCATTACCAGCCTAGTTAGCTGCCGTCAGCGCGAGGGCTGCTGACTGATCTACTCAAGAAAGTCCATAATCGACATCTGCTTCGGTGTCATTTGCGACGGTCAATTTGGCCGGCAGCCGTCGACTCAATTGATGAGTCTACGGTGTAGGCCGCCGACTGCAGGCACATGTCGGCTTAGTAATACCAAAGACCCGCAGCACTATCCCATCGCGCGCTTAGGCTGTTTGCTTTCTTGGCCCCATGCTTGGCCTCGTATGCATCATAGACTTGGCACAAGAGGGCCATACCGCCAACCCAGCCAAGCGTCTCCCCGATGGATAGAAGGGCCATGCGCGTAGGCGTCGCTGGATCATCCGGCGGATAGACACCGTGCTCGATGATCTTTTCTATGTCGATATTGCTTCCACGCATCAGCTTCCCAGTGGCGGTCTCTTCACGCTTTGCGATATATTCGGAAAGTAGGCGGTCGATGTGATCCACTAACTGATCGAGCCTTTGGGCTGTCATTCGTTCCAACTCCTAAAGCAACGAGTCCTAACAGGTCCGCTATGTTAGCAAGGTTGTTTAATGCGAGATACGCATCTTGAGCAACATCCAATTGCAACACGTGCGAGCCGCTGGCCGGATGACTGACTTGTTGTCGTATCCGGTACGCCCGATCTTGCTGCGGAACTGCCTAATGCTGACCTCGCGTCGCAGAAACTCGAGCCAGCTTTTGACCATCTGAACAGGGCCCATTTTCCTACATCGCCGCCGCCTGCTACATTCGCGTCGGCTCTTTGAAACCGTGAAACCCGCCCAAAGCAAACGCGGCCCCGTGTAAACGGAGCCGCGCGCATGTGCTTTATCAACTAACCCCGCGAATCGGGCCGAATCAGGCGGTGGCGAAGGCCTCCACAGGCAGCGCCATCATCGCATCAGCCCCGGTTTCCAGCTTGCGGCGCAGCGCACCGGCGTCCGGGGTGAAGCGTTCGCCATAGTAGCGCGCGGTGACCAGTTTGGCTTCGTAGAAGGCCTTGTCGCCAGTGCCTTCGGCCAGCTTGGCCACGGCCACTTCGCCCATCCTGAGCCACATCAGCCCCAGCGCGACGATGCCCATCATATGCATGTAGTGGTGCGCCCCGGCCCCGACGTGGTTGGGGTTGGTCATGCCGTTCTGCATGAACCACATGGTCGCAGCCTTGAGATCGCCGTTGGCTTTCTCGACCTGACCGGCGAGCTTCTCCAGCTCGGGCTTGGACTTGGCTGCAGCGCATTCCTGATCGACCAGCGCGAACAGCGCCTGGACCGCGCGGCCGCCGTTCTGGGCGAGCTTGCGGCCGACCAGGTCCATCGCCTGGACGCCGTTGGCGCCTTCGTAGATCTGGGTGATGCGGCAGTCGCGGACGAACTGGCTCATCCCCCATTCCTCGATGAAACCGTGCCCACCGAAGACCTGCTGCATGTTCACGCAGGTGTCGAAGCCCTTGTCGGTGCCGTACCCCTTGATCACCGGGGTCAGCAGGCTGACGAGGTCGTCAGCCATCTGACGGTCTTCCTCGTTGGGGGCCTTGTGCACCAGATCGACCTGCAGCGCGCCCCACAGGCACAGCGCCCGCATCCCTTCGGTATAGGCCTTGGCGTCCATCAGCATGCGGCGGATGTCGGGGTGGACGAACAGCGTGTCGGCCTTCTCGCCCGGTTCGGCAGCGCCGGTCAGCGCGCGGCCCTGGCGGCGTTCCTGGGCATATTTGACCGCGTTCTGGTAAGCCGCCTCGGCCTGACTGAGGCCCTGGATGCCAACGCCGAGCCGCGCCGCGTTCATCATGATGAACATCGCGGCCAGGCCCTTGTTCTCCTCGCCGACCAGATAACCGGTCGCGCCATCGTAATTCATTACGCAGGTGGCGTTTCCGTGGATGCCCATCTTGTGTTCGATCGAGCCGCAGGAAACCGCATTGCGCTCACCCAGCGAGCCATCATCGTTGACCAGAACCTTGGGAACGATGAACAGCGAGATGCCCTTGGTGCTGTCGGGCGCGTCGGGGGTCTTGGCCAGCACCAGGTGGATGATGTTCTCGGTCAGGTCATGATCGCCGGCCGAGATGAAGATCTTGGTGCCGGTGATCGCATAGGAACCATCCGCCTGCGGCACCGCGCGGGTGCGGATCAGGCCGAGGTCGGTGCCGCAATGCGGCTCGGTCAGGTTCATCGTGCCGAGCCATTCGTTGGCGATCATCTTCGGAAGGTACTTGGCCTGCTGTTCGGGGCTGCCCTTGACCAGGATCGAGGAGATCGCCCCGGCGGTGAGGCCCGGGTACATCCCCCAGGCCTGGTTGGCCGAGGCGGTGAATTCTTCGGCCACCATCCCCAGCACATGCGGCATGCCCTGCCCGCCGAACTCCACCGGTGCCGACAAGGTCCCCCAACCGGCTTCGCGGAACTGGGCATGGGCTTCCTTGAAGCCCTTGGGCGTGGTCACGCTGCCGTCCGGATGGCGAGTGCAGCCCTCCTGATCGCCCGAGAGGTTGAGCGGGGCGAGCACTTCGCTGCAGAACTTGCCGCACTCTTCCACCACCACGTCGATCATGTCGGCGCTGGCGTTTTCGAAGCCGGGCAGCTCGGCATATTGCTCGAGGCCCAGCACTTCGTTGATCACGAAGCGGGTGTCACGCGTTGGTGCCTTGTAAACGGGCATTGGGTGTATCCTTGGTGTAAGTGGTGTGCCGTTTACCGGGCACCCAAGTCGATGTTCTCGACCAGTTTGATAAAGTCGGTCAATTCGGAAATCGCCGCATCGAGATCATCGCGCTGCTGGCTGAGGCGCTCGACCTTTTCCTTGCAGCGCTGGACCGTGACGCGTCTCTGTTCGACCCGGCCATCGCCCAGATCGTAGAGATCGATCATCTCCTTGATCTCGGTCAGGCTGAAACCGACGTTCTTGGCGCGCAGGATCCAGGCGAGCCGTGCCCGGTCGCGCTTGGAATAGACCCGCGTCAGCCCGACCCGCTGCGGCGCGATCAGGCCCTCGTCCTCGTAGAATCGCAGGGCCCGGGCAGTGACGCCGAATTCAGCTGTCAGGTCTGAGATCGTGAACTGCTCACGATCAAGCGCATCGGGCGTCTCGATGTGCGCGCCGTCATGGCTGGCGTGAGATGCGGCAAGCTGATCCATGCCGCGCAGAATAGCTTCCCTTTACGTAAGCGTCAATCTGCGAGCGGGCTTAGACCCCCGCCATCCAGCCGACGATAGAAACAGCTCGTCGCGCCGGTGTGGCAGGCGGGGCCAGCCGGTTCGACCAACAGAACCAGCGCATCCTGATCGCAATCGACCCGGATCTCTCGTACCCGAAGCACATGCCCCGATGTTTCTCCCTTCATCCACAGCCGCCCACGCGAACGGGAGTGGAAGTGGGCCAGACCGGTCACTCGCGTCCTGTCCAGCGCCTCGGCGTCCATGAAGGCTACCATCAGCACTTCGCCGCTGGCCGCATTGACCGCCACTGCGGTCAGCAGGCCCTGCTGGTCAAATTTGGGCAGAAACTCGCTGCCCTGCTCGATCCGGTGCACGTCGCTCATGGCGCATCCTTGTTGCAAGATAACCACATGTGTCGACCAAAAACTGCACTGCGAACGGTTCTCACTTCCTTTGCCGAGCCGTTTCGGTGATTCAGCCAGGGCGGAAGGCAAAGGCCCAGGTTCAGGGACCGCAAACCGCATGAGGGATCGGGCGAGGCGGCCCGAAGGGGGAGCCGCCAAACCACGCAAGTGGCGCCTGGAGAGTTTCGTCACGAGGGCGCCCGGAGCTTCGGTTCCGGGCGTTTTCGTTTCAATTCAAGCCCAGAGCCTCATCCAGCACACGCGCAAAACAGGCGACCACCACCTTTTCCGCGCCGGCCCGTTTGAGCACCCGAACACATGTATCGCTGGTTGCCCCGCTGGTCAGCACATCATCGACCAACAGCACCCTGGCCCCGCTGAGCCGATTCGCTCGGCCAGGATTGGCCGCGATCGCTCCCGACAGCGCCCTGGAACGGGCCTTGCGGCCAAGCCCGCCCAGAGTGGGCGTCCGCTTGGTCCGGACCAGTCCGTCGACCTGCAGCTCTGCCCCAGTCGCCGCAGCCAGTTCGCGTCCCAGCAGCGCCGACTGGTTGAACCCGCGGCTCCAGAGCCGCCAGCGGTGCAGCGGGACGGGTACCACCAGCCAGCCCTCGCCCACCTCAGACGGCAACTGCGCGGCGATCAGCCGGGCCAGCATCGGGGCGAGCGCGATCCGGTGACCGTGCTTGAAGGCCAGCACAAGCTTGCGCGATGCCTCATTGTAAAGCGTTCCCGCAGCGATCCCGTCGTGGCGGGGCGGATCGGCCAGGCAGGGGGCGCAGATCGTGCCCTCAGCGTGAATCGATTCGAGCGGGCGCTGGCAACTGGCGCAGCTTGGCTGCCCCGGAATCGCCAGAAGGGCCCAGCAGGTGGCGCAGAGCCCCGACTGCGCCGCCAACCCCTCACCGCACAAAGGGCAGCGCGGCGGGAAGACCAGATCGACTACCGGAGCAAGAATTGCGGGCACCTGCATCGCCCCGGTATCGCTTGCACAGCCGCGCGAGGCAAGGCAGGGCTTGCGCCGTGAGCCAGCCTGCCCCGCCCGTGATCTTCGAGCCCCGCCGCCGCCTTGCCCAGCGGCAGCGTGCATTGCGCCTGCAAGCCCGCCCCGATGCGGCCCGCTACCTTGCCGAGGACATGGCCGAGGACGTGATCGAGCGGCTGGGTTTCTTGTGCCACCAGCCAAAGACAGCGCTAATCATCGGGCTCGACAGCGGCCTCTCAGCCGGCCTTACTGCGCAGGGCTGCGACGTGACCCATGTCGACCCGGCCCAGGGTTTCGATCAGGAGCTGCCCTTCCCCGGCGGCCCGTTCGACCTGATCGCCAGCCTCGGCACGCTCGGCAGCGCCAACGACCTGCCCGGCGCGCTGATCCATATCCGCCAGGCGCTTGCCCCCGGCGGCCTCGCAGTGGCCAGCTTTGTCGGAGCCGGATCGCTGTCCGCCTTGCGCGAGGCGATGTTGGCTGCCGATGGCGACCGCCCTGCCCCGCGGCTTCACCCGGCGGTCGATGTCCGCGCCGGGGGGCAATTGCTCCAGCGCGCCGGCTGGGCCGACCCGGTGGTCGATAGCCGCCCGCTGCAGGTCCGCTTCTCCAGCTTCGACAGCCTGGTCGCGGACTTGCGATCGCAGGCCCTGACCAACTGCCTCGCCCGCTCTGGCCCGCCTTTGACCAGGGCGCAGGTTTCGCTTGTCAAAGCGCAGTTCGGCAGTGCCCGGGTCGAGACTTTCGAAATCCTGACCCTGACCGGCTGGAAGCGCTAACGCAGCGCCGCCTGGGCCGCTGCCAGGCGGGCAATCGGCACACGATAGGGACTGGCGCTGACGTAATCGAGCCCAACCTTCTCGCAGAAGGCTATGCTGGCCGGATCCCCGCCATGTTCGCCGCAGATGCCCAGCTTGATATCAGGTCGGGTCTTGCGCCCGCGCTCGGCCGCAAGTTCAACCAACTGGCCGACGCCTTCGATATCGAGCGACACAAACGGATCGCGCGGGAAGATGCCCTTTTCGACATAGGGGCCCAGGAACTTGGCCGCATCGTCGCGCGAAACGCCCAGGGTGGTCTGGGTCAGGTCGTTGGTCCCGAACGAGAAGAATTCGCCCACCTCGGCAATTTCACCCGCCATCAGAGCGGCGCGCGGCAGCTCGATCATGGTGCCGACGTGGTAAGTCAGCGTGCGACCCTTCTCGGCGAAGACCGCGCTGGCAGTGCGATCGACCAGCGCCTTCAGGATCTCCAGCTCCCTGCGGGTGGCGACCAGCGGGATCATCACTTCAGGCACCGGCGCTACACCGCCTTGAGCTGCGACATCGCAGGCCGCCTCAAACAGTGCACGGGCCTGCATCTCATAGATTTCGGGGAAAGTGATCCCCAGGCGGCAGCCGCGATGGCCCAGCATCGGGTTCATTTCGTGGAGCTCGCTGGCACGGCGCTTCAAGGTGGCGGTGCCGATCCCGATTGCTTCCGACAGTTCCTCGAACTCGGCATCTTCGTGCGGCAAGAATTCGTGCAGCGGCGGATCGAGCAAGCGGATCGTCACCGGCAGCCCGGCCATCACTTCGAAGATCGAGTGAAAGTCGGCGCGCTGCTCGGGCAGCAGCTTGGCCAAGGCTGCGCGGCGCCCACCCTCGTCTTCGGCCAGGATCATCTGGCGCACCGAAGCGATCCGGGCGGCATCGAAGAACATGTGCTCGGTGCGGCACAGCCCTACCCCTTCAGCCCCGAACTGGCGCGCGGTGCGGCAGTCGGCCGGGGTTTCGGCATTGGTGCGAACCTTCATCCGGCGGTGCTGGTCGGCCCAGCCCATCAGTACGCCGAAATCGCCGACCAATTCGGGTTCGATGGTCGGCACGTGCCCGGCCATCACTTCGCCAGTGGTGCCATCGAGCGTGATCTGATCGCCTTCCTTGAGCTCGCGGGTGCCGATCCGCAGCGTCCGGCTGGCGATGTCGATCGACACCGCCGAAGCACCTGAAACGCAAGGGCGGCCCATCCCGCGCGCCACCACCGCCGCGTGGCTCGTCATGCCGCCGCGTGCGGTCAGGATGCCCTTGGCGGCGTGCATGCCGTGGATATCTTCTGGGCTTGTCTCAACCCGAACCAGCACCACCGCCTCGCCCATCGCGGCGCGCTTTTCGGCGGTATCGGCGTCGAGTACGATCGCGCCCGAGGCCGCGCCGGGGCTGGCCGGCAGCCCGCTGGTCAGCACATCGCGCGGGGCATCGGGATCGAGCGTCGGGTGGAGCAGCTGGTCCAGCGCCATCGGATCGACTCGCAGAATTGCCGCACGTTCATCGATCAGGCCTTCACCCACCATATCGACCGCCATCTTGAGCGCGGCCTTGGCGGTACGCTTGCCCGAACGGGTCTGGAGCATCCACAGCTTGCCACGCTCGACGGTGAATTCGATGTCCTGCATGTCGCGGTAGTGCTTCTCAAGCAGCTCGAACACTTCGGCCAGCTCGGCATAGGCCGCGGGCATGGCCGCTTCCATCGAGGCTGGCTTGGCCCCGGCGCGGGTCCGTGACGCTTCGGTCAGGTACTGCGGGGTGCGGATCCCCGCCACAACGTCCTCACCCTGGGCGTTGACCAGCCATTCGCCGTAATAGGCCTTCTCACCGGTCGCCGGATCGCGGGTGAAGGCGACGCCGGTGGCCGAGGTGTCGCCCATGTTGCCAAAGACCATCGCCTGGACATTGACCGCGGTGCCCCAGTCGCCCGGTATGTCGTTGAGCCGGCGATAGACCTTCGCGCGTTCCGAATCCCAGCTGTCAAACACCGCGCGGATCGCGCCCCACAGCTGTTCGTGGACATCCTGCGGGAACGGGCGGCCCAATTCGGCCGCGACGATCTCTTCATAGAGCTTCACCAGTTTCTGCCAATCTTCAGCCTGCATCTCAACATCGGCGTAATAGCCGTTGTCTTCCTTGGCGATCTCCAGCGCATCTTCAAACAGGTGGTGGTCCAACCCCAGCACCACGTCGGAGTACATCTGGATGAAGCGGCGATAGCTGTCCCAGGCGAAGCGGGCATCGCCCGAACTGGCGGCCAGCCCCTGCACGGTCGCATCGTTGAGCCCCAGGTTGAGCACGGTGTCCATCATCCCCGGCATCGAAACCCGCGCGCCCGAGCGGACCGAGACCAGCAATGGATCGGCGGGATCGCCAAAGGTCTTGCCCACGGTTGCTTCGATGTGGCCCAGCGCCTTGGCCACTTCGGCTTTAAGGGCGTCGTCAAAATCGACCCGCTCACCCTGAGCCTGTCGAAGGGCGGCCAAATAGCGGACGCATTCCTCGGTGGTGATCGTAAAGCCCGGTGGCACCGGCAGGCCGATCCCGGCCATTTCTGCCAGATTGGCGCCCTTGCCGCCTACCACCGTCTTGTCACGGCTGCGCGGATCTTGGCTCTGCGCCGAACCACCGAAAGTGAATACGTATGAAGTCACGGGAAACCGCCATTTCCAGGAACCGACGAATCGCTTGCCGGTGTGACCTTGCCCCTAGCCATCGGCGGGCGCTGAGTCAGCTTTTTTGTGCGGTGCAGCAAGAAAGATGCACAGATTGATGGTGGGGAGCAGAGCTGCTTCTGACAGCCCGTTACTTGACAGATGTGTAAAGTTGTCAAGTTAGCGTCACGATTCAACGCATTGAATTGAATACGTTTTACGTCCAGCTTGACACTTGACACTTTTCTCAGCCTCATCCCTCGCTTCCCCCTTGATGGGGGAAGGATACGGAGGCTTGGCGGCTTGCCGCCTAGTCGCAGTTGGATGGGGGTGATCTGGCCAACTAACGCCCCGCCCATCCGAGAACTCACCCTCACCCAACCTGCGCTAGGCCTTTGCAAGGCCAAGCTTCGGTATCCCTCTCCCATCAAGGGAGAGGAGAAGAGTTCACCCCTCGATCCGCGCAAAATCCGCGACGCCGTGCACCGCATCGCGGAAGCGTGCGAGCAGTGCGAGGCGGTAGCTGCGTTTGGCGGGATCGGCATCGTTGACGGTCACTGCATCGAAGAACTGGTCGATCGGCGCGCGCAGCGTGGCAAGGGCGGCCATGGCCCCGGCAAAGTCCTCTGCCGCGACAGCCTCGGCCGCCTTCGGCCCGGCCACGCCAAGCGCGTCGATCAGGTCCTTTTCGGCAGGATCGGGGGTGTAGGAAAGTGAAATTTCCTCCGCCGCCTCGACGCCTTCCTTCTTGAGAATATTGGCCGCACGCTTGTAGCCGGCGAGAAGGTTGGTGCCGTCGTCGGTGCCGATGAAGGCCTGCAGCGCATGGACCCGCGCGAGCAGGCGGACCAGGTCGTCCTCCCCGCCCAGCGCGAAGACCGCGTCGATCAGGTCATGGCGAACACCGGCTTCGCGTTGCTGGACTTTGAGGCGGTCGGCGAAGAAGGCGAGGAGTTCAATTGCCCCGTCTTCGTTTGCATTGGAAACAATTCTCAATCGTTGCTTCACGTCATCCGAGAACTGGTGGATCTCCAGCAAGTTATCCTTTGTGGCCGCGATCAGTCGTTGAGCCTCCCGATCGAGGGTTTCCTCGGCATCTTCGGACACAGCCATTGCTGCCAATTGGCTCAACTTGGAGTCAATTCGGACAGCTTGATCTATTAGATCATGGAACAAGATGACCTCCGTCGAGGTGATCAAGTCAGCAAGACCAACTCTCAAGCCATTTCTCAGAATGATGCCGATAACCGATATTGATGCTCGCCGTAATGCAAAGGGATCGCGAGAGCCAGTTGGAAGCTCGCTGGCCGCGAAGAACCCTGCCAACGTATCCAGCTTATCCGCCAAACTCACCGCCACAGTCACCGGCTCTGTCGGAACATCATCGCCCTGCCCGACCGGCTTGTAGTGATCGCGGATCGCATCGGCGACGGCGTCGGGCAGGCCCTCGGCGCGGGCGTAGTAGCCGCCCATCAGGCCTTGCAGTTCGGGGAATTCGCCGACCATTTCGGTGACGAGGTCGGCCTTGCACAGTTCCGCCGCCTGCCGCGCCAGCTTGGGGTCGCAGTTCGGGACGATGCCTTCGCTCGCGAGCCATTCGGCCAGTTTGGCAACCCGCTCAACCTTGTCGGCTACAGTCCCCAGCTTCTCGTGGAAGGTAATCCGCGCGAGGCCATCAGCGTGTTCGCTGAGCGTCTTCCTGCGGTCCTGCTCCCAGAAGAAGCGCGCATCGGAGAGCCG
>Ga0209023_10001106_pt1 | contig 37301 bp, 36 predicted proteins | sample LakOneMetagenome_FD_187468 | JGI IMG/M metagenome (GOLD analysis project Ga0209023, IMG submission 187468) | Freshwater and sediment microbial communities from Lake Erie, Canada (SPAdes) (version 2) | ecosystem: Environmental > Aquatic > Freshwater > Lentic | place: Lake Erie, Canada...
AGGAATGCCGCCCAATCCGGCCACCAGCTGCCCTTGTTCTCGGTGGCGCCGGCGAACCAGGCCTCGGCCGTCTTCGGGCGATGCTTGCCGCCCTTGTCGTTGACCCAGTAGCTGCGCTTGTTCTTCGACGCCGGATTGATCACGCCGGCGATGTGGCCCGAGGCGCCCAGCACAAAGCGGTTGGCCTTGGGGTTCTTCGGATTGAGCAGGCTCATCGACGCAAAAGCGGCTTCCCAGGGGACGATGTGGTCTTCCTTCGAGCCATACAGGAAGACCGGGGCGTCGATCTGCCCCAGGTCGACCGGCACGCCGCAGACGCTGAGCGCACCCGGCACCTTGAGCTTGTTTTCGAGGTAGGTGTTGCGCAGGTACCAGCAGAACATCGGCCCCGGCAGGTTGGTGCTGTCGGCGTTCCAGTACAGCAGGTCGAAGGCCGGCGGTTCCTTGCCCTTCAGGTAGTTCTGCTGCACATAATTCCACACCAGGTCGTTGGGGCGCAGGGCCGAGAAGGTCGTGGCCAGGTCGCGGCCCGGCATCAGGCCGCCGCTGCCCAGGGCCTGCTCGCGCAGGGCCACCTGGGCCTCGTCGACGAAGACCTCCAGCACGCCGGTATCGCTGAAGTCCAGCAAGGTGGTGAGCAGGGACAGGCTGGCGGCCGGCTGCTGGCCGCGCGCGGCCAGCACGGCCAGTGCCGTTGCGGCAATCGTGCCGCCGACGCAGAAACCGAACACATGGGTCTTGTCCTGGCCGCTGATCTCGCGCACCACCTCGATCGCCTTGATGGCGCCCGTCTCGACGTAATCGTCCCAGGAGGTAGCGCCGAGCTCGCGGCCCGGGTTGCGCCAGGAGACCATGAAGACGGTATTGCCCTGCTCCACCACATAGCGCACCAGGGAGTTTTCCGGCTGCAGGTCGAGGATATAGAACTTGTTGATGCAAGGCGGAATCATCAGCAGCGGCACCGCCTTCACGGTCGCCTTAGCCGGGGTGTACTGGATCAGCTGGAACAGTTCGTTCTCGAACACGACCTTGCCCGGCGCGGTGCCGACATTGCGGCCGACCTCGAAGGCCGACTCGTCGGACTGCGAGATGCGGCCCTTCTGGATGTCGGCCAGCATATTCGCCAGGCCCTTGCTCAGGCTCTCGCCCTTGGTCTCGAGGAGCTTCTTCTGCGCTTCCGGATTGGTGGCGAAGAAGTTGGCAGGCGACATGGCATCGACCATCTGCTGCACGGCAAAGCGGATCTTCTGCTTCTCGCGCGGGCCGGCCTCGACCGCGTCGGCCAGGGCCAGCATGAATTCGGCGTTCAGCAGGTAGGACGCGGCCGAGAAGGCGGACATCGGGTGCTCGCGCCATTCCGAGCTCGAGAAGCGCTTGTCGTGGAGCTCCGGTGACTTGCCGCTGATAAAATCCTGCCACAGCTGTCCGGCCTTCTTGAGGTAGTCGTCACGCAGGCTTTCGAGCTTGCCCGGCGCGAGGCCGACACCGACGTCCTTCAGGATACCCGCCAGTGGATTGCCGCCCGCGCCCGGCGGCGTCATGGTCGGAAGCGTCATCCAGCCCTGCCACACACTGGGGTCGGCGAACTGGGTCATCCAGGAGGTGGCGAAGGCTTGCGGGTCAGGCATGTTCATGTCGTCGTCTCTTGTTAGAATCGGGGTTGTTACAGCATCAGGAGAATGCGCATGTGGATCGTCGCCGTTGCATGGATTTATGTCGTCGTCCTGATGGCGGCGACTGAACCGACGATCGTGCACGGCCTCATGACGTTCGTGTTCTATTGCGCCGTTCCATTATCCATCCTTTTGTACCTCACCGGGGGCAAACGGCGGCGCGCGCGACGCGAGGCGGCAGCGAAGCGCAAGGCCGCCGTCCCCGCCGGCAACTGAGCATTGTCGCCGCCCGCGCCGCTGCTTATTTGATCCAGATTAAGCTGGCCTGGCGGCCCGTAACATGGTCGCGGCGATAGGAATAGAAGCGCTCCGGCGCCGTGGCGGTGCACTGTCCGCCGCCGTGGACCCGGGTCACGCCATCGCGCGCCAGCATCCATCTGGCGAGCGTGAACATATCCGCCAGGAACTTGACCGGTTGGTCCACACCTCCCGCGGGCTTGCGCACGAAGGCATCCTCGGTCGCCTGGCCGGGCAACGCGGCCAGGAAGGCCTCGCGCACGTCACAACCGACTTCGAAGGCGCTCGGACCGATCGCCGGACCCATCCAGGCCGTGATCTCGCCGGCGCCGGCCGCGCGCATGGCCTCGACCGTTGCGCCCAGCACGCCGCCCGCCAGGCCGCGCCAGCCGGCGTGGGCCGCGCCCACCACCTTGCCATCCAGGTCGGCGAACAGCACCGGCAGGCAGTCCGCCGTCAGGATCGCGCAAACGACGCCCGCCCCAGTCGCGATGCTGGCGTCGCCCGTGCGCACCGGCTGGTCCGGGCCGACGGTGGAGGCGTCGACCACGTCGGCGCCATGGACCTGGGCGATCCAGGCGGGACGCCCGGGCAGCCAGGCCTGCAGGCGCGCCCGGTTGGCGTGCACGGCCGCGGCATCGTCCCCGCAGTGCAAACCGAGGTTCAGCCCGCCACCGCCCTTGCCGTCGCCGTAGGGCCCGAGGCTCACGCCGCCGTCGCGGCTGGTCGCCAGGGCGCCGACATTCGAGGGCAGGTCGGGCCAGTCGGGCCACACCAGCGCATCACGGGGAACTTGCTGCACCATCATTCCTCGCCGCTGTCGTCGTCCTCGTCGCCCGGCTCGGCAATGCCGGCCTGGGCGATCAGCTGCGCGAAGTCCTCGGCCAGCGGCACGGTCCATTCGCAGGGCTCGCCCGTGCCCGGATGCACCAGGCCGAGGCGGCGCGCCTGCAGCGCCTGGCGGTGGAAGACCGGGGTCAGGTGCTGCTTGCCGTAGACCGAATCGCCAACCAGCGCGAAGCCGAGGTGCTGCATGTGCACGCGGATCTGGTGGGTGCGGCCGGTCTCCAGGCTGCAGCGCACCAGCGAGACCGGCCGGCGGTCCAGGGTGCCGGTCGAGACGCGCTTGTAGTGGGTGATGGCCGGCTTGGCGAAGGGGCTCGAGGACACGGCCATCTTGACCCGGTCCTTCGGGTGGCGGCCCATCGGCGAATCGATGGTGCCGCGCGCATGCGGGGTGCCCCAGACCAGCGCGAAGTATTCGCGCTTGACGGTGCGCGCCTGCAGCTGGCGCACCAGGTCGGTCTGGGCCGCCAGGGTCTTGCCGACGACCATCAGGCCGCTGGTATCCTTGTCGAGGCGGTGCACGATGCCGGCGCGCGGCACGCCCACCAGCTGCGGGCAGTGGTGCAGCAGGCCGTTGAGCAGGGTGCCCGACCAGTTGCCGGCGCCCGGGTGCACGACCAGGCCGGCCGGCTTGTTGATGACGAGGATGTCCTCGTCCTCGTGCACGATGTCGAGGTCCATCGCTTCCGGCGTGAAGGCGGTGTCCTCGGGCGCGGCCTGCGGCTCGATGACGACGGTCTCGTCGCCGTAGGCGGTGCTCTTGCCCTTGGCCGGTTTGCCGTCGACCTTGACGAAGCTGCCCTCGAACCACAGCTGCATGCGGGCGCGCGAGAATTGCGGCACCATGCCGGCGATCACCTTGTCGAGGCGCTGGCCGCAGGCCTCGGGCGTCAGGTGCAGGGTAATCGGCGACAGGTCCGGTCCGGCGGACAGGTCGACCCCGGCGTCGAATTCGTCATCGAGTTCAGGGTCAAAAGGCATTTCCGCCGAATTCGGCGCAGGAGTTAAAATCACGTGAGTCCCATCGGCTATAATCAGCCGTTCGTTGAATCTAGGTAAAACTTTCTTGCAAAGAGCTATGCAAAAAAAATTGTCTGTGTTGGTGGCCGCTTGCGCCCTCGCCCTGTCCGCTTGCAGCATGCTGCCGGAAAAAGGCGACGAGACCAAAAACTGGTCAGCGGAGAAATTATACGCTGAGGCGCGCGATGAAATGAATGGCGGTCACTATGAAGCGGCCGTCAAGCTGTTCGAAAAGCTGGAGTCGAACTATCCCTTCGGCACCTATGCCGCGCAAGCGCAGATGGAAATTGCGTATGCATATTATAAACAGCAAGACCAGGCCCAGGCACTGGCGGCGGTGGAGCGCTTCATCAAGCTGCACCCGAACCACCCGCAGGTCGACTATATGTATTACCTGCGTGGCCTGATCAACTTCAACGACCAGATCGGCTTCCTGAGCTTCATCTACGAACAGGATCCGACCGAGCGCGACCCGAAGGCCACCCGCGAAGCCTTCGCCGCCTTCAAGGTCCTGGTCGACAAGTTCCCGAACAGCAAATACACCCCGGATGCGATTGCACGCCTGAACTACCTGGTCAACGCGATGGCCCAGTACGAAGTGCACGTGGCGAACTACTATTATCGCCGCGGCGCCTACCTGGCTTCGCTCAACCGCGCCCAGGCCGCGGTGCAGGACTACAGCACCGCGCCGGCCCGCGAGGAAGCGCTGTTCATCATGATGCGCTCCTACGACAAGCTCGGCATGCCGGTGCTGCGCGACGACACCCAGCGCGTGTTCACCCTGAACTACCCGAACAGCCGTTTCCTGAATCCGAATGCCGCCGGCGACGCGCCGTGGTGGAAGTTCTGGTCCAAGGGCACGGCCAAACCGTCGCCCAAGGACGCGCTGCAATAAGCAGGCAGGCGGCGCACCCGGTGCGCCGCGCTTGTCCTCACGCCTCTACGCGGCGGCGGAATACCCACTCGCGCTGGTTCGACACGGCGGCATCGAAGGCGTAGCCGTCGACGTCGAAGGCCTTGAGTTGCTCCGGCTTCGTGATCGCATGCTCGGCGGCGTAGCGCGCCATCAGGCCGCGGGCCCGCTTGGCAAAGAACGAGATGATCTTGTACTTGCCGTTCTTCCAGTCCTCGAACACCGGGTTGATCACCGGGACGTCGAGCAGCTTCGGCTTCACCGACTTGAAGTACTCTTCCGACGCGAGGTTGACCAGGGCCGTGGCCTTGGTCGCCGCGGCCTGGCGATTCAACGCTTCGGTCACGCTGTCGCCCCAGAAGGCATACAGGTTGGCGCCGTGTGGGTTCTTCAGGCGGGTGCCTATTTCCAGGCGGTAGGGATGCATGCGGTCGAGCGGACGCAGCAGGCCGTACAGGCCCGACAGGATGCGTACCCGGCGCTGGAGATAGTCGAGCGCCGGCTTGCCGAGCGTGCGTGCCTGCAAGCCCGCGTAGACGTCGCCGTCGAAGGACATGACCGCCTGGCGCGCCTGCGAATGGTCTTCGTCCCAGTGCGCATAACGCGAGACGTTGAGCACGGCCAGCTTGTCGGACAGGTCCATCAGCTCGGCGATGCCGGCTGGCGAATATCCCCGCAGCACCTCGATCAGCTCGAGGGCGCGCGGGATGAATTCCGGTTCGGTGTGCAGCTTGCTGGGGCTTGGGGATTCGAGATCGAGGGATTTTGCGGGCGACAGGACAATCAGCATCGGATAGACAGCGTTACTAGACTAAAAGAATTTCCTACATGATACCCGTTCCAGCCCAACCCATCGTCATCGACACCAATGTCTGCCTCGATCTCTTCGTCTTCCGCGACCCGCGCTGGGCCGCGCTGGTGGAGGCGCTGGAATCCGGCCTGGTGAAGGCCGTGACCCGCGCCGACTGCCGCGACGAATACCTGGCCGTGCTGCGCTACCCGCACCTGCCGCTCGACGAGGCCGGCCGCATCGAGGCCATCGCCCGTTTCGACGCCATCTTGCAGGTGGTGGCGCCGGATGCGAAGCACGTGCGCCTGCCGGTGTGCACCGACCGCGACGACCAGAAATTCCTCGAGATCGCGCGCGACGCCGGCGCCTCCGTGCTGGTTACCAAGGACAAGGCCCTGCTCAAGCTGAACCGCCGCACCATGCGCGATGGACTGTTCAAGATCATGGTGCCGGAGGCCTGGCTCAAGGCCAGCGCCGCTTCCGCGCTAGAATGAATCCATCGCATTGTTCCCGACCACCATGACCACTCCCGTTCTGCGCACCCGCCTCCCGCTTGTGGGCACCACCATCTTCACCGAGATGTCCCAGCTCGCGGCCGAACAGCAGGCCGTCAACCTCGGCCAGGGCTTCCCCGACTTCGCCTGCGATCCCAGGCTCATCGACCTGGTCGACGAGGCCATGCGCGCCGGCCACAACCAGTATCCCTTCATGAGCGGCGTGCCGGCCCTGCGCGCCGCGATCGCCGCCAAGATCGCCGCGCTCTACGGCCGCAGCTACGACCCGGCTCTCGAGATCACGGTGACCAGCGGCGCGTCGCAGGCGATCCAGACGGCGATCCTGTGCAGCGTGCATCCGGGCGACGAAGTGATCGTCATCGAGCCGGCCTACGACTGCTACGCGCCCGCCATCGCGCTGAGCGGCGGCGTGGTGGTGCCGGTGGCGATGCGCGTGGGCAGCGACGGCTACAGCGTGCCCTGGAACGAAGTCGCGGCGGCCGTCACGCCGCGCACCCGCATGATCGTCGTGAACTCGCCCCATAATCCCACCGGCTCGATCCTGCGCGCCGCCGACCTGGCCGCGCTCGCGGGCATCGTCGAGGGCACGGACATCCTGATCCTGTCGGACGAGGTCTACGAGCACATGGTGTTCGATGGCCAGCAGCACGAATCGGTATCGCGCCACCCCGTGCTGGCCGAACGCGCCTTCGTCATCTCGAGCTTCGGGAAGACCTACCACGTGACCGGCTGGAAGGTGGGCTATGTGGCGGCGCCGGCGAGCATGATGGTCGAGTTCCGCAAGGTCCACCAGTACAATGTGTTCACGGTGAACACGCCGATGCAGCACGGGATCGCGGCCTATATGGCGGATCCGGCGCCCTACCTGGCCTTGCCTGCCTTCTACCAGAAGAAGCGCGACCTGTTCCGCGCCGGCCTGGCCGGTTCGCGCTTCGAGCTGCTGCACGCCGACGGCACCTATTTCCAGTGCGTGCGCTATGGCGCCATCTCGGACTTGCCCGAAGCGGAGTTCGCGAAATGGCTGACGGTTGAAGCAAAAGTGGCGGCGATTCCGGTGTCGGCGTTCTACGGCAAGCCGACGGAATCGGGCGTGGTGCGCTTCTGCTTTGCGAAGAAGGATGAGACCTTGCAGAAGGCCCTGGAGACGCTGTCGCAGTTGTAGAGGTGGCCCAGTCCAGTGGACTTGGCCACGCTATGCCGCCCACGCGTTCGACCAGCGCCAGAATAGCCCTGTCGATGATTCAACCGTGATTTGAACGCGTCGGCGGAGGACCGCCCACCCTACTGGGCGAACTGCTTGAGCTTGCGGTCCACGAACCCCAGCAATTCCGGCGACAGCGCGCCGCTGTCGCGCGCCTTCCGGTAGGCCACGATCGCCTCCGGCGTGCGCTGCTCGGCCTGCAGCGAAATCGCCATCCCCATCCACCACACCCCATTTTGCGGCGCGGTGCGCAGCGCCTGCTGGTAGTGCTCGACCGCCTCGCGGTGGCGCTGCTCGCGCTGCAGGGCGCCGGCCAGGAAGGCGTGGTACTCGCCATTGCCGGCGGCATAGGGCAAGGTGCGCATCAGGGTATCGATGCCGGGACTGCCGCGCTCCAGCTGCAGGCGGGCCAGCAGCATCGCCATGGCCGGCTGGCGCGGATCGAGCGCCAGGGCGGCGCCCAGCTGCCGGATCGCTTCTTCAGGACGCCTGGCTTCGATCAGCAGGCTGACCAGGGTCTGGCGCGACGCCTCGTGGCGCGGGTCGACGCGCAGCGCCGCCTCCAGGTGCCCGATGGCTTCGGTCACGCGGCCGTCCTCCAGGCTGGCCAGCGCGCGGCGATAGGCGTTCTCTGAGCGCTGCGCGGTCGTCTCGACCTTGCCTGCCGGCGTCTTCGCGGCAAGCGCCGGCTTCGGCACGGCTTTCGCGGGCGCGCGCTTCAGGGCGGGCGCTTCACGCTTCGGCGCGGCTGCGGCCACCTTGGGTTCGACCGGCTTCGGCTCGGTTTTTTCCGGCTCGGGATCGGGAGCCGCTTCGGCCACGGCCGGCTCGACAGGCGCAGGCGCAGGCGCGGCCGGCGGCGCCGGCACTTCCTGCGCGACGCTCGCCTGGGCGGGCGCTTTCGACAGGTCGAGCGGCACTTCCGCAGGGGGCGGCGCAACGCTGCCCTGCTTCAGGCGCCAGGCCAGATAGCCCGACCCGCCCAGCACGGCCACCAGGGTGGCGGCCAGCGCCACGCGCAGCCAGGGGAAGCTGGGCTCGGGCGGCGCCACGGGTTTGATCTCCGGCGCGCCCGCCGCCAGGCCCGGCTGCCCGCCGCGCGCATCGAGGTCCTGCAGCATCTTGTTAATCAAACTCATCGTACGAATGCCCATGCAATGCCGGCCACGGCGCCGGCCAGCAGGCCGCCGGCGGCCAGCCCCGGCCAGTAGCTGCGCTTGGCGCCCACCGTGTCGAGCGCCGCGGTGCCGACGTGTCCGGCGCCCACCAGCTGCTTGCCCTGGCCATAGGCCAGCATCAGCGCCTTGTGCGCCAGGATGTTGACCAGGCGCGGCACGCCGCCGCTGGCCTTGTACAGCCGGCGGATGGCGGCGCGCGAGAACAGGCGGGCCCCGGTGAAGCCTGCCACGCGCAGGCGGTGCGCCACATAATAATCCAGGTCGTCGCGCGACAGCGGTCCGAGATGGTAGTGGAAGGTGATGCGCTGGGCCAGCTGGCGGATCTGCTGGAGCTCGAGCTTGCGGTTCAGTTCCGGCTGGCCGAACAGCACGATCTGCAGCAGCTTCCTCTTCTCGGTCTCGAGGTTGGTCAGGAGGCGCAGCGCCTCCAGGCTCTCCAACGGGATCGCCTGCGCCTCGTCGAGGCACAGTACTACCCGCAGCCCCTCGCCCGCCAGCGCGAGCAGGCGATGGTTGATCGCCTTGAGCAGCTGGTGCTGGTCGACGTCGCGCTCGAGCACGATCTCGAGTTCGTCGGCCAGGGCCAGCATCAGGGTGCGCGGCTCCAGGTAGGGGTTCGGGATGTAGGCGGTGACGAAGCCGTCGCCCAGGGTCGCCATGAACTTGCGGCACAGCAGGGTCTTGCCGGTGCCGACCTCGCCCGTGATCTTGATGAAGCCTTCGCCGCTGCGCGCCGCGACCAGCAGCGTGTTGAGCGCTTCCTGGGAACGCGGGCTGCCGAAGAAGAAGCTGGTGTCGGGGGTGATGCCGAAGGGCAGCTCGCGCAGGCCGAAGTGTGCCGCGTACATTTACTCTCTGCCCTTTGGTTTGAGCTCGTCGATGCGGCGCGAGGACTCCAGCAGGTCCTGGCTCCAGTCGTTGGCCCCTTCGACGATGGTCGGCTTGATCAGCACGACCAGTTCGCGCTTCTGGTTGACGCGGCTCTTGTTGCGGAACAGCGCGCCCAGCACGGGGATCTTGTCGGCGCCCGGCAGCTGGTCGGTGTCGCCGCTCGAGGCCTGGCGCATCAGGCCGCCGATGGCGACCACGCGCCCGTTCTGGCCGCGCACGATGCTGTCCAGCTCGGACGTCGCGGATGCGGCCAGCGGCAGGTTGAGCGTGCCGGCGGTGCCGAGGTTCACGCCCTTGTTGACGGTGGTGACCTGGCTGACGGAAGGATGCACGTGCAGCAGGATGTTGCCCTTGTCGTCGATCTGCGGGGTCACGTCCAGCACCACGCCCGAGAAGAAGGGCTGCAGGGTCACGCTCGGCGTGATCGTGTTGCCGGTGCTGGTGTTGTTGATATTGGTGGTCACGCCGGTGACGAAGAACTCGTCGGTGCCGATCTTGAGCACGGCCTTCTGATTGTTCATGGCCGCCACGCGGGGGCTGGACAGCACGTGCACGGTGCCCTGCGACTCCAGGAAGGTGAGCAGGGCCGCGAAGTTATTGGTCTGGAAGGCGAAGCCGAACAGCGAACCGGCCGCTTCCGCCGCCTGCGACAGCGAGAAACCGGTACTGGCCGACAGGCCCTTGCCGTTGGCGATGATGGCAGGCTGGCCGCCGTCGTAGGGCAAGGGAGCCAGGTTGGCGCCGGGCGAGATCATGCCGCTGGAGACGCGGTTGGCGTGCGAGCCGCGGAAGGAAGCGAAGGAGGCCCAGTTGATGCCGCTCTGGAAGCTGTCGTTCAGTTCCACCTCGAGGATCTTGGCCTCCAGGATCACCTGGCGGTCGACCGACAACTGGGTCGCCTTCAGGTACATGTCGACGTTGCGCAGCTCGTCCGGCATCGCGCGGATCACGACCACACCCGACTGCGGGCTGATCACGACGCTGCGGCCGCCCTCCTTCGAGCCCACGATCGCCTCGACCGCCGCCTTCAGGTCGGCCCAGAAGTCGTTCACCGAGGTCGTGTTGACGTCGGTGCGCTCCATCTGCACCTGGGTGGTGCCGTTCGGGTTGCCGTTGTTATTGTTGTTGTTCGTATTGTTGGCGTTGTTCTGCCCATTCTGGCCATTCCCGCCGGATCCGGTACTGCCCACATCCGCCACCGAGGTCGAGGTGACGCGCAGGTTCGAGGTGCCGCGGCGCTGGGCGACGAGGTAGTTCACATGGAACATCCGGGTCTGCATCGTCAGCGGGCGGATCGTGATGCGGGTGCCGTCGACGCGATAATCGTAGCCGTACATCTCCTTCACCGCTTCCAGCGTCTCGAGCAGGGTCACGTCCTTCAGGTTGGCGCTGATGCTGCCGCCGACGTCCGGGTGCACCAGCATGTTGTAGCGGGTGCCGGCCACGATCGAGCGGAAGAACTGCTGGGCCGGGACGTTGTTGAAGGAGACGTTGAAGCGCTCTTCCAGCGCCGGCCGCGCCTTCGGCAGACCCGTCGCCAGCGCACTGGCCGGCGGCAGCAGCGCGTTGGCGACGGCGTCGTCGACCGCGGGCGTGGCGACCGGCTGGCTGTTCGCCTTCGCCATCTCGCGGCCGATCGCGTCGTAGGTGTCGTTCTTCGGCGTCTGGCAGCCCGCCAGCACCAAGGCGGCGGCAAAGGTGAGCGGGGTCAGGAAAAGAGTGCGCATCGGTCTGCCTCAGTTGGCCGCTTGGATACCGGCGCCGGCGGCTGCCGGCAGCGGCGAGGGCTCGAGACGCAGCACCTGGCGCTCGCGCCCGCGCCTAAGTTCGACCTCGGTCTGGGTCATGCGCGCCAGGCGCGCGCCCTTGTAGTGCTCGCCCAGGCGCACGGTCTCGCCGTCGATCACGGCGACGTGGCGCCCGCCCTGGCGCGGCGAGATCAGCACCGATTGCAGGCGCGGCAGGCCGTCGCCGGCGGCGGCGTCGAGGCGTGCGCCCAGCGCGGCCGGCGGACGGGTGGGGTCGAGCAGCGCCTGGGCGCTGGCGGTGGTGGCGGTCAGCGCAAGGGCTGCCAGGATCGTCGCGTTCAGGAGTTTCACAGCTTCATCCAATTCCGGTCGAGGCTCAGGGTATAGAGCGTGAGCGTCAGGCGGGAGGCCGGATATTCCTCCACCTCGAGTTGCGCCTTGCCCCAGAACAGGCGGGTCGGCATCGCTTCGAGCGCGCTCATGTAATTCACCATATCGAGATAATTGCCGCGAACGGTCACTTCGACGCCGTGGCGGTACAGCATGTCGGGCGCCTTGCCCGCTTCGGTTGGGGGCGCAGGCGTGCCGGCCGCAGCGGCATCGGCGCTGGCCGTGCGGCCCGAGATCGTCTCCACCGGCAGCGTGCGCATCGAGACCAGCTGCAGCCGGCCATTGGCGCGCAGGATGGCGTCCACCAGCGGCGCCATGCGCTCGGGCGGCACCAGGCCGTGCTGCATCGCCAGCAGCGAGTCGGCCAGCTGGGCGCTTTCGCGCTTCACGGACTCCAGGCGCGAACGCGATGCGGCGTCGGGGTCGTTCTGGTAGGCCGTCACCCTGGCGGCGATCTCGGCGTCGATGCCCATCAGATTGTTGCGCTGCTGGTCGATTCGCTCCTGCAGTGCATCCTGCTGGCGGTAGATCGGCGCCAGCACCAGCTGCTGGCCGGCGAAGGCGACGAGCGCCACCGCGGCGGCGAACACCAGCGCGCGCTCGCGCAGCGACAGCGCGTCCACGCGCGCCGCCAGCTGGGTCAGGCGCTGTTTCAGGGACGCGCTCATGGACGCACCTCGGCCTTGGCTTCCGACACCGCCTGCAGGCTGAATTCGACGTAGGGCGCGGCGCTCTTGACCGGCTTGCCGTCAGCGCCCTGCGTCTGCACCGGCGCGGCCTCGCCGATCTGCAGGCTGGAGAAGGATTTACCTTGCAGGAGCGGCTCCTGGGTCAGGCGGCCGAGGTACGCCGGGACCAGGGCCGGGTCCGTGGTGCGGCCCTTCAGGCCGATGTCCTTGCCGGCGATGCTCACCGAAGTCAGCCACAGGCCCGGCACGCTCTGGCGCGCGAAGGCCTTGAAGTAGCCGGCGAAGCCGGTGCTGTCGCCCAGCTCGCCGCGTTCGAGCACGCCGGAGACGTGGCGCAGCGCCGCCAGCTGGGCGTCGGCGTCCACCAGCTGCGCTTCCAGTTCCGTGGATTTCACCCGCGGTGCGAATTCCGCATTTACCGAAGCCAGGCGCGCCTGCTTGCGCGCCAGCTGGCTCGCGCCCACGTTCGCTTCCTCGCGCATGCGCGCGGTGTGGGCATTGGCCAGCACGGCGAGCGCGGCGATGCCGGCGACGAGCACCAGCGTGGCCACGCCCATCATCGGCGCAGTGAGGAGTTGCTTCTGCGGCTGGAAGGCCGGGTTGAACAGGTTGATCTGCTGGTTCATGCCGCGGCCTCCGTGCGCAGCGCGGCGCCCAGGGGCAGGAAGAAGCGGCCCTGCATCGCCCGGTCCAGCAGTTCCGGCGTGCGGCTGAAGTCGAACACGCTCGCCAGGTCGATCGACTCGACCGGCATGTAGAGATTGCTCGACAGGTACTCGTCCAGGCCGCTGATGGCGGACGGCCCCAGCACCAGCTTGGACACGCTGACGAAGGAGAACTGGCGTTCGAAGTGGTCGAGCGAGCGCTGCAGCTCGAGGGTGATGCGGTCGAAGGCGGCGTGCTTGCGGTCGTGGTCGGGGTCGAGCAGCAGCTCGAGGCCGACGTCGACCCGGCGCGACAGATAGAGTTCGCCGCGGAAGGACACCGTCAGCAGGCCGCCATCGAGTCCGAAGGACAGCATGGCGACGCCGCGGCCTTCCGGCTCCAGCATGGCCGAGATATTGCGTTGTGCCATTTCGGGGATGTCGATCACGCTCAGCTCGATCTTCGAATCGAGGAACAGCTGCTGGCGCGGCCTGATGACGCTGTTGCGCGCCGCCACCGCGAACACCGACTGCTGGGCGCGCGCGCCCGCGCCGGCGTCGACCGGGATCTCGAGCACGTCGACGGTCGCGTCGTCGACCGGGAAGTCGAGGATGTCCTTGAGGCGCCAGCGGATCGCCGTGCGCAATTCTTCCTTCGGCACGTTGGGGGCTTCCACGCTGATGAGCTGGTAGTCGCCCGCGCCGAGCAGGGTCGCGCAGCGGAAGCTGTTGGCATGGCCCTCGCGGCCGGCCTTTTCCAGCATGCCTGCATCGGCCTGGCCCGGCAGGAAATGCGCGAAGCGCACGAAGGGCTTGCCTTCGGGCCCACGCTTGACACTGGTCGCAGCCACGCCGTCGCGCTGGACGGCGATGGTCAGCCACCCATCTTTTTTCCTGGCTTTCTTAAAGAAACGCATCAAACGGGCAAGGTCCTGTCGGCGAATGAATGATCGGGTCCGGCGAAGTCTTGATTATAGTCAAGACGCGGAACTTCGAACGAAAAATTGCCTAAAAGCTCAGAAAAAATGACGGGTTTATCGACGTTCTGATCATTTTCCGTTGTCAGTAGACTTCACGGATGTAGATCACGGGGCTGCGGTAGGCACCGATGGTGATCTGGCCGTACATGCTCGGCAACCATTTCGGGGTATTCATCTTGATGCGGAAGCTGCCGTAGCGCCCTGCTCCGACCGGCGCCAGCATGAAGCGCGTGCCCCCTGCGCTCAGGGCCAGGGCGCCCGGACTCGAGGTCTTGACCAGGCTGGTGTCGCAACCTGTGCCGGCGCCTTTCAGTGTGAGCCTGTTCGTGCAGCCGCTGTAGACGGCCTGGTCGGTCCCGAGCACGGATGGGCTGTCGAACTCGGTATTGTTTTCCCAGCTCTTGCCGGTCCAGTACTGGGCGCGCATCGGGATCGGCGTCTTCAGTAGCTCGGAGCCGATGACGTTGTTGATGGCTAGCCGGCCGTTGATGACCATGATGCCGCCCTCTTCCGATTCCCCGGCATCGGCCTGCACCGAACTGATGGTCAGCTTGCCGCCCATGCGCTTGTCGTCGGCGGTGGCGCGCAGATAGACCGCGGTCGGCGCCGCCCAGGCCGTCTTTTGCGTGTCCGCATCGAAGGCGGCGCCGAGTCCGAACTGGACCTGGCGCGTGCTCGTCCTGGCGGGCGTGTCGACCAGTCCCGGCACGAAGCGCGTCCCGAACGGCAGGCCTTCGCCCGGTGCGTTCACGGCGGTCAGTGTCAGGACCGGCACCAGCGACGGGTAGCTCGCCGTATCGAAATTGTCGAGCGCCCTGCCGTTCTCGTCGAGCGCGATCACTGTCGCCGCGAACGGCTGCATCGAATAAGCCGCCGTCTTGATGGCGGCCAGGCCCACGGATGGACAATTCATGCGCGGCAGGCAGTCGAAGCCCGGTCCCGCCACCGTCTTGAAGGCGGCGGGATAAACCCGGCCCACGTTCTGGATGCCGATCGCAGCCGGCTTCTCGCCGAGATAGTCATTGAGCGCCACCTGCAGGACGAAGCTGCCGACATCGCTCCATACGAAATTCGACCCGGCAAAGGCGCCGGTGGCGGAATAGTCGCCGTCGAGCTGGGTCAGCTTCTCCGGGTCGGCGAGGTAGTTACCGGACACGTCCGCATCGAGACGCTTCACGACGGTATTCGCCAACACCGGACGGCCGGTGGCCGATTCCTTGCCGAAGCTGGGCAGCACGGCGGGGGTGCCGCTGCCTCCGCTCAATGCCTCCACCTGGATCGAGAAGGCTTCGCCCGCCCGTACGAAACCGTCTTGCGACAGCCCCACCGCGCCGGGATTCACGCTGTTCTCGGCATTCCTGATGGTGAGTTTGAGCGCAGCCGGCATCGACACGAACTGCGTGAAGCTGCGCGTACTGGTGCTCGCGCTGCCTGCCGTGCTCAGGTAGAGCTTGACCGAGCCCGCGTCGAGGTAGCGCAGCCCATACTCGACCGACGCCACGCCGGAGGGGAAGGTCACCGGGAAGGCAGTCCAGATCTTGGCGTCGGTCGTGGCGGACGTGGCGACGTTGGCGTCGGGCGAGCACGCCAGCAGCGCACCGACCACGGCCGGCTGAGACGCAGCGAAGGCCGTTGGCGCCACCGTACCCGGCCCCGCGGGGTCGACACAGCCCATCGCCGCGTACAGGTCTGCCTTTGCGTTCGGAGCTCGCGCCTTGTTGTTGGCGTCGATGGCGGTCACGAAGACCTTCGCCACGGTGCCGGCCACCACCGGTCCGTCGAAGAGCGGGCAGGCCGCGTCCGTGCCCACCAGCTCCCCGACCTTGCAGGCCTGCGTCGTGTACACATAGGACCCGCTCGATGCCGCGCCCACCGTGCCCGTTTCGCTGCGCTGGTTGTTGCTGGCGACAGGGTCATTGTTGCCGGTCACCGTGACGCTCGTCGTCTTGCTGCCGCTCGCATTACTGGCTACCGTTGCCTTGAGCGTCAGCATTGTTTTCGCACCCACTGCCAGTTCTCCGGTATAGGTGCAGGTGGCTGTCGTGCCGGATCCGGTGCAGTTCCAGTTGGTCCCGCTGAAGGCGTTGTAGCTCAGGCCCGAGGGCAGCGTGAGGTTGACCTTGAACGGCCCTTTTTCGGTACCCGGTCCATTGTTGCTGACCGTCGCCGTGTAGGTCGCGAGCGCCCCGGGACGCAGTTCGGTCGTGCGCAGCAGCTCGACCGACAGGTCCGCCTCGGGCGTGTTGGGGACGGCCAGCAGCGCGGCGTTGAGCATCACCAGGTCGCCGCCGGTGCGGAACACTGCCGAAACCGAATTGAGCTTGGCCGGCCAGCCGCTCATGCTGTAGGCGTCGAAGTCGATGCCGCGCGAGTTGGTGTCGGCGTTGATGCTGCTCTTCGAATTGAAGTTGTTGCCCGACGGTCCGTAGGTGGACTGTGTCAAGGTGAAGTTATAGAAGGTCAGCGACTCGCCCTGCTGGGCGATGTCGGAGTCGCCCTCCCAGACCAGGTGGCCGAAACGGCCGACGGAGGACGAGGACACGTTGTCGGGCACGCGGAAGTTGGCCATGTCGAGGCGCACTTCGCTGTTGAGCATGGCGCGGAAGCCCTCGTACAGGTTGAGGGTGCGATAGGTCTCGTCCTTCTGCGTGTAGATCACGACCAGCGCGTAGCCGCCCAGTACCGCACTGCGATCGCACCAGGGACTGCCGCTCGACACCTTCAGGCCGGAGAAGGTATACGTGCCGCCGCCCTTGAGCTTGACGATGTCGGTGACGTCGGCCGCGGCCGAGAAGTAGTTGAAGCCGCCGCCGATCGTCGCCGAGGTGTAGATGCGGCCGCTCGGCGCAGTCACGGTCTTGCTGTTCATTACAACGCTCGAGTCGGTGCTGCCGGAGCCGGCCCAGTACAGCTGCGCCGACACGACGCTCGCACCGGAGGGCAAGGTCAGGGTGGCGCTCTGCCCGACTTTCTCGCCATAGACGCTGCACGCGCTGGCGTTGCTGCCGCGGTCGCGAATGGTGACCTGGGTGCCGGCGAAATTGACGGTGCCGGTAAAGCTCTTGTACAGGTACATGGCGGTGTCGGCGCGCGCCGGCGCGGCGAACACCAGGACCAGCGCAAGCAGCGCAAGCAAAGCCCGCTTCATACCTGCACCTCCAGGCGGCGCTGCACGAAGTCGGGGCTGGCGCCCGGCCGGTTGTCGCAGACGCCGCCGCTCGGCTGGTTGCAGGCGATCGATTCGATGCGCCAGCGCGTGGTGTTCGCATTGCTTCCGCCGGCGTCCTGCGGACCATCGATGCGGGTGCAGGTCACCGTCACGGTGAAGTTGCCCAGCACGCTGTCCAGCGGCAGCGCGAACGAGGCGCTGGCGCAGCTGTTGTTGCGCAGTTGCTGGAACAGGCCCCATTCGATGCCGGCGCGCGCCGCCTGGTAGGCGCGCGCGCCATCCAGGTCTAGGCTCGATCCGGCCTGCTGGGCGGTGAAGATGCGCACGGCCGCGACGCCCAGCCCGGCCAGGACCACCAGCAGGAACACCGCGGTAATCAGGCCGATGCCGGCGCTGCGCAGCAGGCGGCGCGGATGAAAAGAACGGGCAATGAAGGACATGGCGTTCACGGCGTGTTGTCGACGTGGACCTGGTGTACCAGGCTCACGACGCCCTGGCCGCCGCGCGGACGCAGCGACAGGTTGAGGATGACGAGGGCGCTGGCGCGCGTCGCGGCCGTCCCGTACTGGAAGACGTTGTTGCAGTTGGCTACGCGGCTGGCGATCACGGCCTGGCGCGGGTTGCCCTGCGGCGTGTCGTTCTGCTGCGCACTGATCGGGTAGTCCCAGTAGCGCACCAGGCCGAAGCTGCCATCGCGCATCTGCGCGCAGCGGTAGGTGACGGGTGTGGTCACGACCTGGAAGCGGCGGTTGGGCGAGACCATCGTGACGCTCTGCATCGCGAAGGCGTTGCTCTCCATGGTGACGATGGGCGTTGGGCCGGTCGGATTCGCGACCGACTCGACCCGGGCGATATTGGTGTCCGCGGCGCCGGCCCGGAAGCCGTAGGCATCCGAGGGCACGATGCCATCGCCCAGGTTGTACACCACGATGAAGTTGCCGCGTTCGATCGGGCGCATGGTGCCGCCGATGACGGCGAAGTCGCGCTGGTTCTGATCGTCGAAGTCGAGGAAGGGCAAGCCCGGCACGTCGTCGTCGACCGACAGGTAGCGCCCACCGGTCGAGGTCAGCAGGAACTCGATGGCGTCGTTCGCGGGCGAGACGCGCACGCTGTTGGGCAGCGCCAGGCGCAGGTCGCGGGCGATGCGGCGCAGGGCCAGGTCGGCTTCGTCGGTCGCGGCGGCGCGGTCCACGCTTTCGGTATAGCCGATCACCGGCGCGCGGATGAACACCGCGACGATGCCCGCGATGACGCCGATGATGACGATCACGAGGATCGCCTCGACCAGGGTGAAGCCGCGGCTGGCGCGGTGGCGCAGTAACGCGTTCATGGGAAGTTCGGCGCGTAGCGCGTGCGGAAACCGTCCAGCACCACCTGCTCGCTGCCATAGCTGACCGTGACCCGGATGCGCAGCACCTCGGTATCGGCGGCGGCGCCGGCCGCACCGATGCCGCCCAGCGCCTGCGGCGTGACCGTGACGCTCGCGCTGTAGCCGTTCACCGGCATCGCATTGCCATTCGCGTCGCTCAGCCGTCCGTTCAGGTCGAAGGCGGCGGCCGGCTTGCCGGCTGCGGCGACGTAGTCGTTGATGTTGTCGTGCGGGCGGCTGCCGCCTTCGGCGCCCCAGTTCTCGGCCAGGCCGTTCTCGCAGGCCGCGGCATTGGCGGCGGTCTCGACGTTGCCTGCGCCCGGCTGGCAGAAGGTGAATTTGGCGAGCTGGACTTCCTCCAGCAGGCCTTCGGCGATCATCAGGGCCTGCTTGCGGCGCAGGGGGTCGGCGCTGTTCCTGGTCGTCATCGACAGCACGCCGAGCACCGCCATGACGGCGACGCCGACGATGACGATGAAGATGATCAGTTCGATCAGGGTCACCCCGCCCTGCCTGGCGGAACCGCGGCGCTTACTGGACATAGCCGGTTTCCTCGGTCACGACGATGCCCGCGCCGTCCCTGCCGCCGCTGATGTTCAGGGCCAGGCCGCCGGACACATTGCCCGGCAGGATAGGACGGCCGAGGGGGTCGAACATGAGCCAGTCGGGCGACGGCGAGGCGGTCCACGAGATGCCGGGCGGCTTGCCGAGGCAATACCAGTTGCCGGCGCCGCACTGGTTGCGGGTGGCGTCGTCGCCGGCTACGAACCCGCCGGGCACCGCGACCTGCCGGTCGGCGCCGCATCCGCTGGATGGCATGGCGTGGCACAGCGAGATGCGGTTTTCCTCGAAGCGCACGAAGACCGGCGCGTTGCGGGCGATGGCCGCTTTCTGGGCATAGCGCAGCATGGCGCGCACCTGCTCGGCGTAGGTGGGGACGTCGAAGGCGGGACGGTCGAAGAAGCGGCCGGCGCCGATGGCGCCGAGGATGCCGACGAGGATCATCACCACGATCAGCTCCACCATGGTGAAGCCCGGGGCGCGGCGCATCGGGGGATGGCCGGAGAATCCCGCCGGCCGGGAAGGTGTCACGCCTGCCACTGCGAACGCTAGTTGCAGTTGTACGTCGTCGCGCCTTCGACGATGCTCGGAACGCCGCCCGCGACAGTGGGCGGTTGATAGCTGACGAAGCAGCGCGCCGCATTGGCGGCGGCGACGCCTTTCGGCGTGACCCTGAGTGCGCCCTTGTCGGTCTCGAGTGTATAGTCGCTGTCGCTGATGCCGGCCAGCTGCGCGAACTTGCGCGCATCGGCATCGGTGGCGGAAGCGGGATAGCCGTTGGACAGCGCGACTTGCACACCTTCGGACGTCACGCTGGTGGCGCTGGGATTGATCAGCGCGTAGGCGTGCGCCATGGCGGCGGCGGAGGTGATGGCGCCCTTGGCGGCCTTGAGGGTCGCGGCCCGGGCGTCGCCGCCCAGGTTCGCGAATTTCGGCAGCGCGGTGGCCGCCAGGATCCCGAGGATCACGATCACGACGATCAGTTCGATCAGCGTGAAGCCGGTTTGGCGCGGAGGCGGAAGACGGCGGTTCATGTCAAGGGATCGTTGGAGAAGGGTTTCCGGGCAGGCCGCCATCAGGCGGCCCGTCCTTCGGGACATCAACCGCAGTTGGTTGCGGTCAGGGTAATGGTCGGTGCAGCAGTGGCCGACGCGGGCGGTGCGTAGGTCAGCAGGCAGGTTGCATTGTTGGTGCTGGCGACGCCTTTCGGACGGATGGTCAGCAGATTCGCCGCGCCGGTGATGGTGTAGTCGTCGTCGGTCAGGCCTGCGGCCGAGGCGATCAGCTTGGCGGTCGGTTCGTCGGAAGCTTCAGGATAACCGTTCTTGATCTTCAGCGTCACATTCTCCATCTTGAGTTCGGTCGCGGTGGTATCGACCAGCGCGCGCGCGTGCGCCATCGACGACACCGACGCGATCGAACCCTTGGCTGCCTTCAGGCTGGCGATGCGGGCATCGCTGCTCAGATCGGCAAATTTCGGCAGCGCGGTCGCGGCCAGAATGCCCAGGATGACGATCACGACGATCAGTTCGATCAGGGTGAAACCGCCCTGTTGGCCAGCCTTGAAATTCTTGTTCATGAAGCTCTCTCCGTATAAGAAGTAATGATGCGGAAACCCGCGTGTTAATGGTCAGTGGAAGCCGCTTTTTCGGTCAACTGGGCAAGCGTGACTCCTTGTTCAGCCTCCCTCCGTTCACCTGTGCGGGTCGGATCGGGCTCACGCAATAATTCTACCTTGAACTTCAGCAATTTCGGTATCTCTGAGGAAAAAGTGTCGCTATGCTGCACAAAATTGACGGTCCTGTCAGAAGGGTCGAAATACCATTGTCCTTCCTTCACCAGGCCAGGACCTGGCCGGTAGTATTCACCTTGATAATTCTTCGGTAAACGCGACAGCCAGCTGAATGGATTCTCCAGCAACAGTTCGTTCACGGTGCCCTTGCCGCCCGCTACGCCGATCTGCGCCGCACGCACTGCCATCGCGGTGCGCATGGCGCCGAGAAGACCCTGCGCCGCCACACGGTCGGATTCCCGCTGGTAGTGCGCAAGGCGCACCAGCAGCGCGCCGGACAGCAAGGCGCACAGCGACATGCAGACCGCGAATTCCAGCAGCGTGAATCCGCGCGCGCGCATCATTTGCCTCCGTGCAGGGCAGCCTTGCCCAGGTCCCAGATCGGCAGGAAGATACCGAGCGCCAGGATCAGGACCATCACACCGAGGAAGGTGATCAGGATCGGTTCGATCTGGCTCGACAGGGTCTTCAGCTCGTAATCCACTTCGCGCTCGTACATCTGCGCGATTTCGTCCATCAATTCGTCCAGCGAGCCGGATTCCTCGCCGACGGCAATCATCTGCAGCACGATCGGAGTGAATACATTGGCTGCGGTAGAGGTGCGCAGGATGCTCTCGCCGCGCTCGACACCGTCCCGCATCTGCTCGATACGCATGCTCAGGTAGGCGTTGTCGGCAGTCTGCGACACCACGGTCAGCGCCTGGACGATTGGCACGCCGCTACGCATCGACAGCGAAAAGCTGCGCGCGAAGCGGGCCATCGTCGCCTTGTGGATGATCTTGCCCGCAATGGGAAGGCGCAGCTTGTAGCGATCCCACGTCAAGCGTCCCTTGACGGTGCCCGTCCAATGAATGAATCCACCTACCGCGGCGACTGCCATGCCGGCCATCAGCGGCCAGTAGTCGACCGTGAACTTCGAGGTCCCGATGAGAATGCGCGTCATCAGCGGCAGCTCGGCGCCGAACTGCTTGAACACCGAGCTGAAACTCGGGATCACGAAGATGTTCACGATCACCATCGCGATGATCATGGCGACGATGACGAAGCTCGGGTAGCGCAGCGCGGTCTTGACGCGCTCGCGCATGTCACGGTCGAACTCGAGGTGGTCGAACAGGCGCAGGAACACTTCTTCCAGCCGCCCCGTCATCTCGCCCACCTTCACCATCGACAGGTAGAAGGTATTGAAGACGAGCGGATGGCGCGCCATCGCGCTCGACAGTTCGCGGCCCGCGTCGAGCGATTCGCGCAGGTCCTTGATCACCTTGCCGAAGGACTTGTTGATCGCCGATTCCTGCAGGCCGGCCAGGCCGCGCATGATCGGCACGCCCGATTTGAGCAGGGTGTAGATCTGGCGGCTGAAGAGCTGCACGTCCATCGACGTGACCTTCTTCCGGGTGATGCGCGCCCACAGGCCTTCGTCCCCGTCCTTCGAGGCCGGGCCCTTCTTGCTGGGGTTGATCTCGATGGGCGTGGCGCCGCTGCCGAACAGCTGGTCGGCGATCGCCCCGCTATCGCTGCCCTCGAGGATCCCGGTGAGCAGTTCGCCGCGCGCATTGCGCGCCTTGTAGGCAAAGTAAGGCATCAGTCGTCGAGCTGGTTACTGATCCGCATCGCCTCGGCGATGGTGGTCCTGCCCTGCACCGCCAGGCTCACGCCGTGGCGGCGCAGGGTCTCGCCTTCCATCTCGGCGTGCGCCACCTTCAGGAAGTGCGAGGGGTCCGGGTGATTCGCCGCCTCGGTGACGGCGCGCGTCATCTCGAGCAGTTCGTAGACGCCGGTACGGCCGCGGTAGCCGGTGCCGTTGCAGTGCGAGCAGCCCTTCCCGTGGAAGAACTGGGTCGAGACGGCGCGCTCCCCTAACTCCTGCAGCACCCAGGTCAGTTCGGCCGGCGTCGGCTTGTAGGGCGTGGTGCAGCTCTCGCAGATCACGCGCACCAGGCGCTGGGCCAGCACGGCCTGCAGCGAGCCGCCGACCATATAGCGCGGCACGCCCATGTCCATCAGGCGCAGCGGGGTCGAGGCGGCCGAGTTGGTGTGCAGGGTCGACAGCACCAAGTGACCGGTCATCGCGGCGCGCAGGCCGATCTGGGCGGTTTCCTGGTCGCGCATCTCGCCGACCAGCACGATGTCCGGGTCCTGGCGCAGGGCGGAGCGCAGCACGCGCGCAAACGACAGGTCGATCTTGTCGTTGACCTGCACCTGGTTGATGCCGGGCAGGCGGTATTCGACCGGGTCCTCGACCGTGATGAGTTTCTTCTCGACCGAATTCAGTTCGGACAGCGCGCTGTAGAGGGTGGTGGTCTTGCCGCTACCCGTGGGGCCGGTCACCAGCACCAGGCCGTTGGGGCGCTGGACGATGCCGCGGAAGCGCTCGACGATCCGCGGCGGCATGCCGATGGCGTCCAGGCGCAGGTTCATGCCGACCTGGCTCAACAGACGCATGACCACCGATTCGCCGTACTGGGTCGGCATGGTCGAGATACGCACGTCGATGCGCTGGTTGCGCACCTTGACGGCGAAACGGCCGTCCTGGGGCAGGCGCTTTTCCGAGATGTCGAGGTCGGCCATCAGCTTGAGGCGCAGCGCCAGGGGCGTGGCGACCTTGATGTCGGCCTCGGTCTGCAGGTGCAGCACGCCGTCGATGCGGAAACGGATCGCCAGGCGCCCGTCCTGCGGCTCGATGTGGATGTCCGATGCGCGCACCTGGGCCGCGTCGTCGAACACCGACTGCAGCAGCTTGACGATCGGCGCTTCTTCCAGGCCCGGGTTGGCGGCCAGGGCGCCGAAGTCGATCGAGGTGTCGCCCAGGTCCTGCTCGACCTCGCGCGCGAAGTCGGTGATCTGCTCGGTGCGGCGGTAGATGCGGTCGATGGCGGCCAGCACCTCGGTCTCGTTGACCACCGCCAGCTCCACGCCCTTCTTCAGCAGCCGCGCGATCTCGTCGTAGGCGAACAGGTCGGTCGGGTCCGACACGCCCACCAGCATGGTCTCGCGGCGGTCTTCCAGCACCAGCGCGCGGAAGCGCCGCGCCGCGGTTTCCGGCAGCAGGCGCACGAGTTCGGCGTTGATGTTGTAGAACTTGAGGGTAATGTAGGGGATGTTCAGCTGGCGTGCCAGCGCGCCCGAGATCTGCTCTTCCGTCACGAAGCCGCTCTCGACGAACACGCGGCCCAGCTTGCGCCCGCTGCGCTTCTGCTCGGCCAAGGCCTGGTTCAGCTGCTCTTCCGACAGCAGCTTTTGCGAGATCAGCACCTCGCCGAGGCGAATTTTTTCCGGCCTTGCCATGAACATCCCTTTTAGTTATATCTTGCAGTAAACATTCTATGCCAGAACCCATCGAATTTGACGATGGGAATTTACTTCTCATAGGCAAGTGTCGCCGTTTCGCCTCGACGAAATGGCATCGCGGTGTAAGATGGACAACGCCTCCCTGAGAACCAAGGATTTCGATGAGCGAACCAGCACAGCGCCGGCGCGTCTACCTGATGCGCCACGGCAGCGTCACCTACTTCGACGACACCGGCAAACCCTTCCTGCCCGAGACCGTCCCGCTGAACGAGGACGGCCGCGCCCAGGCCGATGCCGCCGGCCACGCCTTCCGCACGGCCGGGGTGCGCTTCGACCGCGTCATCGTCTCCGGCCTGCCGCGGACCGATGAAACGGCGCAGCGCGTGCTGGCGGCCAGCGGGCAGGCGATCGATCCCGAGGTGTGGACGGAACTGCACGAGATCCGCGGCGGGCGCCTGTCCAGCATCCCGGCGCAGGAACTGCGGCGCGCCTTTACCGGCGCCTTCGAGGGCATGGTCGAGGAAGACCAGCGCTTCCTCGGCGGGGAATCGGTTGGCGAGATGATGGACCGCGTCCATCCCGCGATCGCGCGCCTGCGCGCACAGGCGGACTGGGACACGGTGCTGCTGGTCCTGCACGGCGGGGTCAACTGCGCGATCCTCTCGCTGGCCCTGACCGGGCAGCGCCTCTTCCTGGGCGGCCTGTCGCAGGCGGCAGGCTGCATCAATGCGCTGGACGTGGGCGAGCATCCGGCCGACTGGGTGGTCCGCTTCGTCAATTACGTCCCCCCTGCCCCGCTGCAGCCGGGTGCGCGCAGCACGACCATGGAGCAGTTGTTCGAGCAATACCGCCGCGGCCGCTAAGCGCTCGCCTGGAAATAGCACGCCCGTACATTTTTACGGATTTTCGGGCTAGAATGAAGAACACAACAATCATGGAGACGCGATGTACGAGGAAATGATGGGCACCAAGCCCGTGTCCGAACGCCAGCGCTTCGATGTCGACGCCCTGGGAGCCTGGCTGTCCGCGAATGTGGAGGACTTCCCCGGCGGGCCGATCGCGGTCGAACAGTTCAAGGGAGGCCAGTCCAACCCCACCTTCAAGCTGACGGCGGGCGACCATCGCTACGTCCTGCGCACCAAACCGGGGCCGGCGGCCAAGCTCCTGCCCTCGGCCCACGCCATCGACCGTGAATACCGCGTGATGAACGCCCTGCACGGCGCCGGCTTCCCGGCGCCGCGCCAGCTGGCGCTGTGCCTGGACGAATCCGTCATCGGCCGCGCCTTCTTCCTGATGGAATTCATCGAAGGCCGGGTCCTGTGGGACCAGTCCCTGCCCGGCATGAACCCAAGCGACCGCGCCGCCATCTACGACGAGCAGAACCGCGTGATCGCCCAGCTGCACACGGTCGACTACGCCGCCATCGGCCTGGGCGGCTACGGCAAGCCCGGCAACTATTTCGCCCGCCAGATCGAGCGCTGGACCCGGCAGTATCAAGCCTCCGTGACGGAGCCGATCGAGGCCATGGAGCGCCTGATCGCGTGGCTGCCGCAGCACATCCCGCCGGGTGACGACACCAGCATCGTGCACGGCGACTACCGCCTCGACAACATGATCTTCCATCCGACCGAGCCGCGCATCCTGGCCGTGCTGGACTGGGAGCTGTCGACCCTGGGCCACCCGGCGGCCGACTTTTCCTACCACTGCATGAGCTGGCACATCCCTCCGGGGCGCTTCCGCGGCATCGCGGGCCTGGACCTGCCGGCCCTCGGCATCCCCTCGATGGAAGACTATGTGGCGCGCTACTGCGAGCGCACCGGCAAGACGATCCGCGCCGAGGACTTCGATTTTTACCTGGCTTACAACATGTTCCGCCTGGCCGGCATCATGCAGGGCATCATGAAACGCTACGTCGACGGCACCGCCTCCAGCGCCCAGGCCCTGGAAAACGGCAAGGCGGCGCGCCCGATGGCCGAGATGGCCTGGGGCTTCGCCTCGCGCAGCCGCTGACGCACCCACTCAAGGACACGTATATGGATTTCGCCTACTCGGAACGCTGCAAGGAGTTGCAGGCGCGCCTGCTCGCCTTCATGGACGAGCACATCTATCCCAGGGAACGCGCCTTCAATGAAGAGATCGCGGCCAATGCCCGCGACAAGGGCACGCGCTGGCTGCCCCTCGAACTGATCGAAGGCCTCAAGCCGCTGGCGCGCGACGCTGGCCTGTGGAACCTGTTCCTGCCGAAGTCGGCCAGGGCGCCCGAGGGCCTGTCGAACCTCGACTACGCGCCGCTGTGCGAGATCATGGGCCGCGTGCCCTGGGCGCCCGAGGTTTTCAACTGCTCGGCGCCGGACACGGGGAATATGGAAACCCTGGAGCGCTACGCTTCCGAAGAGATCAAGAATGCCTGGCTGGAGCCGCTGCTGCGCGGCGAGATCCGCTCGGCCTTCGCGATGACGGAGCCGGACGTGGCCTCGTCGGACGCGACCAATATCGCCACCCGCATTGAGCGTGACGGCGACCACTACGTGATCAACGGCCACAAATGGTGGATCTCGGGCGCCGGCGACCCGCGCTGCAAGGTCTTCATCGTGATGGGCAAGACCGACCCGCAGGCGAGCCGCCACCAGCAGCAGTCGATGATCGTGGTCCCCGCCGACACCCCCGGCATCACCATCGTGCGCCCGCTGCCCGTGTTCGGCTACGACGACGCGCCGCACGGCCATTGCGAGATCCTGTTCGAGAACGTGCGCGTGCCCGCGTCGAACATGCTGCTGGGCGAAGGCCGCGGCTTCGAGATCGCCCAGGGCCGCCTGGGCCCGGGCCGCATCCACCACTGCATGCGCGCCATCGGCGTGGCCGAACGCGCGCTGGAACTGATGTGCCGGCGCCTGGACAGCCGGGTTGCCTTCGGACGCAGGATCTCGGAACAGGGCGTCTGGCGCGAGCGCATCGCCGAGGCGCGCATCCGCATCGACACCGCGCGCCTCCTGACCCTGAAGACCGCCTACATGATGGACACGGTCGGCAACAAGCACGCCCAGGCCGAGATCGCGATGATCAAGGTGCTGGCGCCCACCGTGGCCCAGGACGTGCTGGACTGGGCGATCCAGGCCCACGGCGCGGCCGGCGTGTCCGACGACTTCCCGCTGGCCTACCAGTGGGCCGGCAACCGCACCCTGCGCCTGGCGGACGGGCCGGACGAGGTGCACCGCAATGCAATCGCCAAGCTGGAGCTGGCGAAGTACGCGCGGCCGGCAGGCTGACGGGTGTCGTAGGGTGGGCGGCTCCACTTTTCATTGGAAGTCGCCTGCTGCCTGGACGCCGCCCACGCGTTCAAACAGTCCATGAACAGGCGCAGCCTCGGCTCACAGGAGCGTTGAACGCGTGGGCGGCGTCGAAGCCGCGATCATTCGCGCGACCGGGTCCAGCCGCCCACCCTACGAGAACGCACGGACGAGGAACTCGGCGGCGCACACGGGTTTGCCGCCTGCTTCGCTCTCCACCGTCACCGCCCACGTGAGCTGTACCCCGCCCGCGATCGGCTCGGCCGCCGCGAGCAGCCAGCGGCCGCGCACCCGGCTGTCCACCGGCAGCGGCGCAGGGAAACGGACCTTGTTCAGGCCGTAGTTCAGGCCCATGCGCATGCCCTCGATGCGGATCGCGCTCTCGAGCATGGCGGGCAGCAGCGACAGCGTCAGGAAGCCGTGCGCGACCGGCGCCCCGAAAGGCGACTCGCGCGCACAGCGTTCCGGGTCGACGTGGATCCACTGGCGGTCTTCGGTGGCGTGCGCAAAGCCTTCGATGCGCGCCTGGTTCACCAGGAACCACTCGGAGACGCCGAGTTCCCGGCCCACCAGGGCGGGCAGGCTGTCGAACTGCACCGATTCAGGCATCGAGGCCTCCCTCTGGTCGCCGGCCGAACATGCCCATGCCCTCGATCGTGCAGATGTCCTCGCCGTGCTGGTTGCGCGCCACCCACTTCGACCACACGACGCCGCGGTCCGGCTTCGAGTTCGAGGCCTTGACCGCGGTCGTCAGGTAGCGCACCTTGAGCGTGTCGCCGGCGCGCAGGGGTTTCAGCCAGCGCACGCCGTCGAGGCCGGGCGAACCCATGCTCGAGGCGCTGCACATCAGGCCGTCGACGACCATGCGCATCATCATGCTGCAGGTATGCCAGCCGCTGGCGATCACGCCGCCGTAGATCGAGGCTCCTGCCGCCGCGCGGTCCACGTGGAAGGGCTGCGGGTCGAATGCGCGGGCAAAAGCGATGATCTCGTCTTCGCTCACGGTGCGTTCGCCGAGGTCGATCTCCTGGCCGACGTAGAAGTCCTCGAAATACCAGTGCTTGCGCGCCTCCGTCATGCGGCCTCCTGGAAACCCGGCTGGGCGGCAAAGCGCGCCAGGTGGTGATCGCGGTCGCCCAGGGTCAGCTCGATCATCGACAGGCGCTTGAAGTAGTGGGCGGCCGCCAGTTCGTCGGTGACGCCCATGCCGCCGTGCAGCTGCACCGCCTGCTGGCCGATGAAGCGGGCCGCCTGCCCCACCCGGTACTTGGCGGCGGACACCACGCGGCGGCGCTCGGCGGCGTCCTTGCCGTCGAGCGTGACGGCCGCCAGCAGCGCCATCGAGCGCGCCTGTTCCAGGTGGATGTACATATCGGCCATGCGGTGCTGCAGGGCCTGGAACTTGCCGATCGGGACGCCGAACTGCTGGCGCGTCTTGAGGTAATCCAGCGTCGTATCGAACAGCGCCTCCATCGCCCCCAGTGCCTCGGCGCACAGGAGCCCGGCGCCGTAGTCCGCGCCGGCCTCGAGGATGTCCCAGCCCGCGCCCGCCGCGCCGATCAGCGCACTGGCCGGCAATTCCACGCCGTCCAGGCGCAGGTCGGCGGCGCGCAGGCCGTCCAGGGTGCGGTAGCCGTTTACGTGCACGCCCGGCGTGTCCGCCGCCAGCGCGAACAGGCTGATGCCCGCCTCGTCCGATTGCGCGCCGCTGCTGCGCGCCGACACGATCAGCACGCCTGCTTCGGCGCCGTGCACGACGGCCTTTTTCTCGCCGCTCAGGCGCCAGCCTGAGCCCGCTGCCACCGCGCAGGTGGCGATGTCGCGCAGCTCGTGGCGCGACTGGCGCTCGCCCAGCGCGCAGGCCAGTTTCAGTTGGCCCGTCGCCACCCGCTCCAGCAGCGCGTCATGCTGGCCGCCGAGCTTGAGGAAATGTGCACCCAGCACCGTGGCGAAATACGGCTCCACGACCAGGCCGCGGCCCAGTTCGCGCATGACCACGAACAGGTCGACGGCGCCGCCGTCGAAGCCGCCCTGCTGCTCCGGCACCGGCAAGGCCGTCATGCCCAGTTCGGCGAGGGTCGCCCAGGCCGCGTCCGACGTGCCGGCGCTGGAAGCGACGATGGCGCGGCGCTGTTCGACGCCGTAGTCGCGCCCGATCCAGCGCTTGAGCGCATCGGCGAACTGCTGCTGCTCTTCCTTGTAGTTGAAGTTCATCGTGTCCTCCTCACAGGCCCAGGATCATCTGGGTGATGATGTTGCGCTGGATCTCGTTCGAGCCGCCGTAGATCGAAGTCTTGCGGTAATTGAAGTAGTAGGAAGCCAGCGGCGCGGCCAGGTCGTCGCCGGCCACGCTGTGCTCCTCTTCGCCCTCCAGGAAGACCGGGTCGAACGGCAGCGCCATCGGGCCCGCCGCTTCCAGCATCAGCTCGGTGAGCATCTGCTGGATGTCGGTGCCGCGCACCTTCAGCAGCGAGGCTTCCGGTCCCGGGGCCTTGCCGGACTGGGCCAGCACGCGCAGCACCGTCATCTCGAGCGCCATCAGCTCGATCTCGAGGTCGGCGACCTTGGCGGCGAACAGCGGGTCTTCCAGAAGTGGGCGGCCGTTCTTCTGCTCGCGGCGCGCCAGGCGCTTGAGGAAGGCCAGTTCGCGCTTGCTGCGGCCGACGGCGGCGATGCCGGTGCGTTCGTGGCCGAGCAGGTATTTGGCATAGGTCCAGCCGCGGTTTTCCTGTCCCACCAGGTTGGCGGCGGGAACGCGGACGTTGTCGAAGAAGACTTCATTCACCTCGTGGTCTTCATCGAGCATGATGATCGGACGCACCGTGATGCCGGGCGAGTGCATGTCGATCAGGAGGAAGGAAATGCCTTCCTGCTTGCGCACCGAGCTATCGGTGCGCACCAGGCAGAAGATCATGTCGGCGTGCTGGGCCAGCGTGGTCCAGGTCTTCTGGCCATTCACGATGTAATGCTCGCCTTCATCGTCCACACCGCGCACGGCCGTGGTCTTGAGAGAAGCCAGGTCGGAACCGGCGCCCGGTTCGGAATAGCCCTGGCACCACCAGTCCTCGCAGGACAGGATGCGCGGCAGGAAATAATCCTTCTGTTCCTGCGAGCCGAAGGCCATGATCACGGGCGCCACCATGTCGATCCCGAAGGGCATCACGCGCGGCGTACCGGCGCGCGCGCACTCTTCCTCGAAGATGTGGCGCTGTACCGGCGTCCAACCGGGGCCGCCGAATTCGATCGGCCAGCCGGGCGCCACCCAGCCCTGGCTTGCGAGGATGCGGTGCCAGCGGACGAAGTCGTCCTTGCTCAGCCGCAGGTGGCCCCTCACCTTGGCGCGCAGGTCTTCGGGTAGATGGGAATCGAGAAAGGCGCGGACCTGATCGCGAAAGGCCAGGTCCTCGTCCGTGTAGTGCAGGTCCATGTCGTCTCCTAGTTATGGGTCGCCCAGAAAAGCACGACCGTTCACAAGGATTGTACAGGAATTGAAGTCGCTGCCAAGCGGGAAAATCGCCGCCTCGCGCGTGCCGGCGGGGCGGCTTCGCGCCCCGCGCAGGAGGGTGTCAGTGCTTGCGGCGACGGGTCAGCGCGCCGGCGCCCAGCATACCGGCCAGCATCAGGGCGATGCTCGACGGTTCCGGCACGGCGGTCGGGTCGACGGCGTCCTGGGCCGGCAACTGGGCCTGCCCATTACCGTTGCCGTTGCCGTCGATGATCGGACCGGTCGTCTGGCCTGGATTGGTCGCACCACCGCCATTGGAGCCGTTGGAACCGGTGGACCCATTGGAACCGGTGGACCCATTGGAACCGGTGGACCCATTGGAACCGGTCGAGCCGCTATCCGCACCACCTCCGCCTGATCCACCCGAACCGGCACCAGCGCCAGAGCCACTGGAACCGCCACTACCGCTACCACCGCTTTGCGCATTACCGCCGCCGGACATGCCGGGCCGGTTATCGACACCGTCGATGATCAGGGCGCCATCGGCGGTGCCGATCACCGATTTGCCGTCGCCCAGCGTCGCTGCCAGGATGCCGTTGCCGGCTGCCAGCAGGTAGGTGCCTTCGACACCGCGCGAGAAGAACAGCTGGGTCTGACCATCGACCTGGCCGAGATTGGCCGATGCCTTGCCCATCAGGACGTCCGTCAGGCTGGCGTTGTTCGCCGCGCTGCCGTAGGACACGCCGCCGACCAGGTTCAGGCTGGAGCCGAGCACGCCCGAACCCAGCACATTGGTACCATTGCCGGTGGTCCAGTTGTTCAGGAAGCTGCCTGCCGGCACCGACGGGGCCGAGATCGGATCAGCGTGGGCGACACCTGCGCAAACCAGCAGAACAGCTGCAGCGACGTGACGAATTGCCATGATGTTAACTCCTTGGATGGTGTGAAATTGTTGTTCTTACAACCGTAGAGTTATCCTATCACAAGTAGAAAAAAGGCAAGATTTCATGTAACTCAACCGTGCGCAGGGTAGGATACTCGGATAACTGCGCATAATTCAGTAGGAACAATCCTACTGGAGCTCATCAGGCGCCAAGATCGACGCTACCCGGACGTGATCACAAATGCAAGTGTCTCGACACATTTTATGCAATAAAAATGACCAGGTTGCAATAGCAAACCTGGCCATCGTGTTCCCGCAGGGGCATGCCCCTGCTGGCGATCAGTTGCCCGCGCGAGGCGGCGCCATATACGGCATGGCGCGCGAGGCCATGCGGGTGTCGGTACGCAGCATGCCCACCTCGTCGGCGAGGATATTGGCCGCTTCCTGCAGCAGGATGTCCTTCGCATCCTTGGCCGCCTTCTCGGCGGCAATCTCCGACGCCAGGTCGCGCTCGTCGTACTGCAGGCCATCGTCCTGGCGCGGGGCGCCGCGTACGGCCGTCACTGCCTTGGCCGGCTTGGTCGGCTCCGGCACCTTGCCGCGCGCTTCCTTGCCGCCCGGCGCTGCCGCCGGCTCGTCCGACGCGGTGCCGCTGGCGCCGGCCAAGCGAGCTTCGCGCAGCGTGGCGCGGGCTGCCTGGGCGTCGCGTTCCTTGCGGCGCACGGCTTCATTCAGCGAGACCGCGTTTTCCTTGCGCAGCTTGAGGACTTCGTCGATGTCTTCCTTGAGGAACTGGAACTCCTTGTCCTTGGCGATGCGCGCCTCGTGACGCTGCTGGAGCGGGCCGATCAGTTCTTTCAGGTCGCCTGCGGCGGTATAGCTGGCAGGCTTGATCGCCACCCAGGGCAGCGCATTGCTATACGACGATTCGCCGAAGCTGTCCATGTCGGACAGCTGGGGCAGCTTGATGTCCGGCGTCACGCCGCGCAGCTGGGTGGTGCCGCCATTGATGCGGAAGAACTGGGCGATCGTCATCTTCAGCTCGCCATAGCGCACCTTCTCGCCCGGCGCAAAGCGGTCGAGGTCGATCAGGGTCTGGACCGTGCCCTTGCCGAAGCTCGGTTCGCCGATGACCAGGCCGCGGCCGTAATCCTGGATCGCCGCCGCGAAAATCTCGGACGCCGAAGCCGAACCGCGATTGATCAGCACACCCATCGGGCCGTCCCAAGACAGGCCGGCCTGGGTATCGGCCTCGACCTCGACACGGCCGGTGGCGTCGCGCTGCTGCACCACCGGGCCCTTGTCGATGAAGAGGCCGGTCAGTTCGATGGCTTCCGTCAGCGAGCCGCCGCCGTTGTTGCGCAGGTCGATCAGGACATTGTCGACCTTCTCTTTCTTGAGCTCGCCCAGGATACGGGCCACGTCGCGGGTGGCGCTGCGGTAATCCTTGTCGCCGCGGCGGCGGCCTTCGAAGTCGAGGTAGAAGGTCGGCAGGGAGATCACGCCGACGCGGCGCTTGAAGGCGCCATCCTTGACTTCGATGATCGACTTCTTGGCGGCCTGCTCTTCCATGCTGATCTTCTTGCGCACCATGGAGACGGTCACGTGCTTGGCGTCGGGACCGGCATCGCCCGGCAGCACGTCGAGGCGCACGGTGGTGTTCTTCTCGCCGCGCACCAGCTGCACGACGTCGTCGATGCGCCAGCCGAGCACGTCGGTGAACGGACCGCTACCCTGGGCCACGCCCACGATCTTGTCGCCCACCTTCAGCTTGCCCGACAGCGCGGCCGGGCTGCCCGGCACGATTTCGCGGATCACGGTGTACTCGTCGCGCGACTGCAGCACGGCGCCGATGCCTTCGAGCGACAGACGCATGGCGATGTCGAAGTTGTCGGCCGAGCGCGGGCCCAGGTAGTTGGTGTGCGGCTCGATGGCGGTGGCGTACGCGTTCATGAAGGCCTGGAACACGTCTTCGTTGTTGAGCTTCTTCATGCGGGTGACGTAGTTCTCGTAGCGCTTGTCGAGCGTCTCCCGGATCGCCTTGTCGTCCTTGCCGGCCAGCTTCAGGCGCAGCCAGTCGTTCTTGACGCGCTTGCGCCACAGGTCGCGGACCTCGTCCTCGCTCTTGGCCCAGGGCGACTTTTCACGGTCGAGTTCGAACGTCTCGTCGAGGGTGAAGTCCGGCTTGGTCTTGAGCAGCTGGCGCGAGTAGTTCATGCGCTCGACGTAGCGCTGCAGAAACAGGTTATAGATCGCGAACGGCGCCGACAGGTTCTCGTTGTTGATCGCATCGTCCATCTTGGTGCGCAGCGGTGCGAAACCGTCGATGTCGGCCTGGACGAAATACAGCTTCTCGCTATCCAGGTTCTCGAAGTAGTTGTCGAAGATCTTGGCCGACATCGCGTCGTCGAGCGGCGTGGCCTTGTAGTGGTAGCGGCCAAGGACGCGCGAGGCCCACAGGGCGGCCTGGGTCTGCTCGGCGAGCGGTTTCATCTGGAGGGGACCGGCGGCGGTTGCGGCCGCCTTCGCAGGCGCCACGGCGGCGACCTTCTCGGGCTGGGCGGTGACCACATGGGCCGACATGGCAAAGGCCATTGCGGCCATGAACAGATGGTGCTTCTTCATTCGTCGTCTCTCCGAAACGGGGAACACTTGATGCTTGGCGTCGCCGGCGGGCTGCCGGACAGTACACCCTTTGCGAGCCATTCTACAGGAAGGCGCAAGGAGGCAGAGCCAGCTTGTATGCTTTTCCGATGAAACCTTACAAAGCTTAAGGCTGGCATAAGCCGGCATTCATCCTTTGGCAATAGCGAGTAGTTGACTGCCGTACATGCTGGTCAGGAGCACAACGATGCCGATGGGAATCCATGGCCAGGAACGTGCCGCCAGGCGCCAGTCCACCGGCGAAGGCCAGAACGACAGGAACTGCGGTGCAAGCAGGAACACCAGCGCCAGGTCGAGCGGTTCGAAGACCCACCCGTGCCGGGTGCGCCACCAGGCCACGCCGACGGGCAAGAGCAGGATGAGCAGCGGCGCCAGGGCGGCGGGTGCGGCGTTGTACCAGCGCAGGTTGGCGAAGCTGACCGAGCCCAGTTCCCAGTTGTGGCCCCTGCCCGGTTTCTTGATGCGGCGCGGGACGATGCTCATCCCGACCGGCTCGGCATTGGTCAGGAGGCCGACCGAGAAATGGGCGAGTTCATGGCACACGGTGCCGGCAGCGGTGAAGGCGAAGAAGAAGGGATGGGCGCTTGAAGCGATCCACAGCAGCAGCGCCAGCGCGGCCGAAGGAATCAGGTACAGCAGGATGTCGGCGCCGGCGCAGGCGGCGGCCGGCAGCCAGGTCGCGCAGCCGGCCGGCATCGTCGCTACGCCGCGTAGAAGCAGCGGCCGCAGGCCTGGCGGTAGCTTTCGTTGCCGCCAATGCTGACCTGTTCGCCTTCACGGATGCGGCGGCCATCCAGATCGACGCGGATGTTCATCGTCGCCTTCTTGCCGCAGGTGCAGATGTTCTTGATTTCCTCGATGTCGTCGGCCAGGGCCAGCAGGTAGGCCGAACCGGGGAAAGGCGCGCCGCGGAAGTCGCTGCGCAGCCCGTAGCAGATGACCGGGATGCCGCGCACCTGCGCCACCTGGTGCAGCTGCTGCACTTGCAAAGTGGTGAGGAATTGCGCTTCGTCGACCAGGATGCAGGCCACTTGCGGAGCGGCGGCCAGGAAATCGGTATCGGCATCGAAGAGGTCGACCTGGCGCTGCGGCCCGAGGCGCGAGGTGATCAGGCCGACACCATAGCGGTTGTCGATGGCCGCCGTGTACAGCTTGACCCCCTGGCCCTGCTCCTCGTAGTTGTGCGCGACCTGCAAGAGCGAAGTCGATTTGCCGGCGTTCATCGCCGAATACCTGAAATAGAGTTTTGCCACGGCCCAGCCCTGCACGCACGAAGTGAATTGCCGGATTATAACAAGCGAGTTCCGGCCAGCACCAGTGGCCCCGGCCTCAATCCGCGTGCGAACGGGCCGGGTTGCCGGCGACCCGGCTACCCGCCGCGACATCGTGGGTGACGACGCTGCCGGCGCCGATGACGGCGTCGTCGCCGATCGTCACGCCGGGCAGGATGATGGCGCCGCCGCCGATCCAGACATTGTTGCCGATGGTGACGGGCCGGCCCGATTCGAGGCCGCTGCGGCGCACTGCCGGGTCGAGGGGATGCTCGGCGGTATAGATCTGCACCGCCGGGCCGATCCGGGTATCGTCGCCGATGCTCACCGGCGCGACGTCGAGGATGACGCAGTTGAAGTTGACGAACACGCCGCGCCCGAGCCGGATGTTCCAGCCGTAGTCGCAGTGGAAGGGCGGACGCACGATGCTGCCCTCGCCTACCCCGGCCAGGCGCTCACCCAGCAGGAGACGCCAGACGGCGGCCGGCTGGCCGAGGGCGGCGTTGTAGCGGGCCAGCCAGGCGCTCGTGGCATGCTGCTGCGCCACCAGTTCGGGATCGCCGGCGTGATACGGCAGCCCCGCCTGCATCTTCTCCCGTTCGCTCATTCACAAACCCGGGTGGTATTTGCGCTCGAGATGCTTCTCGATGTCTTCCTTGTAGAACAGCACGTCCTTGAACTCGCCGCGGCTGTACATTTCGGCCTGGTCGGCGAAGTGCTTCGAGGCCGGGTTGTTGCTGTTGCCGCCTGCCAGGATACTCTTGGCGCGCACTGTCGGACCGAACTCCACCACGGCCACGAAGCTGTTGCCGCGGTCGCCGTAGATGCGCTTCGTTTTTTGCTTGGCGACCATGCCGAAGGACGCCAGCGAGCCCCAGTTGGCCGAGGCGAAGCCGACCGGCCAGCTTGGCTTGCTGTCGTCGTACTGCTGGTCGATGGCGCCGCTGATACGCTGGAAGCGGTTGATCTCGCCCCATGGCGTCTTCCAGGTGCCGAAGTCGCTCGTGAGCTTCTCGCTGGCGCGCTGCAGCGAAGCCAGGCGCTCCTCGGCGTTCAGGCCGGTCGTGATGAAGTCGACCACCGGCGTGCCCTGGGCGCGGGCGCGCGACGCATTCTTGGCGACCATGTCCTGGCCCCAGTAGATCGCGAGCGAAGTCGGCCTTGAATCGACGCCGAAACGCAGGTCCCAGCCGCGCAGGCTGGCGACCTGCTCGGACAGCAGCGCCTTGCGCGGGTCATTCGCCGGCAAGGCCTCGTAGTCCTTCAACAGCTGGGGCACCAGGGGCTCGAAGGCGGTCAGGTGGCTGTCGTAGGCGGCGGCGATCAGGCTGTCGAGGGTGAAGCCCTTGGCGTCCTTGAGCACGCGCTCGGCGTGGCGGCCGCGCGCATTCTCCGGCAGCGACCACATATAGTCGGGCCAGGCTTCGCGCTTCGGGCTGCTGGCGCCCGAGGAGCTGAACGGCCAGTTGTTGGTGTTCGAGATGTAGCCGCTGGCCGGGTTGAACAGGGTGATGGTGTCCTCGATCGCATGCAGGCCCTGCCATTCGGTGGCTGGGTTGCTGCCGTCGACCGGCTTGCTCCAGTCGAACTTCGGATCGCGCTTCGGGATGAAATTGCCGTGGAAGTAGGCGATATTGCCCTGCGCGTCGGCGTAGACAGTGTTGTTCGAGGAATTGGTGCGCAGTTCCATCGCCTTGTAGAAGGCCTTGTAGTCGCGCGCCTTGGTGCGGCTATACGACTGGGTCAGGGCCTTGAGCGGCTCGTCCATCATTTTCACGGCCACCCACTTGCCGTCGGTCGCGCGCACGATCGGGCCGTGGTGGGTGAAATAGGCGGTAACCGTCTTGCTGGCCAGCG
>Ga0209023_10001107_pt1 | contig 37277 bp, 33 predicted proteins | sample LakOneMetagenome_FD_187468 | JGI IMG/M metagenome (GOLD analysis project Ga0209023, IMG submission 187468) | Freshwater and sediment microbial communities from Lake Erie, Canada (SPAdes) (version 2) | ecosystem: Environmental > Aquatic > Freshwater > Lentic | place: Lake Erie, Canada...
TCCGATCTGCTGGGTGAGGAGAGTTCCGGAGTCACCGAGTGGGGTGAGTTCGTAGGCCCAGACCATGCCGTTCTCCGCCACGCGGAACGCCAGAGCCTGTTCCGGCTCGAACCGGACGATCGTGGCGTGAGTGGTCCATTCCTGGCCCTGGTGCTGGTTGCGATTGGTGAACTCGGTGCCGAGCGCGACCGTGTCATAGCCGGCGCGGAGTCGGGTCGAGGTGACCTGCGGGCTCCACTCGTTCATCCGGCGCACATCCGAGATCAGTTCCCACACCTTCGCAGGCGGGGCGTCGATCTCGATCTGGTGCTCTAGGCGCGGTATCTCCACGTTCACGACGGCTCCTTCGTAGTGTCCCTCTGCGCCTTCATCGGGGTCGGCGGGGTCGTTTCATACGCTACCCACGGACCTCATCCCCGACTAGCGCGAGTGTCGCTGCCGGCACCGATACAGCGCCGCAGGCCGGCCCCGCAGACTCTCCGCGAGCACCGGCTCCCCGTCGTCGTCGACCACGGGCGCCAAGAACGGCTTCATCCGGCGATTGAAGTTGTCCTTGTGCAGCCCCTCGCCAACCACCGCCTCGTGCACCTTGCGCAGCTGATGCAGCGTGAACGGCTCAGGCAGGAACCCATCGGGATCGGGCAGCGTGTCGGCATAGCGATGCCGGAACTCGTACCGCTCACGCAGGGATCGCACCGCGTCGGCCACGATCTCGTCGTGATCGAACAGCAAAGGTGACCCGGCGACCAACTCACCGTCGTCCCCGACGGGAATGAGTTCGCCGCGCGCGCCCGCCAACTCCCCCGCCGGAATCGATACCGCGTGGGCGATGGAGATGGCCCAGGTACGGTCGTCGCGGTCCGGTTCGTCGAACAGACGCAGCAGCCGCGGATGCACGTCGCGGCTCGGGGTGATGCCGACTTTGCGTCGAAAGACGTCGGCGACGGTGTCGGCGACGGTCTGACGCTCGCGCATGAACGCGCCGGGCAGGGCGCGCCCGTCGGGGTCGGCGCGGTCCTGGATCAGGACGCGCAGTTGCGGGTCCGCGGTGCTTGCGCCGGCCACGGTGAGGATGGCGAGGTCGACCGTTACCCCAGGTCGGGGGAAGTTTTCCAGGGATTCTGTCGCCACCCCTTCACATTAGCGCGTTTAGCGTGTTAATCTTTAGCTATCTTGACGAGCTAAAGGAGAAGACATGCGACGAGAAGACCAACGACCCGACCGCGACAGCGACAAGCTGTGGGAAGAGTTCGACGCGGAACGCACCACAGTCGACACAGGCGAACTCGCTCAGTTGTCGACCAACCGCGACGAGCTGATCCGGCTCGTCGGCGATGCACTGACCGAAAAGTTCGGCGAGCGACCCGCCGTCGACGACGACCGCGACTTCGTGCTGCACCACATGGGCCAGCCGGTATGGATCCGCGTCCACGCCGACTTCCCCGCCATCACGATCATGGCGCGCGTCGGGCACGGCGTGTACTCACGCCGGGCGACCGAGGTGGAACTCGGGATCCTCAACCGCACCGCCACGTTCAGCCGCTGGTCGCTGGCCGGTCGCGACGTCTGGCAGGAGACCGCCATGGTTGCACTGCCGTTCGTCCCGCTCCACTTGTCAGTCCTCATCGATAGATTCCTCCAGACCATGACGTCCACCCGTGACGACCTGGCCTACCGCACCGGCGCAAAGGTGGCCTGACATGACCCTGACTCCCGCACAACTCGACCGCGCATGCGGCGCGGTCCTCGGCTCCGCCGTCGGCGACGCCCTCGGTGCGCCATACGAATTCGACCGGGCCGCAATCGGTTCCGACGGACCGCAGATGATCGGTGGCGGCCTCGGCCCCTTTGCTCCCGGCGAGTGGACCGACGACACCACCATGGCGTGGGGCATCCTCGACGTCGCCGCCCGTGGACTCGACCTACGCTCCGAGGAGGGGCTCACCGCCATCGCTCAGAACTTCCGTGATTGGGTCGACAGCGGCGTGAAAGACATCGGCACCCAGACATCCGGCGTTCTGAGCCGCGGCGGTGCATCACCCACCGGAGCACGACTCACCGAGATCTCGCGGGACTTCGCTCGCAACAACAGTCACTCCGCCGGCAACGGCTCCCTCATGCGCACCGCCGCCGTCGCACTGCCGTACCTGTCCGACCCACTCGCCGTCGTCGACGCCGCTCGTCACGTCAGCACCCTGACCCACGCCGACCCGCGCGCCCAGGAGGCGTGCGTGCTGTGGTCGCTCGCCATTCGGCGGGCCATCGTCGACGGCGAGCTGGACCTGCGCGGCGGCCTCGCGTTCCTCGACGGCGACGCCGTCGCGTACTGGACCGAGCGGATCGACGAGGCCGAACAATCCGACCCAAATGTGTTCACCCCCAATGGCTGGGTGGTCTCGGCGCTGCAGGCGGCGTGGTCGGCGATCGTCCACACACCGCCGCCCGCCGACGGTCCGTGCCGACAGTTCGGTACGGCGCTCGATCGCGCAATCCGGATCGGCAATGACACCGACACCGTCGCCGCAATCGCCGGCGCGCTACTCGGCGCGCGATGGGGAGCGTCGGCGATTCCCGCGCAGTGGCGTCGGATCCTGCACGGATACCCCGGGCTGACCGGCGAGCAACTCGTCGGGCTGGCCCATGTCGCGACCGATGGTGCGCCCGGCAAATACGGGTGGCCGATGGTGGCGCGCATCGACTACGCCGACCAGGCCCCCGGCATCCTCGTCCGCCACCCGTACGACGACGGGGTATGGCTCGGCGATGCCCTGGCATTGGACGCGCTACCCGCCGGGGTCTCGGCCGTGGTGAGTCTGTGTCTGGTCGGTTCCTCGCAGGTGCCCACCGGGGTTGAGCATGTGCCGTTCCGGCTGATCGACGAAGCATCGCCGACGGTGAACCCGAATCTGGACTTCGTGCTCGCCGACGCCGCTGCGACGGTGGCGGCGCTGCGCGACGAGGGGCATGGCGTTCTGGTGCACTGCGTCGCCGCACAGAGCCGGACCCCGGCCGTGGCGATCGCGTATGCGCTGCAGCGCGGGGTGGCGCTTGCGGACGCCGACACTGCTGTCCGTCGGGTTGTCCGCGGGCCGGGTCCCAACGCTGGGTTCGTGGCGGCGTTGGCCCGGTTGGCCAGTGCTACGTAGCCCAGCCCACCTACCGATGCGCGTCGACGGCTCAACCCGCGCGCCGATAATGCATGGCAACCACACCATTGCTCAGCGGCGTCGAGGACACCAGCTCGAGCCGCCGGATGCTGGCCAGTCCGTTCTGGTACAAAGTCGGACCGCGGCCGGCGATCCTGGGGTGGACGAGGAACCGGTACTCGTCGATCAGATCCAGCCGGTCGAGTTCAGTTGCGAGCGCTCCGCTGCCCAGGAGCACGCCGGTCGGCGTCTCATCTTTGAGCTGTTGCACGCCCGCCCGCAGATCACCGGCGAGGTGGTGGCTGTTGGTCCACGGGAAGTCTTGGCGCGTCGACGACACCACGTACTTCGGCTTCGCCTCCAACTTGGCCGCCCAGTCCCGCATCGCCGGCGGCCCGTCCTCGTCGCCGCGCGCAACCGCCGGCCAATAGCTCTCCATCATCTCGTAGGTGATGCGGCCCCACAGCATTGCGCCGCCGGCGTCCATCAGTCCGGTGTAGTAGGCGTGCGTCTCGTCGTCGGCGATCCCCGCCTCATGGTCGACGCAACCGTCAAGCGTGACGTTGAGGCCGAACGTCAGAAGTCCCATGCCTCGAGCGTACGAGGATTCCGCGCGGATGCCCTTCCCTAGACTCGGCAGAGTGAGCGCACGCGCGGGAATCATCGTCACCGGCACCGAAGTCCTCAGCGGACAGATCGCCGACCAGAACGGCCCGTGGGTCGCCGCGCGGCTCCTCGAACTCGGCGTCGACGTTGCCCATACAACGATCTGCGGCGACCGTCCCCGCGACCTGACGGCGCAGTTGGCCTTCCTCGCCGACCAGCGGGTCGACCTGATCGTCACCACCGGCGGCCTCGGCCCCACCGCCGACGACCTCACCGTCGAGACCGTCGCCGCGTTCTGCGGTCTACCACTTCGCGCCGACGATGTGCTCGCCCAGCAAATCGAGGCCATCATCCGCAGTTGGCGCCGCTACGCCGAGGTCGACGAGCTTCCCGACGCCTTGGCTGCCGCCATCGCCAAGCAAGCCCTCGTACCCGACGGCGCACTGCCGATTGCCCCCACCGGGACCGCACCCGGCATCGCCATCGCGGCTGCCGCCGACCGGCCCGCGATCCTCATCCTGCCGGGCCCCCCGCGGGAACTGCAGGCCATGTGGCCTGCGGCCCTCGCCACCCCCGCCGTCGCCGGGGTACTCGCCCGCGCCGACGACGTCGAGCACCGCCAGCTGCGCGCCTTCGGCCTGTCCGAACCAGATCTGGCCACCACCCTGCGGCGCGCCGAGCAGGAGCTACCCGGGTTCGGCGCACTCGAGGTCACGACGTGCATGCGCGGCGGGGAACTCGACATCAGCACCCGGTTCCCGCACGCCGACGAGCAAACCTACCTGGATCTGAAAGCTCTGCTGCGGCAGCAGTATTCGACGGAGATCTTCTCCCCGGACGGCACCACACTCGACGATCTGCTGGCCGCCGCCCTCGCCGGCGCGACGATCGCCACCGCCGAATCCTGCACCGGCGGAATGGTCGCCGCCCGCCTCACCGACCGCGCCGGCTCGTCGTCGTATGTCCTCGGCGGCATCGTCTCGTACGCGAACTCGGTGAAGACCGATGTGCTCGGGGTCCCGGCCGCACTGATCGACGAGCATGGCGCGGTCAGCGAACCGGTTGCCGCGGCGATGGCCGACGGGGCCCGAGCCGTCACCGGCGCCGACATCGCCATCTCCACCAGCGGGATTGCCGGACCCGGTGGCGCGGTGCCCGGCAAACCGGTCGGGACGGTGTGCTTCGGGCTGGCCGTCGCCGGCCGCGCGACGACGACGATCACCCGCTGGCTCCCCGGTGACCGGGCCCTCGTCCGAACCCTGGCCACCACCGTCGCCCTCCATCTGGTTTATCGGGCGCTCGTACCGGCGTAGGGTGCGAGATAGGGGGCTCGCCGGCTCCGGGTCCGCTGCTTCGCCCAATCAGAGCCGACCACCGGGAGGCGATCGCCATGTCGGAACGTCCATCTACAACCAGCGACTCCGGGGCACCGGCCGGTAGCGACGACCAGTCGCTGACCGTCGGACCCAACGGGCCCATCGTGCTGCACGACCACTATTTGATCGAGCAGATGGCCCAGTTCAACCGCGAACGCATCCCCGAGCGCCAGCCGCACGCGAAGGGCAGTGGCGCGTTCGGCACCTTCGAGACCACCGGCGACGTTTCCGTGTACACCTGTGCGGACTTCCTGCAGCCGGGCCGCAAAACCGAATTGGTTGCGCGGTTTTCGTCGGTGGCCGGCGAGCGCGGCAGCCCCGATACCTGGCGCGACCCCCGTGGCTTCTCGCTCAAGTTTTATACCGACGAAGGCAACTACGACATGGTCGGCAACAACACGCCGGTCTTCTTCATGCGCGATCCCCTGAAGTTCCAGCACTTCATCCGCTCCCAGAAGCGCCGCGCCGACAACAATCTGCGCGACCACGACATGCAGTGGGATTTCTGGACCCTTTCGCCCGAGACCGCGCATCAAGTCGCGTGGTTGATGGGTGACCGCGGTACACCGTCGACGTGGCGGCACATGAACGGCTACAGCTCGCACACCTACCTGTGGGTCAACGCCGACGGCGTGAAGCACTGGGTCAAGTACCACTTCAAGACCGATCAGGGCGTTGAGTGCCTCACCGACGACGAGGCTGCGCGCTTCACAATGACTGACCCCGACCACTACACGAGGGATTTGTTCGAGTCGATCGCTGCGGGCGATCACCCCAGCTGGACGCTGCACGTGCAGCTGATGCCCTTCGACGATGCAAAGGACTACCGGTTCAACCCGTTTGACCTGACCAAGGTGTGGCCGCACGGCGACTATCCGCTGATCGAGGTCGGGCGCATGACCCTGCACACCAATCCGGTCGATCATCACGCACAGATCGAGCAGGCGGCCTTTGCACCGAGCAACGTGGTGCCCGGCATCGGGTTCAGCCCCGACAAGATGCTGCTGGGCCGCGTCTTCGCCTACCCCGATGCGCATCGCGCCCGGATCGGGGCCAACTATCAGCAGATTCCGGTCAACCGGCCGCGCAACGAGGTGCACAGCTACTCCAAGGACGGTGCGATGCGCATCGATCCGGTACACGATCCGGTCTACGCCCCGAACTCCAAAGGCGGTCCCGCCGCGGACTATCCGGGTCAGGCCGAGCCGCAGTGGGCGGCCGACGGCGAGATCCTGCGCACCGCGTATACCTTGCACGCCGAGGATGACGACTGGGGTCAGGCGGGCACCTTGGTCCGCGACGTGCTCGACGACGACGCGCGCAGTCGCCTGGTCGCCAACACCGCCGGGCATTTACTCGCCGGCGTCAGCGAGCCGGTCCTGGCGCGCGCCTTCGAGTACTGGAAGAACATCGATCCGGAGGTGGGAGCCCGCATCGAGGCCGCAGTGCGAGCCGGTTGACCCTGGGATCTGCACATAGTGAACCCCTACGAGGGAGTAGTTCCCTCGTAGGGGTAGCTATTGGCAGATGTCGGGGCACCAGCTAGTTTGAGGCGCCCACTTAGCAGAGAGATACCCATGACGACCCCGCCGCCCAATCAGCGCTTCCAACCACCGTTCATGCCGCCCCCGCCAGTCATGCCGCCCCCGTCGTCGGCCACCTCGTCGAACGGAACGCGGTGGGTGGCGATCATCGCGTCGACGTTCCTGGTCCTGTCGCTGATCGCCAATGCCGCCCTGGGTGCGCTGTGGCTGCATGACCGTAGTGCCGCCAGCGACGCAGCAGCCCTGCGGAACAACGCGCATGCCGAGAAGGTGGCGATGAACTATGCCGTCGGGATGACGACGATGGACTATCACGACCTCACGGCGTGGAAGGACTGGATCAACTCCGCCAACACCACACCTAAGGTCAAGCAGCAACTGCGGGGGACCGTCTCCACGATGGAACAGCTGGCTGTCGAGCAGCAGATGGTGTCCACCGCAACACCAATCGCGGCGTCGGTCTCGTCGGCACAAAACGGTGTGTACGTGGTCAACGCAGTAATTCAGGCCAAGGCCACGAACAAGCTGACGCCGAACGGCAATACCAGTCAGATGACCCTCAAAGTCACGGTCGACAAGAATCAAAACTGGCTCATCCTCGACGCCACCACTATCGGTTCGTAACTGCGCCAGCAGCTATTCGTTCACAAACGGATTGTTTTCGAACCAGACGTTGTCTTCGACGAGCTTCCTACTGCGCCAACCATTCTCGGTGCGAACAAGTTCATGGTTGTAATACCCGCCGCAGAACGACGCTCCTTCGACGCCCGGAATCTTCAGCGGGTTGTAGAACTGCGCACGCACGGTCGCGGTATCGCCGTCGATCGTGGCGTCGACGTTCATCACGCAGTGCATCGTCATCGGCAAAAGGACGAGGTTCGTCGAAAGCCAGTCGACGGTGTCGTCGAGCGTGCCCGCCTCACCATGAGGTGCCGACGTGTAGTCGATCCAGGCATCACGGGTAAAGACGGTGCGGTAGCGCTCCCAGTCGCGGTCATCGACCGCTGCGCAGTAGCGCGTCAGCAGCCGACGGATCTCCGCTTCGTCCAGCATGAGTTGTAGTCCAGATTGATCAACAGTCATTTCGCCCAGCCTTCGCGTCGGTCCTGCCCACACGTTAGGCGGCAGCACGTCGCGATCTGGACGAGGACACCAGAACCATCGCTACCCCGAGCGTGGTTAATCGCTGAGCGACCGCTACGAGAAGAGACGAGTCCGGCGTAGGCGCTGATACACTCGCCTGGCCCGTGCAGGAATCCGAGGAGGTGGTACCCGTGAACGAATTGACGTTGGTGCTCCCCTGGGGAGTCACGGTCCGGCGATAGGTCGCCCGGGAGCGCCGCTGATAAGCAGCACTCCCGAAAGGCACGACCATGCGCTTCACTTCTGAACAACATCTCGCCGAGGGCATCACCGAGCGCGAGTTCACTCTCGGTGACACCACTGGCATCCTGTGGACACCGCCAGCCGCTTCCGCATCCGCACCGGTGCCACTCATCCTGCTCAACCAACCAGGCAGCATTGGGACGCGACGGATGTATCCCCGCCTATTGGAACGGGCCCGCAGCGCCGCCGCAGCCGGTTTCGCCGCGGTCACCGTCGAGCTGCCCGGCGCGGGCGACCGGGCCCCGCTGCCCGGTATGGCGCACGCCTTCGGCGAGCTTCGTCGGGCCATCTCCGCTGGTGAGCAGCCTGCGGAGAAGGTGATCGACCAGCTGATCCTGCCGCTCGTCGATCAGGCGGTTCCGGAGTGGCAGACCACGCTCGACGAGGTCCTTGCCCGTCCCGAAATCGGCGAACGAGTGGGCTTCTCCGGTGGGGTGATCGCCATCGGAGTGCGGCTGGCCGTCGTCGACCCGCGTGTGGCAGCGGCCGCCTTCTTCGCCGGTAGCTACGTGCCGCGCGCGACTTTGGCGGAGGCGCGGCGGGTCACAATTCCGCTGCACATTCTCCTCCAGTGGGATGACGAAGGAAATGATCGCGGGATGGCGCTCGACCTCTTCGACGCTTTCGGTTCGACGGAGAAGACGCTCAACGCCAACATGGGCGGCCACGCTGGCACTCCTCAGTTCGCGGGCGAAGATGCCACCCGCTTCTTCGCCCGCCACGTCGCTCTGCCGTCGGCTAGGTAAACGCCGGCTGGCGGAGCCGTAAGTCGAGGACACAGGCAGAACGCGTGCTGCCGCAGCTAGTCGAGGAGCTCGGCGGGAATCAGCGCGACGTTGAACGGTTCAGTCAGCCGCAACGTCGCACCGTCGACTGCGCGGCCCACCTCGACATACTGCCCGTCGCGCAACGCCCACGCGATGATCGACGGCTCATCCGGATCGACGACCCAATAGTGCGCGCACCCAGCACGACGCAATCGATCCTTCTTCAACAACAAGTCAACGCTCCGCGTCGACGGCGACAACACCTCGACCGCAAGCAGCGGCGCCCCCGGCAAATCCCGCTCAGTGAACGCCTCCCGCGGCGCCACCAACAGATCCGGCTGCATCACCGTGTCCTCGGCGAGCACAACATCGACCGGCGCGAAGTACATGCGGAACTCGCTCGGGCACGCATCAAAAAGGACGCGAGACAACATAAGCACGACCTGCTGATGCACCAGTCGCGGCGCCGGACTCACGACGAGAATCCCGTCGAGGAGCTCATACCGATGCCCATCATCAGGCATCGCATCCAAATCCTCGCGCGTCAACGCCCGGCCCCGCGGCAGCCCTAAGACCTCGGTCGTCATAGCCGTCATCGTAGTCCTCACCCTCCCCCACGGCGACCGAATCTAGCGCCACGACCTGCAAGAATCACCCCAACAACAGGCCCGCTCACAACCGTCCTGTGGACAACACGAAACTGTGAACAACGCGCCCGCCGACCGCGACGCGCTGCCCTTGTCCCGCACACGATCCGCGCCGCGGTGTCAGACCGTCGACCTAGTCTCTGCCGAAACGGATCACCGGAGATGTGAACCGTCGGCAACCTAGGAGGTCCACAATTATTTCGTCCACCCGCATCGCCCGCTTGGCGATCGCACTGAGTCTCGCTCTCATCGCGCTTCTTGCCCCCAGCGGCCAGGCCGCAGCGGCCGAGGGCAAGTACATCTCCGACTACGACGACGCAGGCTATGTCGATGTCACTGACATCCAGATGAGTGGGAGCACCTTCAGTTTCACCGCGACTATCACCGCAACCCGCGGGTCGCTCGCCGTCAATCCGCTGTACTGGTCGGCAAAGGCCGCCGACGGCACGATGTACAGCAGCCCAGACTACTCAAGCACGACACTTGGATCCGGTAGCCTTCCGGCCGGCGAACGCGCCCGCGGCACTGTCGCCTTCGACATCGATGGGCCTCGGCCGACATTGATCGCCTACGAAGGTGCCTTAGGTGATCGGCTGGCCACCTGGTCCATCACCTGGCGCAAGCCGAAGCCGTCCCCCCGGCAGACCTCGCCATTCGGGTCATAGGTCAGCTCGACCAACGGACCAACTCTGACGGCGTCAATGCGATGCCAAACGGCTCGGTGATTCGCAGTTCCTCGTCACCGGCCGCATGACCAACCTCGACATATTGCCCGTCGCGCAACGCCCACGCGATGATCGACGCTCATCCGGATCGACGACCCAATAGTTCGCGCACCCAGCACGACGCAATCGATCCTTCTTCAACAACAAGTCAATGCTCCGCGTCGACGGCGACAACACCTCAACCGCAAGCAACGGCGCCCCCCGGCAAATCCCGCTCAGTGAATGCCTCCCGCGGCGCCACCAACACAACCGGCGTGTGGAAACCGGCTACACGTCGCGCGCGTTGACCTTCAGGCCGTGGGCGTCCTTGTCTTCGTCAAGACCAAAGCCGATCACACGCTCGGGATGGATGTGGATGACCGCGCCCGACTCGGCCGTTGCCGGCACAGCTTCGGCACGCCCGCGAATCTCGAGGCAGCGGACGCGCCACGGATCGATGGAGGCAAGGTCGTCAACGACCAGTGCCACGCGACCGTTGTCGGCGACATTGCGATACTTGCGGCTCGCACTCATGTTGTAGCCGCCGACATCGATGGTGCCGTCGGCGTTGACCTTGTACCCGACCGGACTGTTCTGCAGAGTCCCGTCGGGCTTCTGTGTTGCGAGCCGTCCGAGTCGCTGGGACTTCAAGTATGCGAGTTCGGTGTCGGTGAACGCCATGTGTGCAGGGTACGTTGACTCCGATGACCACACTCGAGATTTCGCTCGCGGTAGTGGCGGCCGCGCTCGCTGCGCTGGCGACGACCACCACCGTCTTGTGGTTGAGCGCGCGCCGGCGGTCGCACTCGTTGCAGCGCACGCTCACCGAGTTGCAGCAGCCGCCACGCAAACGCCGACTGCGGGTGCCGACGGCGTCCGAATTGGCCCGTGGCGCGGTCGGAACGGCCATCAAGGTGGCCGACCAAGGTCTCGGCCGCGTGGTTCGGAGCTCCGTCGAGGAGATCGCCGGCTGGGCAAACGTGCAGCGTCCCGACCTCGTCCGCATCGCCGATCACGACGGGACGGTCACAATCCTGTTCTCCGACATCGAGGATTCGACGACCCTCAACACCCAACTCGGCGATAAGGTGTGGGTCCATCTGCTCGACAAGCACGATCGCATCATCAACCGCGCCGTCGAACATCACAATGGCTACGTCGTCAAAACCCAGGGCGATGGCTTCATGGTCGCCTTCCGCTCCCCGGCCGATGCGGTCGGTGCGGCAGTCGACGTTCAGCGCGCGATCACCGGCGTTCGACCCGGCTCGCGCCTGAGCCCGGTGCGGGTGCGCATCGGCATCCACCGCGGACCGGCGGTCCACCGCGACAACGACCTGTTCGGGCAGAACGTCGCCATGGCTGCGCGCGTCGCCGGACAGGCCGACGGTGCGGAAATCCTGGTCAGCGACGCCGTGCTCGACGAACTCGGCGACACCTATTCGGTGCTGCAGACCAGGAATGTTGATCTCAAAGGAATCCCGGGCAAGCACGCCGTCCATGCCCTCGATTGGGCTGCCGCCGCCTAAGCGCGACCACAACCGGCCAGATCAACGTCAACCGGCTCGCCGGCGAACCTAAGCTGATGCCCATGGCGTTGAAGTTGGGTACCGCCCCCTTGCAGAACGAGGTGTTCCGGAATCTGTTCTTGGCGCTGATGATCTCGAACATCGGGCTGTGGATGCAGACGGTGGGCGCCCAGTGGTTCCTCGTCGACGCCAATGCCGGGCCGGCGGTCATCTCGCTGGTGCAGACCGCGAGCCTGCTTCCCACCCTTGTCTTTTCACTGTTGGCCGGCGTGCTGGCCGACGTGTTGAATCCGAAGCGCCTGCTCATCGTGATGACGGTGTACGCCGTGGTGATCGCCGGCGTGATGGCGGGCCTGGCGTGGAGTGGTCTGCTGACCCCGCCCATCCTGCTGGTGCTGACCTTCCTCCTGGGTTCCGGCGCCGCGCTCAGCGCCCCCGCGTTCCAGGCCATCCAGCCCGAACTGGTGCCGCGCGATCAGATTGCCGACGCGGCGTCGCTCGGCAGCGTCGCGATGAACACCGCGCGGGCCGTCGGCCCCGCTCTGGCCGGGGTGCTGTTCACCTTCGGCGGTGCCGGCACGGTCTTCGCCGTCAATGCGGTGTCCTATGTGGCGGTGCTATTCGCCTTGCTGACCTGGCGCCGGCCGCCCAAGGCAGCCGACGTGGAGCGCGAACACATCGCGATGTCCATGACGGTCGGGATGCGGTACCTCGCGGCGGCGCCAGTGGTGCAGCGGCTACTGCTGCGGGCCGCGTTGTTCGCCCTCCCGGCGTCGGCGCTCTGGGCGCTGCTGCCGGTGGTGGCCAGGTCGCACTTCCACTTCGATTCCACCGGCTACGGCGTCCTGCTCGGACTACTCGGCGTCGGCGCGGTGTGCGGCATGTTCGTGCTGCCGGCGATCCGGGCGACCATCTCATCGGATCTGCTGCTCGCCGGGTCGGCACTACTGTTCGCGGGCGGCACCGTCGCAGCCGGATTCGCACCGTTCGGCTGGGCGGCGGTCCCGCTGTTCCTGGCGGGCTTCGGCTGGACCGCGCAGCTCTCCACCCTCAACGCGGCCATGCAGCTGACCCTGCCGCAATGGGTGCGCGCCCGCGGAATGTCGATGTACCTGCTGGTTTTCATGGGGCTACAGGGTCTGGGTGCCTTCGGTTGGGGATTACTGGGACAGTCGCTGAGCCCGGGCACCGCCCTGGCGATCGCCGCCGGCCTGCTGGTGTCCGCAGCGGCAACCGCGACGGTTCTGCCGCTGCACCCGATGACCGCGCAGCTCGACCGCACCCTCTTTGTGACGTGGCCGGTGCCCAACCTCGTCTTCGAACCGGGCCCGTCCGACGGTCCGGTGCAGATCGAGGTGACCTACCGCGTCGAACCGGAGAATCGGCAGGCTTTCCTCACCGCGATGACGCCGCTGGCCGGCTCTCGGCGCCGGACCGGCGGCCGATCGTGGCGGCTATATCAGACCGGGGAGGAGCCCGACACCTACATCGAGCAGTTCGTCGTACCGTCCTGGTCGGAGTACCAGCGCCAACGCACCCAGCGGTGGACCGGCTTCGATCACGAGAACATCCTGCGCGTCGCCGCCGTCGCCGAGCGCGAAGGCCAGCGCCACCTGTTCACCGAGGCGGTGCACTGACCGACCTGGAGCCCCTCAGTACGCGACGGTCAAGCGCCGTCGACGGTGGTGCCAGAACCCACTGCGTGGACGCCCCGAGGCATCAGCCGACGGCAGTCCCGACCAGGCTGCCGATCCCGTAGGTGACGATCATGGCGAGCGCGCCACCGATCACCACGCGCATCGTCGGCCGGAGTACCTTGGCGCCGCCGAGGAGGGCGCCGATGGTGCCCGTCAGCATCAGGGCCAGCAACACCGACACGAACACCACCGGGATGCGCCAGGCAACCGGCGGCAGCAGCACCGCGATCAGCGGGAGCAGCGCGCCGACGGTGAAGGCGATCGCCGACGACAAGGCCGCCAGCCACGGGTTGGCGAGGTCGTCTGGATCCAGCTTCAGCTCCGCGTCGGCGTGGGCGGCGAGCGCGTCATGCTCGGTCAGCTCGGCGGCCACCAGGTGGGCCGTCGCCGACGACAGCCCTTTGGCCTCGTAGAGGCCGGCGAGCTCGGCCAGCTCTGCTTCCGGTTCCTCGCGCAGCTCCCGCCGCTCCTTGGTCAGCAAGGCGGCCTCGGTGTCGCGCTGGGTGCTCACCGAAACGTACTCGCCCAGGGCCATCGAGACTGCCCCCGCGGCCAGGGCCGCGATTCCCGCGGTGAACAAGGCGGTACGGTCAGCCGAGGCAGCGGCGACACCGACGACGATGCCCGCCGTCGAGACGATGCCGTCGTTCGCACCGAGCACGCCGGCCCGCAGCCAGTTGAGCCGGTTCGCCAAGCCACCGGTGTGCGGTTCGTCGGGGTGCGCATGCGGGACAGTTGCCGCAGTCTCGGTCATAGCCCCTACGGTGCACTGATTCCCGGCACGACCGCAAGCAAGGGTTGGCGTCCCTACTGCGCGGTGAGCGGGCCGCCGCGCTACGCTCCCGGCATGGATTCGATTGCCGGCCTGCCGCTGCACCCACTGATCGTTCACTTCGTGGTCGTGGCCGTTCCGGTCACCGCTCTGGTCGGCATCGTTGTCTCACTGTGGCCACGGGCGCGCACCCACCTGGGCTGGTTCCCGCCCCTGCTGGCCCTGGTCACCCTGATCGCAGTGCCGATCGCCTCCAACGCCGGCGAAGCGCTCGAAGAGAAGCTCGGCCATCCCGCGTCCATCGCCGACCACGCTGAACTCGGCGACAAGTTGATCCTTGCTGTCGCGCCACTGTTCCTCATGATGCTGGCGCAGTGGCTGCTGGACCGGCCCGCCTGCTACGAGCGGATCCCGCTCAGCGCCGCCGCCCTGATCTGGGCGCGCCGCGGACTTGCGCTGGCCGTCATGCTGGCCGCGATCGCTGCAATTTGGCTGGTGTTCCTGGTCGGGGACACCGGCGCGCGGGCCGTCTGGTCCTGACCGCGCACCGCCGATACGTCAGTCGACGGCGAGGACGCCGAGCTGATCCCAGCCGTCGCCCGGCACCTGACGCACGATGATCTCCGGGGTCTTCACCAAGAACGGATGGATCTTGGCGCCGCCGGCCTGGAAGTGGGCGCTCTGCGCGTGCGCGGCGAAGCCATCGTCGGTGTAACCCTCCAGAACGACGAACTCGCTCGGATCGTCGAGGCTGCGCGACCACAGGTACCACAGGTTGCCCGGTTCGGCGCGCGTCGCGTCGACGAGGTCGGCAATGGCCGCGGGAAAGGCGTCGGCGAGTTCTGGTTTGACGTGGAAGCGGACGTTCACGATCTGCATGGGCGTCACGCTACTCCCGTTGCTGCGAGCTAACCGCACACCGCGTCGAGTACCCACACTGCATGCCGACGCAGGGTGTCGACGACCGAGGTGTCGTCTGGCGTGTACCGGATCAGACAGTTCTCGAACAACCCGTCGAACATCGTCACGTTCCTGCCGCCGACGCTGCTCTACATGGTGCTGACGCATCCCGCCCTCGATGAAACGGATCACTCGTCCTTGCAATGCTTCTGGTATGGCGCGGCCCCGATGTCGGTGGCTCGTCTCGCGGAAGCGCTGACTCGCATCGGGCCGGTGATGGCGCAACTGTTCGGGCAGACCGAGGCGCCGATGATGTTGTCGACGATGGCCCCGGCAGAGCATTTCCATCCAGATGGAGCGGTGGCGGCGCATCGGCTTTCGTCCGCGGGGCGACCGTCACCGCTCGTCACGATGGGAATCATGGATTCCCGCGGCGCCCTCCTACCGCGCGGTGAGCGGGGCGAGATCGTCGTCCGATCGTCGCTCGTGACGCCGGGCTACTACCGCAACCCGGCGGCGACCGCCGAAGCGTCGGAGTTCGGGTGGCATCACACCGGCGATGTCGGATACCTCGACGACGACGGCTTCCTCTTCATCGTCGACCGGGCCAAGGACATGATCATCACCGGCGGCTTCAACGTGTACTCGGTGGAGGTGGAGCAGGCTCTGCTCGCGCACCCCGGCGTCCAGGACTGCGCAGTCATCGGCCGACCCGACGACAAGTGGGGCGAGCGGGTCGAGGCCGTCGTCCAGCCGAAGCCGGGCCATCCCGTCGAGCCGGCGGCGCTCGTCGCCTTTGTCAAAGCTCGAATCGGCAGCGTCAAGGCGCCCAAGATTGTGCACGTGTGGCCCGACCTGCCGCGTTCAAAGGTGGGCAAGGTCGTCAAACCGGAGGTGAAGGCCCGGCTGGCATCCGATTCCCGACCCTGATTGCCCAGTTTCATCGCCTCTCCTACCACGGCGCCCGCGTTACGCTGGCAGCACCCGACCGCGAGGAGATCGCCATGACCAGTGCCGCCCGCCGCGCGCACGAAGCCCTCGAACCCTTTCACCTCCTGGCCTATTTCAACCCCGGCCTCCAGGCCGCCCAGGCCGACACCCGACTCGACCCGCACGCCTTCTACGTCGGCGCCCGTGGCGCGCCCCTGGGACCATGCGCCGGTTCGGTCGTTGCGTCGGCCTTCTTCAACTTCTCCCCGGCGCTGATCGGCACGGCGTGGGCGTCGGCATGCGCGGTAGGGCTCGACGCCGTCGTCGATCGTCGCAACGCAATGCTGGGCGAACAGTTCCATGCCATCCTCGGCGACCTCGGCGAGCAGCCCGCCATTGCCGATCTCGCCGCGCGCTACGGCGCTCTCGCCGCTTCGCTACCGCTGAACGGACGCGCGCTGGCCGCCGCGTGGGCGAGTGCTGCGATCCCCGACGAACCGATCGTGGCCCTGTGGCACAACATCGCGGTTCTGCGGGAATGGCGCGGCGACAACCACATCGCGGCACTGGTCGTACACGGGCTCGACGGCATCGACGCCCGCACGTTCCATGAGTCCCAGCTGCTCGATCCGGGGATCCGCCGGGTCACGCTCGGCAAGCGAATGTCGATGCTGACCCGCGGCTGGTGCGACGACGATTGGGAACTCTCGGTGGACCGCCTCGTCGAGCGGGGCCTGGCCGAGCGAACCGGCCCCAACGAGTCCGGCATCGCGCACCGCCTCACCCCCGACGGTGCGGAACGCTACGACGACATCGAGGCCATGACCGATGCGCTCGGTGAAAGTGTCTGGACCACAAGCGGCGTCGACTCACTCCTCGAGGCGACCCACCCGCTGGTGAAGGCGGTCATCGACGCCGGTATCGTGCCCGGAACCCGCACGAAGTAGCCGCCGGCGGTCAGCCGCCGACCTGCGAGCCGGCGAAGTAGGCGGTGCGCACCGACACCTTCACCGGGCTGCCGAGATCAGGGTTGCCCGCGCCGAGTCGGCCGAGTTGCACCGTCCAGATCGCCGTCGACCGATCGATCGCCGTCGTCGCGTCGGCGCCCTGCAGCACGACTTGATTCTGACCACCGGTACACGAGTACGCCCCAACCATTCCGTCGGCCCGTCCGCCCCAGGCGCCGCCGACCCGGACCCGGCACCGCCGTCCGTCGGCCAACTCGAGCCCCCACGGTTCGGGGGTCGCCGACGGTTCCGCGCGCAGCGGCAACCGGCCCGAGGTGATCTCCCATTCGATCAGCGTCCGGTCCCACGGTTCGGTGCCGCACAAGAGTCTGTGGCCCGTACCCGGCCAGCACACATCGGCCGACTGGGCTGATGCGCCACACCCGCCGAACACGCCCATCGTCGTCGCCGACCGGCTGATCTGGGCGAACTGGCAGTCGATGGAATTGTCGCCCTGCATCGGTTCGACCCGAAAGCCCTTGGCCGGCTTACCGCCGACGACGGCAACGATCGTGTCGATCTTCGTCGTCTTCTCCGGTCCCGGGCCCGGCCGAACGTCACAGCCGGCCAACCCGGCGGCGAGTAACCCGGCGCCCACCAGCACGATCAGTTTGCGCATAGCTCCACCATGCCTCACCGGTCGCCGACTTCGCCCGAAATAGCGGAGTGTTGGCCACGACCGGTAATGATGTCCCCATGGCAAACCTCCCCCGCAACGTCCCCGCGAGCGAGCAGCCGGGCCTCCCCGTCACCCGGCGAGGCTTCCTGTCGATGGCCGCCGGCGCGGGCGCCATGGCGCTGGGCGGGGCCGTGGGGGGCACGGGCACCACCGCGGCCGCCCCCGGCCAACCACGATCCGGGTCGATGCTGCGGCGCCCCAACATCGTGCTGTTCATCACCGACCAGGAACGCAAGCCCATGCACTGGCCCACGGGCTGGGCGGCGCGCAACCTGCCCAATCGGCAGCGCCTGGTCGACCACGGCCTCACCTTCGAGAACGCCTTCTGCGCGGCCGCCATGTGCTCGCCGAGCCGCAGCACCTTCTTCACCGGTAAGTACCCCGCCGAACACGGCGTGACCCGCACCCTCACCGAGGGTGGGACGTTGTCGCCGACCGAGCCGACGCTGCCCGTCGACGAGCAGAACATGGCCAAGCTGCTGCGCTCAGCCGGCTACCGGGTCCACTACCGCGGCAAGTGGCATATGAGCAAGAGCCCCGACGGCCACGGCCCGCGCCCGTCGGACATCGCCCGTTACGGCTTTGCCGGCTGGCGCTCCCCCGACTTCGGCGGCGATACCTCACCGGCCAACTTCGGCGGTGGCTGCGCCGACCACGACGGCTCGGTGACCCAGCAGGCTGTCGACTTCCTCCGAAACGAAAAGGCCGATGCTGCACAGCCTTTCGCGCTGATCGTGTCGCTGGCCAACCCGCACGACATCCTGTCCTACCCGCAGACGTGGAACCGGCGCGAAGGTGCCTGCGACAACTACGCGTCGAAGGCCCCCGGCGCCTTCCGTCAGGGCATCACCCTGCCGGCCTCCTACCCGGAGAACCTGCTGACGAATTTCAAGCCCAGCGCCCAGGTCCAGTCGCAGCTGCTACTGGCCGGCGGCCTGGGTCCGCTGTTCACCCCGCAGGCCGCCACCGACTACGCCAACTTCTACGCCTACCTGCACAGGGTGGTCGACCAGCACCTCGGCACCGTCCTGAACACCCTCGACGAGGCCCCGGCCGTGCGCGACCAGACGCTCATCGTCCGCATCTCCGACCACGGCGAGATGGGCATGTCCCACGGCGGGCTCCGTCAGAAGATCTTCAACGCCTACGACGAGACGCTGCGCGTGCCGCTGATCATCAGCAACCCGGTGATGTTCCCGACCGGTGCCACCACCGAGGCAATGGCCTCCCTCGTCGACCTCATGCCCACCTTCGCCACCCTGGCCGGCGTCCCCGACCGCGACAGGTGGACGTTCCGCGGGACCGATCTGACACCGGTCATCGCCGACGCCGTCGCCGCGCCGGGGTCGCCGCGGACCGAGGTCCAGGACAGCGTCCTGTTCACCTTCGACGACGACAACGTCGCCACCCCCGACGGGCAGAACATCGTGCGCCAGCCCAATCACCTGCGCGCGATCCGCACCAGGCGCTGGAAGTACGCGGTCTACTTCGACCCCCGCGGATCAACCCGCCCCCAACGGGAGCTCTACGACCTCGAGAACGATCCGCACGAGCTGAACAACCTGGCCGATCCGGCCAACGCCCGCGCCTACCGGCCCAACCTGGTAGCCCGGATGGACCGCAAGCTGCGCGCGGCGATGGCCCGCACCCGCACCACCCCGCCGGAGCGCGTGCTGAACTGAATCAGGCCGCGCCCACGACGACGTCGACGCCTTCGGCGAAACGGTAGGGCTCAGCGGCGAGCACGCCACCGAGTCGCTTGCGCAGGCGGGAGATCTCGGCGCGCACCGTAACCGTCCGCGCCGCGTCGCCGAAGAGGGCGACGGCGATCGCGCCGGCGGTCATCCCGGCAGGATGCTCAGCGAGCAGCCGCAGAATCTGCGCGTGGCGCGGCGAGGGCCGGTGCACCCACGCACCGTCGGCGCCGGACACCTGTACCTGCTGTTCGGCGGCGCCCGCGGCACTCAGCCGGACCAGCACGCGGGTATCGGCGGCCTCTTGGACCCGCACGAGCCACCCGCCGGGCATCGGCACCAATTCGCAGTCGCCCAGTCCGTGCACATACCACCGGCCCGGGGTGCACTCCCGCGGCAGCAGCATCTTTTCGCGCGGGGCGACCCCGTCGACGGCCGCCACCCAGCCAAAGCCGTCGACGGCGAGCGCCGGCCCGCCGGAGCGGGCCAGGATCGGCGCGGCGACCGCGCGCAGCGCGTCGAGACGGGCGCGGTGCTGCTCGCGCAGCTGCGCCTGCGCAAGCTTGGCGACGGTGTCCACCAGCGCCAGCGTCGTCGGGTGGATGGTGACCGCCGGGCCGCTCACGTCGACGACGCCGAGCACCGAACCGGTGCGCGGGTCGCGGATCGGAGCACCCGCACAGGTCCAATTGTGGTGGGTGCGCACGAAATGCTCGGCGGAGAACACCTGGACGGCCCGGCCCGAGGCCAGCGCAGTGCCTATCGCGTTGGTGCCCACCGCCGTCTCCGCCCACGAAGCACCCTCGGTGAAGCCGAGCCGGTCGGCCTGGCCGAGGACCCGGGCGGACCCGTTGCGCCACAGCACCCGGCCGTGGGCGTCGGCCACCACCAGCACGTTCTCCCCGTCAACGATGAGGGTGTCGAGGTTGCGCATGACCGGCTCGAGGACCTCGCCGAGCCCGGAGTCGGCGCGGCGCGACTGCACCTGTCCGCCGTCCAACGTCGGTTCGGCGCCGCCGGAATCCGGGTCCACGCCGGCCTCTTTGACGCGCCGCCACGAGTCGCTGATGACCTCGCGGGGCCGGGCCGGGGCACGCTCGCCAGCCATCTCGGCGTCGTACACGGCATGGAGCACCGCGGCGTAGGCACGCGGGTCCTCACCGGCGGCCAACGCCGGTTCCGGGGCCGAAATCGCCGTCATGGGCGTCGTCCAATCGATGTGGTTCGGGTCACATCGAGGGTGCGACGGCAAAGCCGCCAAGTCAAGCCACGCAACCTGCAACCCCCTGCAACCCTTGCCGGCCCGGTCCAGCGGTTGTGTTCTGGATCACAAGCACTTGGAACAACGGGCCTTGGAGGACCGCATGACACAAACACTGGAACCCCGCACCGGCACGGCGCCGCGCACCCCGCAGCAACGGGTCGACGACTGGCTGGCGCGGTTCGACTCCGCACTTTCGGCGGGCGACCCGGCCGAGGTCGCCGGCCTGTTCGCCGTCGACGGCTTCTGGCGCGACCTGGTGGCATTCACCTGGAATCTCACGACGTCCGAGGGCCGCGACCAGATCGCCGACATGCTCGGCGCCCGCCTCGCCGACACCGGACCGTCGAACTGGGTCACCGCCGAGCCGCCCACCGAAACCCCCGACGGGGTGGCCGAGGCCTTCGTTGAATTCGAGACACAGTCCGGGCGCGGGAGCGCGCACCTGCGGCTGCGACCCGCTGCCGACGGCAACGACGAGGCGTGGACACTGCTCACCACCCTGCAGGAACTCAAAGGGCACGAGGAGCCCCAGGGGCACGGCCGCCCGCTGGGCGCGGTGCACGGGACCGACGCCGACCGGCGTTCCTGGGCGCAGAAGCGCGACGACGAGGAGGCCGAACTCGGTCGCACCGCACAGCCCTATGCACTGATCATCGGCGGCGGCCAGGGCGGAATCGCCCTCGGCGCGCGACTGCGTCAACTCGGGGTGCCGTCGATCGTCGTCGACAGCCACGACCGCCCCGGCGACCAATGGCGCAAGCGGTACAAGTCGCTGTGCCTGCACGACCCGGTCTGGTACGACCACCTGCCCTACCTGCCGTTCCCGGAGAACTGGCCGGTGTTCGCCCCCAAGGACAAGATTGGCGACTGGCTCGAGTTCTACACCCGCGTGATGGAGGTGCCGTACTGGTCGAAGACGACCTGTACCGGGGCGACCTACGACGAGGCGGCCCAGCGCTGGACCGTCGAGCTCGACCGCGACGGCGAGCAACTGACCCTGCACCCGACCCAGCTGGTTCTGGCCACCGGCATGTCGGGCAAGAAGAACACGCCGGTCTTCCCCGGCCAGGAGCTCTTCGCCGGCGAGCAGCACCATTCCAGCGAGCACCCGGGCCCCGATGCGTATGCCGGCAAGAAGGTCGTGGTGATCGGCGCGAACAACTCGGCGCACGATATCTGCAAGGCACTGGTGGAGAACGGGGTGGACACCACCATGGTGCAGCGCTCCTCCACCCACATCGTGAAGTCCGAGTCACTGATGGAGATCGGTCTCGGCGCCCTCTACAGCCAGCAGGCCGTCGACTCGGGCATGACCACCAAGAAGGCCGACATGGTCTTCGCCTCGATGCCGTACCGCATCATGCACCAGTGGCAGGTCCCGATCTACGACGAGATCCGCGAGCGCGACAAGGATTTCTACGACAGCCTGACCGCCGCCGGTTTCGACTTGGACTTCGGCGACGACGACTCGGGACTGTTCCTGAAGTACCTGCGACGCGGCTCGGGCTACTACATCAACGTGGGTGCCAGCGAACTGGTCGCCGACGGCACCATCAAGCTCGCCAAGGGCGGCGTCGACCATCTGACCCAGGGGTCGGTGGTCCTGTCCGATGGCACCGAGCTGCCCGCCGACGTCGTCGTCTACGCCACCGGCTACGGATCGATGAACGGCTGGGCCGCCGACCTGATGGGCCAAGAGGTCGCCGACCGGGTCGGCAAAGTGTGGGGCCTGGGTTCGGACACCACCAAGGACCCCGGGCCATGGGAGGGCGAGCAGCGCAACATGTGGAAACCCACGCAGCAGCCGGGCCTGTGGTTCCACGGCGGCAACCTGCACCAGTCGCGGCACTACTCGCTGTATCTCGCACTACAGCTCAAAGCGCGCTACGAGGGCCTCGACACCCCGGTGTACGGGGTGCAGGAGGTGCACCACCTGAGCTGATCGGCACGGTGCAGCCATCCGCGAGTTGCTCGTCGGCTCACCCGTCGAGCAACTCGCGGATATCGCTCTCGGTGATCCCGGAGCCGAACAGGTCGCCGTCGTCCAGCACCGCGTTGAACAGTTCGCGCTTGCGGTCCTGCAGCGCGATGACCTTCTCCTCGATCGTCCCCGTCGACACCAGTCGATACACGGTGACCGGGCGGGTCTGGCCGATACGGTGGGCGCGGTCGACGGCCTGCGCCTCAGCGGCCGGGTTCCACCACGGGTCGCAGACGAAGCAATAGTCGGCCTCGGTCAGGTTCAAGCCGAAACCGCCGGCCTTGAGACTGATCAGAAACACCTGGACGCCGCCGCGGGTGAACTCGGCGATCTGCACCGAGCGCGCCGTCGCCGTCATCGACCCGTCCAGATAGGCGAAGGCGATACCGGCCTCGTCGAGCTTCGCGCGCACCAGTGCGAGGAAGCCGGTGAACTGGCTGAACACCAGCGCCGAATGCCCCTCGGCGATCAACTCGGGAAGTTGCTCGGCGAGATGATCGATCTTTGCCGACGCCACGCCGGCATCGTTCTCCTCGACCAGTCCGGCATGCAGGCTCAACTGTCGGAGCATCGTCAACGACCGGAAGATCTCAAAGCGATTGCGTTCCCAATCCCCCAGCAGACCAAGGACTTTCTGCCGTTCCCGGTTCAACCGCGTCTGATAGATCTTCTCGTGCTTGGGATTCAGGTCGAGCGCAAGGACCTGCTCCTGCTTCGGCGGAAGGTCTTTGACCACTTGGTCTTTGGTACGACGCAGCATCACCGGCTTCATCCGCCGTCGCAGCAGGGCAAGCCGGTCGGGCTCGGCCCCCGACTCGATCGGCTTGCGGAAGTAGTCGGTGAAGGCCTTCGGCGACGGGAACAGTCCGGGCGCACTGACCGACAGCAAAGCCCACAACTCCATCAGGCCGTTCTCCATCGGCGTGCCGGTCATGGCGACCTTGCACCGCGCGTTGATCCGGCGCGCAACCTGGTGGGTCTTGCCGTGGTGGTTCTTGATGAACTGCGCTTCGTCGAAAAGCACAACCGCCCAGTCGAACTCGTCGAACGCCTCGAACTGCAACCGGAACAGCGTGTACGAGGTGACCACGATCCGGGCGGCGCCGATCTGCTCGTCGATCGGCCCGTCGGTGCGCACCGATGCCACCGCCGCGGCACTGGCCGACGGCAGGAACTTCGCGGCCTCCCGCACCCAGTTCCCCACGACACTCGTCGGTGCGATCACCAGGAACCGCAGCGCCGGATCCTCGTCCAGCGCGCTGGCGATCAGCGACAATGCCTGCACCGTCTTGCCCAACCCCATGTCATCGGCGAGGATTCCGCCTATCTGGTTGTCCCACAAGAACTTCAACCAGTTGAACCCGTCGATCTGGTAGTCCCGCAGCTGCGCCTGCAGCGAGGCCGGCGGTTCGCTGCGTCGCGGCAACGTCGCCGAAGCGAGTCGCACCATCCGCTCGCGCCACCGCGCGAGGTCGCCGTCGACCACTCCGAGCGACAGCAACTCCTCCCACAGCGTCGCGTTGTACGACTCACGGCGCACCCGCGAACCCTCGATCTCACCGAGCGCCCGCGCCTCGTCGAGCAGGTCGGTCAGCCGCGCCAGGGCCGGATGATCGAGCGGAAAGTACGTTCCGTCGTCGAGCAGCATGTGCGTAGCGCTGCTGTTGAGTTCGACGATGAGCCGGTCGAGCGGCACGATGGCCCCGTCGACCTCAACCCGCACGTGCAGGTTGAACCAGTCGTTGCGGCCGTCGTCGTCGGCGCTCAAGGTGATGTCCGGGTCGCCCTGAGCAGCGCGGAACCGATCGGCGTCGCCGTTCACCTCGACGCGCACCCCGCGCTCGCGCAGCAGCGGCAGGACCTCGTAGCACAGCACCGCGGCGTCGATCGGGGAATAGGTGAAGACGCGGCGGAGCAGGTCCACGTCGGCGGCGCGCACGGCCGCGGGAATCGACGGCGCGGCGGACAGCGTCTGAACGTAGTCCAGCAGCGACTCCCGGCCGGCGGAGTCGGCGTGCCGCATGTCTTGCTGCAGGTAGTGAATCGCCTGGTTGCGCCACCGCGCGCATACGCCGGCCACCGTTTGCATCGCATCGCGCGCCGTCGCCAGCACCGCCGCCTCCGCACCCGCGTCGCGGTAGGCCAGCGCGCCGGTGCCGTCGTCGACCGCCTTCAGGCGCCCGTTGATCTCATAGGTCGCCTTCCACTGCACGCGGGCGCCCTGGTCGTTGAGGTCGACGCGCAGGGCCGCGAACGGCCCGGCAATCGTCGGCTTCACAATGGCCTCGTCGTCGATGAGCACCGGCAGCGACGCCGGCAGGCTGGGCACAACCTCGGTGGCGAACTCGGCGACCTCGGCCTCCGGGATGTGCATGGCCGGCGCGGCGAGCAGCCGCTCGAGTCCGCGGTCGTTGCCCGGGGACTCGAACCGGCCGATAAGCATGACGTCGTCGCCGATGGCGTACATGCCGTGCGGGCGTGGCACGCCGATGAGGCCGACCGGCCCACCCGGGTAGGCCTCGTGATTGACGTGGACGAAGGTCTTCACCGTGATACCGCTGCCATCCGCGGCGCGCGATACCTCCAGTCCGACACCGGAAGTCTCGACCAGTTCCACCGCCGTGATACCGAGCGCCGGCGACGGAAGCAGGACAATTCCGGCGTCGCGGGCATCGGCCAGCAGGTCCCAGATGTCGGACGGTGACGATCCGAGGGCGATGGCACCGGCATTCTGCGCCTGATAGTTCGACACGAAGGCACGGGCGATCGCGCGCGCCGCACGCAACTGCCGGTCGTCGTACGCGTCTGGGTCGACCTGCGGCGTCCGGCCGAGTGCGTAGCCCATTCCGGTAAGCGTTGCATTCCAGCTGATCCCGGTCTTGATCCAGTTCCCGGTACGCCCGACGGTCAGCAACGTGATGCTCGGCGCGGGATGCTGCGCATAACGGGTGCCCTTGGGCAGGTGGAATTGGATCGCCAACGGCCGAACCGGACCGGACAGCGAAGTCTCCGGCGCCGGGTCGGACGAAAAGCCGCCCAGCACCGAGCGCCACGGCCGGGCGGCCGGCTGATCGAGCGATTCGAGCGCCGGCTGGCGTGATTCGGTGAGCAGGAGTGCGACCGCATGTTTGCAATACCCGTCGACCGGGCACGTACAGCTGGTGCCGGCCAGGAGACGATCGCCGCGCCCGTCGGGGGTGAATCGCGCGGCGACATCGTAGATGGCACCCGACCCGATGGACTTGGCCCGCAACAGCAATCCGCCGCTGGACCAGACGCGGTTCATGATGTGCCGTTTGTCGGCATAGGCGAGCCCCCGCTGGATAGCGCCGGGGTCGAAGTCGACGAGGTCGTCCGGGGTGTAGGAGAGCGGGACGAACGACGGCATGGGACCAGGGTAGGCGGTGACGCCTACGGGCGCCCGGGCCGAAGACCACAGGTGTGGACGGTCGGAGATGGTGGACAAGGCGATGTGGCCCGGGCACTTCCCGGCGACCGTGTCCGACGTCGGGCGTAGCGTCGAAACGCGTCCGACCATCCCCCGACCGACAGGATTGATCATGGCCTTCTACACCGCAGTCGAGCTCCCCGTCGACGTCGACGGGGAGAAACGCGAACTCCTCGAAGTACTGCGCGACCAGCGCAATCTGTTCCTCGTCACCGTGCGCGACATCACCGATGAGCAGGCGCGCACGCGCACCACGGTCAGCGAGCTGACCCTGGGCGGACTCACCAAACACCTGGCGTCGGGCGAACACCGGTCGGCGACGGGGATCGTGCGTCCCGACCCCGATGCGGAATTCGATATGGCGGCACTGGGCGACAACTACACCCTGTTGCCCGACGAGACGCTCGACTACTACCGCGACCAGTTCGTCGCCGGCGCGGCAGCATTCGACCGCGCCGTAGCCGACGCCGACCTTGACACGTTGATCCCGATGCCCACCGCGCCCTGGGCGCCGGAGCGCGAGTGGCTGTCGGTGCGCTCGCTGGTCGTCAACAAGTTGCGCGAAACCGCGCACCACTGCGGTCATGCCGACATCATTCGTGAGGCGCTCGACGGCCAGTCGACGATGGCCGCGATTTCCGAAGGAAAAGACTGGGCGCAGGAATGATCTGATCCGGCGCGGCGCGCGCCGAACTCCCAGATCCTGCCCAGGTCACACTCAGTTCCCGGTGAGGTCCGCTGGTTACGTTCGGGGCGGTTGAAGAGTTCGGCCCGCTGACGAAAGGACGCCGAGATGCCTCCCCACCACCGCCCGCCCTACGGGAACCGCCCCCCTTACGGGAACCGCCCGTCCTACGGCCCGCCGCGGCGCCGTCGTCGCGGAGACCGCCGCGAGGACCGCCGGCACCGTCGGTGGCGCTGGGGCTGATTCCACCGAGTCGACCCACCCCAGACGAACCAGCAAAGGGCCCGACTGCACAGTCGGACCCTTTGCGTAGATTCGCCGGGTGCCGGAAGGGTCCGAACCCGCCCGCGGTCAGGCCAGCGGGCCCGCCGGCAACTCGCGGCGGACCAGCTTCCCCGTCGGATTGCGGGGCAGATCATTGACGAAGACGATGTCGCGCGGCACCTTGTATCGGGCGAGATTCGCCTTGACGTGGGCCCGGAGGTCGTCCTCGGTCGGGCTCGCACCCTCCACCGGCACGATGAATGCCCGCAGTCGCTTGCCGAACTCTTCGTCGTCGACACCGATGACCGCCACGTCGGCGACCTCGACATGCGCGGCCAGCAGGTTCTCGACCTCCTGCGGGTAGAGGTTCTCGCCGCCGGAGACGATCATGTCGTCGTCGCGCCCGGCGATGTGCCAGAGGTCGTGCTCATCGACGAGCGCCATATCGCCGGTCGACATGTACCCGTCGATGACCTGTTTGCTGCGGCCGTCGGTGTATCCCTCGAACGGCGCCCCGTTGCGCACGAATAGGCGGCCCGCGACGTTTTTGGCGGTCACCTGCTTGTCGTTGTCGTCGTAGAGGCGCAGGTAGCTCGAGATCGGGGCCTTGCCGATGGAACCGGGGGACAGACGCAGGTCGTGTGGTGTGGCGACCGTGGCGACGGCGACCTCGGTGGATCCGTACAGGTTGTAGAGGGTGTCGCCGAAGGTGTCCTGCCAGCGGTTGCACAGTGCGGGCGGCAGCGCCGAGCCCGCCACGACGACTGTCTTGAGCGAGGAGGTGTCGTACTTGCTGATGACGGCGTCGCCCAGCGCGAGGATGCGGTACAGCATCGTCGGGACGGCGACGAGGACTTCGGCCTGATTGTCGACGATGGCCTGCAGCGTCTTCTCCGGGTCGAAGCGCCGCGTGACCACGGCCGTGTTGCCGAGCGCGGTCAGGACCCCCCACATGGCCCAGCCGGTGGAGTGGAAGATCGGCGACACGACTACCGCCGCCTTGTGTTGGGGCAGCGGAATCCGGTCCAGGATCAACGCGCTCGCGAACGGGGAGATCTTGGATCGCCGGGCGCCCTTCGGCAAACCGGTCGTGCCGCTGGTCAGGATGACGAAGCCGGCGAATTCCGCGGGCAGCGGTGGGGCCGACGGATCACCGGAGGTGACGATCTCCTCCAGGACGCGCACGCCCGTGGGCGGCTTCCCCGTGGAGTCGACCCAGGTCAGATAGCGCTTCTGCGCGGGGAAGTCCGCAACCAGATCGCTGAACTCCTCGTCGTAGAACATCGCCTTGATGCCCTCGCGTTTGGCGACCTCGTTGAACTGCGGCTTGCCGAACCCGGTGTTCATCATGGCGAGCCGGAGTCCGGCGCGGCCGGTGCCGGCGATGACGGTGAGCAGTCCGCGATGATCGCGCGCGATGATGCCGACGACATCGCCCTCGCGGAGTCCGTCCGCGTGGAGCTGGTTGGCGATCGCGTTGGCCCTGGCGTCGAATTCGGCGAAGGTCAGCATGCCGGCTTCGTCGACGATCGCGGCCTGGTTGGGGGACTCACGCGCAACATGGCCGACGACGGTGGCGATCGGCCCGATCGACTTGCCCAGCTTCACCGCCTCGACGACCTGCTTGGGCTTCTTCAGATCGATGGCGCCGGAATTCTGCAGCACCTTGATCGCCCCGATGGTGTCGGAGATCTGTTCGAGCGTGTTGCGCAGGGAAAGCATGAGCACCTAATCCTTCTGACTACGGTCGTTGTCTGACCGCCAGCCTAGCGGAATGTGATGGCTGCCACGCTACCGCCCCGGGTCGGTGCGATGGACCACCTACTGAGATCCGGGGCCCACCGGACCGCCTCGGTGATAATCACGCCGGTGTCTCGCCACAGTGCGGATTTCAGCAGCCCCCGCAGCGCAGCACCATCACCAGGTTCGTGGCCGCGACTTCGCGCAGGCCCGGAACAGCCAACACCCACCACGCCCAGCGCGGCAGATAGCGCGGAAACGCCCCGGCCAGGTGCGCACCACGAGCCGAATGCGCCCACGCCAGCCCCTGCGCCGCGGTCACCTTGAACAGCGACTCCCCGTAGCGGTTCTTCGGCGGATGTCCCTGTCGGCGCGTGTATCGGGCGGCCGCCCGATGCCCGCCCAGGTAGTGCGACAACCCCATCTCGTGACCGCCGAACGGCCCCCACCACAACGTGTAGCTGATGATCACCGTGCCGCCCGGCCGCGTCACGCGAATCATCTCGTCGGCCATCTCCCATGGTCGCGGAGTGTGCTCGACAACGTTCGACGAGAGGCACACGTCCACCGATCCGTCGGCAAACGGCAGCGCTTCCCCGGCCGCACGGACCGTCGTGCGATGGGCCAGTCCGGCGGCGCGCAGCTCGCCGGCGTCCGGGTCAACGGCGAGGTAGCGCGCGCCGTGCTCGGCGAACGCGTCGGCGAAGTACCCCGGCCCGCCGCCCACATCGAGTACGACGGCACCGTCGATATCGATCACGGCGCCGACCATCTCCGCGGTGTCACGGGCCAGTGCACCGTAGAAGCGCGCCGGATCGGACTGCTCATACTTGAAGTCCCGCAACAGATTCCATGCGCGACGCAGGGTGGCGCGGCGCCGCATGCGCTCAAGCACGATCCACCCGCGCCACAACTCCCGCGACCAGCAACTCCAACGCGAACTCGAACTCATCGTCGAGTGCGCGTGGGTACCGGGCCACCCTGGTCAGAGTCGGGAAGTGCTCGGCATCCAACGACGCGTAGTACTCGCGCATGGCGACCACGTCGGCCTGATCATCGTCGGTCCCCTGCAGCGCGGCCCCAACCACGAGCCGCCCAAGTGCCGCGTACGTGTCGGCGGCGTCGGCCGGGCTGAGGCCGTCCCGGACCATTTGACTCATCCCCATCTCCTGCCGGTACAGCGCCACCGGCCCGGCCGGCCGCTGCGTCAGGAATAGCCGCGCCGCGGCCGGATGACGCTTGAGGACCCGGTAACTGGTGCGCGCGCCAATCCGGATCCGATCGCCGAGATGCTCGACGCCCGGCTGCGCCGACGTGCCGCGCAGCTCGACCGCCAAGTCCTGCATCATCTCACTCATCAGCCGGTCGACGATCAATGCTTCCAGTTCTTCTTTGCCACCGGGCAGCTGGCGGTACAAGGTGGCCGTCGACGATCGCAGGGTCCGGGCGAGCGAGCGCATCGACAGCGCGTCGGTACCCCCCTCGGACAGGAGTGCCAGCGCGTTCTCCAGTATCTGATCCAATGGTCGCGACGGCCGGCCGCGACGCCCCGTCACCGGCGCCGCAGCGGCTTCTCGCTGCGCCCACCATCGGGGCGAGCCGGGCACTGCGGGCGGGTGGTCGATCACGACAGAAACAGTAGTCGCCCAGGAGGTGGGTATCCTGGTCGGCGTTATGTCTGCCGCCGCCACCCCTGCCGTCGTCCTGCTCTGCTGGCGCGACCTCGATCACCCCCAGGGTGGCGGTAGTGAGCGCTACGTGCAGCGCGTCGGCGCCGAGCTGGCCCGACGGGGCGCCCGTGTCACGCTACTGACCGCGGCGTTTCCCGGCTGCGACGACGAGGTGACCGTCGACGGGGTCCGCATTGTCCGGCGCGGCGGCCGGCTTTCGGTGTATCCACGTGCGCTGATGCTGTTGCTCGGCGCCCGGGTCGGACTCGGACCACTGCGGGGCGCCTCCCCCGACATCGTCGTCGACACCCAGAACGGCGTTCCCTTCTTCGCGTCACTGGTGACCCGGCGCGTCGTGGTTCTGGTCCACCACTGCCATCGGGAGCAGTGGCCGGTGGCCGGTCCGCTGCTGTCGCGGGTGGGCTGGTGGATCGAGTCGCGGCTATCGCCGTGGATCCACCGTCGTCGCCGCTACGTGACGGTGTCGGAGCCGTCGCGAACCGAGTTGATCGCCCTCGGCGTCGACGAGGATCGGGTCACGGTGGTCCGCGCCGGCATCGACCCGCCCCTGAGTGTCGAGGCAATGCCCAGCGGGCACCGCCTGGTCGTGCTCTCGCGACTGGTTCCGCACAAGCAGATCGAGCACGCACTCGACGCCGTCGCGGCGCTGCGCGACGACGTGCCCGGCCTTGGGCTCGACGTCGTCGGTGGCGGCTGGTGGGACGCGGAGCTGCGCGCACACGCCCGCTCGCTGGGGGTGGCCGATCGGGTCGTGTTCCACGGGCACGTGTCGGAAGAGCGCAAGCACGAACTGCTCGCGGGGGCCCGCGTGCACCTCATGCCGTCCCGCAAAGAAGGCTGGGGTATCGCAGTCATCGAAGCGGCCCAGCACGGCGTCCCAACGATCGGCTATCGCGCCTCGGCCGGGCTCACCGACTCCATCGACGACGGGGTGACCGGACTTCTGGTCGACAGTCGCGACGACCTCATCGCGGCGACGCGCACGTTGCTGGCAGATCCCGCCGTCACCAGATCACTCGGGTCCGCGGCACGCGAAGCGGCGCAAGGCTATTCGTGGTCGGCGACCGCCGACGGTTTTGATGAGGTGTTCGGCCGGGTGAACCCGCTGTTCGTATCTGGGTCGGGCGCGGAGGTTCTCGATCCGATCGCCCCGGCGCCGCGATCACTCAACCAGCGTTAGCGACGGTCGATCACACACTGTTCTTCACGAATCGAGTGTTGCCCGGGCGCGCGCCCGGCCGGCGGATCGAGACGTCGCACCGAGGAGGGCCAGCGCGATCCCGAGCCCCAGCACCCACGCCACATGCGCGCCGACTACGGCACCGCGCCGGACCGGCGACGCGCCCGCGGCGATGACCGGCCCCGGGATGCGGTAGAGCGCCAGGTACTCACCCTGGAAGACCGGCCTGTCCGTGCCGAAGCCGGCGGGGACACCGTTGCGTTCCGGCTCCTCCACCAGAAGCCACCCCACTCCGTGGGACGCCAGTTCCGTCGGCCCGGCGCCTTCGGCCAGGGCTAGCTCGACCTGCGCGGACACTCGTGTCGGATCGGCGTCGACCGTCTTCCCGTCGACAACCAGCGCCCCGGACTCGAGTACCGGCGCGCGCAGCAGCCGCCGCGCCGGATCGAGACTCGAGGTCGATGCAAAGGAGTACTCCCGCGTCATGGTCGGCGGCCACAAGGCAACGGCACCTTGATCTTTCGGGACCAACTGGGCGACTGCCACCCAGTCTGCCGGGAGGTTGACCGGGTGGAACCGCAGCGCGGCGTCGGGCAGGGGAGCGACGACGAGCAGCGCCACCAGGGCGACGGCGAAGCCCGCCGGCACGAGCCTGGTCAATCCGCGCACGCTGCCGGCGACGCCGATCACGGTGGCAGGCAGCAGGAGGGCAAGGAACTTCTGCGTGTCACGGAACAGGCCCGCGCCGGGCAGGTGGTCGACTGCCCAGCCAATGGCCGACAAGCCCGGCGGCGTCGAGGCAAACACGACCAGGGCGACTGTCGACAGGGCGAGCGCGGCGGCGATGATGAGGATCCGCTTGGCATTTCGGCTTGGGAGACCGGCGCCGCGATCACCCGGATGAGCGCACTCCGGGGCACCGTTCCGGCAGTCGAGTGAACTGTGGCCTCGCGACGAATCGCGACCGAGATCTCGTCCGGCGACAACCCAGCCCACGGCCACCAGCGCCAGCAACAGCAGGGTCCCTACCGCCGCCCACCACGTCGTCCGGCTGGCCGGGACCGCGTCGGCGTTCCAGATCCCCCCCATCCCGAGGGCGGTGAGCACCCGCCCCAACCCGGGCTCGGCGCGCAATGAGAATGCCTGCGCACCAGCGGGGTCACCGAGGATCCCCGCTGAGTTCAGGACGGTTGCCACCAGCCAGGGAAGGGCCCCGGCGACCACCGCGAGCACCGCAAGCGCGGACTGTCGAAGGCCGGTGGCCCGGGGCATGACAACGGTGGCCAGGACCACGATGCCGGCCAGGACCGATCCAGTCGGTGTCAACCCGGCGCCGAACACTGCCACCCACAACAGCGGCCAACCGGTGCGGTCCGACCGCCAAATCCGTTCGGCGGCAACGAAAATCCATGGGATGGCGGCGTATCCGGCGAGCAGGCTCCAATGCCCCTGCATCATTCGTTCGGCGACCCACGGGTTCCAGATCGCCGCGAGCGCGGCTGCGCACTGCGGTGCCCACCGGGCGTCGATCAGGACGCGCCCGGCGAGCAGGCCGGCGCCAACCCCACTGAGCGCCAGCGCGATCCAGGTGAGTGCGACGACGAGAATCGACCCCGGTACCACTGTGCTGGCAGCGGCGAGAAGCGCATCTTGCGGTACCGCGCGGGCCGGATTCTCACCCAGGCCCAGCGCCGCATCGGTGAGGAAGGAGCGCGGTGTCGACACCGCATCGCGCATCAGCAGCGGTCCGCCGCCCAGACCGGCGCCGATGACGAGCGCGCCGGCGCCCACGCTGACTGCGAGCAGCGGGCGCGACACGGCAGCCGCTAGAAGTGGTAGGTGTCCGACGGGGCGGCCGAGTGACCGGCTTCATCGGTGGCGTAGCTGCTCGACGTGATGCCGTAGGCGCGGGCGAGGTCGAGGATCTTCGTAGCACGGGCGATCCGGGGCAGGTCCGAGCCGTTGCGGATTTCACCGCCGTCGCGGTCGAACTCGGCGAAGAACTCACGAGCCCAGCTGATGTCGTCCTGTGACGGCGACAGTCCTTCGTTGACGGGCGCACACTGCTCCGGGGTCAGGCAGATCTTGCCGGTCATTCCGAACTCGACACTGACCGACGTCGCCTCCGATAGTTTCAGTGCGCTCGAGCCGACTGTTGGGCCGTCGATCGCGCTGGGCAGGTGCGCCGCCTTCGCTGCGATGGTGAACCGCGACCGGGTGTACGCCAGAGTCGCCGGGTTCTCGCCGAATCCGGTGTCGCGGCGGAAGTCGCCGATGCCGAAGGCCAACCGGAATGTGCCCTTGGCGGTCGCAATCTCGCCGATCCGCTCGAGTCCGCGCGCGGTCTCGACGAGCGCGACGATCGGAACGTTCGGCAGCCGCTTCGCGGTCTCGGTGACGTGGTCCATCGATTCGACCATGGCGAGCATCACGCCGCCGATCGATGTTTGGGATAGTGCCGCCAAGTCGTCGGCCCACCACGGTGTGCCGAATCCGTTGATACGGACCCAGTCGTCATGACCTTCGTTCATCCACCGCACCGCGTTGTCACGCGCGGTGACCTTGTCTTTGGGTGCGACCGCATCTTCGATGTCGAGGATGACGATGTCGGCACGTGACCGCGCGGCCGGTTCGAAGCGTTCGAACTGGGCACCGTTGACGAGGAGCCAGCTGCGCGCCAGCACGGGGTCGATGCGCGATCCGACATCGTCGGCGTCGGCGTTGGTCACGAATTCTTGGTCGTACACGCCCTCTATCGTCGCCTATCTGCCCTGGCGATGCCAAAGCGGCCGGGCTGAGCGGGCACACTGTACGCCGTGAGTGTTGGAGGCGGCGCCGGGAGCGAAGCGAGCGGGCCCAATCAGCACGGCGCCGGAAGCGAAGCGAACGGGCCAAAGCGGTTCATTGGTGTGGTGCGCTCGGTGGGCGCGGTGACGGCGGGGGCGATGGTCGCGAATGTCGCGGCCTACCTGGTGGCGATTCCGGCCAGCCGCGCACTCGGGGCCGCCGACTACGGGGTTTTCGGCGTCATCATGGCCGCAATGGTCGTGGTGGCCGCACCGTCGATGGCCGTGCAGGCGGTGATCGCACGCGAGGTGGTGCGGGGTCGGCCCGGTTTGGCAGGGCTGGGGTTGCAGTCCGGGGCGTTGGTGGCGGTGCTGTCGCTGATTGCGGGTGCGGTGTTGGTGCCGCTGGTGCGAGTGCCCGTGGCCGCTGCGGCGGCCGGTTTGGTGATGGCGCCGTTGATCACGCTGACGGCCGCGGCACTGGGGTTTGTGCAGGGACGGGGCGATTTTCGTCGGCTCGGATGGTTGCTCGCGCTGGTGGGGGTGGTGCGGTCGGCACCGATGATCGTCGCACTGGCGTTGGGTGTTTCGTCCACGGGTGCGCTGTGGGTCGGCGCGGCGGGGACGCTGTTGGCCACCGGTGTGACGTGGCGATGGGCGAAGGCGCCAATTTCGTCCGAAGGAGCGGATCCCGAGGTCAATACGTCCTCGACCGGGCCCACCCCGGACGAAATTGGCAGCTCCGCCCGGGGAGGCACTGACGTTTGGAGTGTGCTCGCCGCCTCCCAGGTGCAGCTGGCACTGCTCGTCGCCGTCTCGCTCGATCTACTCCTGGCCCGCGTCGTGCTCTCCGACGCTGACGCCGGAATCTACGCACTCGGGGCGGTGGCCACCAAGGCCGCGTTCTGGCTGCCCCAGGCGATCGGGACGGTGGTGTATCCGCGGCTCGCAGCACCTAATCCGAAGACGCGGTCGTTGCTCGTCGCGCTCGGCGTCGTCGCGGGAATCGGTGTGACCACAGTTGCCGGCACGTGGCTTGTCTCGCCGGTCGTCCCGCACATCGCCGGCGACGAATACCAGCCATTGGCCGGACGTCTCTGGCTCTTCGCCGCGACGGGGGCGATCCTCGCCATTCTCGCCCTGCTGCTTCTCGCGGTAATCGCGGTGCGCCGGACGGTGATCGGAATCGCGGTCTGGGTGGCGGCGGCGGTCGAAGCCGCCGCGATCCTGGCGTGGGCCGATTCGGTGACGTCGCTGGTGACGATTGCGGCGGCGTCGGCGGCCATCATGACGGCCGGTTGCCTGCTTCCGATCGTCGCCCCGGTCAGGCGAAGTAGTCGTTCAGGGTGACCATCTGCAGCCGTCGCTCGCGGATGATCTGGGTGAAGTGGTGATACACGTGGGTGACGGGATCGTGGTTGGCATGGCCGATGACGATCCGCTGAGGCTGGAAGTACTTGCGCGCCGCACCAATCAGGAACTTCTCGGTGACCACACTCGAGTCTGACAGCGACCCGTACCAGAGGGTCGGCACCGGGTAGCCGAGATCGGCGGCAACCTTGTCGACTTGATCGTTGTGAAAGCCGTACGGCGGACGGTAATACGGAACGCCGTCGATCCCATATTCGCTGCGGAGGAAGCGCTTGGTCCGACGCAGCTCCTCGGCACATTCACGCGCCGTCAGCGACGTCAGGTCCGGGTGGCTCCAGGTGTGGTTGCCCAACTGAACCTGCCCGGATTCGACGAGCGGCCGCAGCGCGGCCCGGTTCTCCCGCCACGAGTCGTATTGGCCGGTGACGAAGAACGTGAACCGCGCACCGGTGTCTTTGGCGAACTGGCAATACGCCGCCACGACGCTCGAATTCGCGCCGTCGTCGACGGTCAGTGCCAACGCGCGCCCCGGGCCAGGCAGTTTCGTGATCGTTGTATCGGGGCGCGGCGCCCGCGTCGTCGGCAATGCGCCTTGCAGTGGCGGGCGCGGCGGCGGTGGCGCCAGATGCCGCTGGGCGGATTGGTGCGGCGGGGCGGCCGCGTTCGACGAGCAGCCGGTCAGTACGCCGGCGGTGCCGGCGGCGAGCGTCGCAAGAAAGGTTCGCCTGTCCACCGCCGCACCGTAACCGACCAGCCTATGCGCCGGCTGTGCGCCAGTTGCGGCGCCGGCAGCGGACGTGGCGCGCCGCCTCCTGCGCGCTCGCCCGCAACTGATCGGCGACGACCGGTGCACGGTCCGCGACGGCACCAGTCAGTTCGCCGGCCTGGTACCTTGCCTGTTCGAATACCGCCGGCGCGCGGTCGGCCACCCGCATTGCGACGGCTTCAGCCTGGTCGCGGCCCCGGTCGAGCATGCCGGCCGCGGCCTCGCCCCACTCGTGTGCGTGTTCGCCCAGCGCGTGGGCGTCATCGGTGGCCCGCTCGGCCATCTGCGCCCACGCCGAGGACCCCGCCTTGGCGCCGATGGGCAGTGCCGCTGCGACGGCCATCTTGGCCTCATCGGCCTTTCGGCGTCCGCGCCAGGCCAGCGAGGGCTGGCCGGCGGTGTCCGCACTGGCGATCAGGACGCCCCCGAGGAGCCCGAGGTTCTTGATGAAGGACACTTTGCGGGTCTCGCGACGCACCGGATCGGTCTCGGTCCAGAAGGCGCCGTCGTAAACGGTGGTCGGAATCAACGTGCCCGCGAGGACCGCCGACGCGACGCGGGGCACCCGACCGGTCGCCAGTAGGACGCCGCCGGCGATCTGCAGTCCGCCGTTGACCCGCATGGCCGTCGCCGCGTTCGCCGGGACCACGGCGGCGACCTCGGCGGGCAGGGCATCGCGGCCGGCGTCCACCAGCGGCTGTGCGGTGTCCACGGTCGCCG